>ERZ773197.2139-NODE-2139-length-12834-cov-4.015181_pt1 | contig 12834 bp, 10 predicted proteins | sample MGYA00580999_ERZ773197 | MGnify/ENA primary metagenome ERZ773197 (study PRJEB29015, sample SAMEA2738166) | human oral metagenome | biome: human oral; feature: human-associated habitat; material: saliva | place: China | collected 2185 ...
CGGGAATAACCAGACCGGATGCGGTGGTCTGCTCAGCCTGCTCTAGTTTGACAACAACTCGGTCTTCGAGGGGCTTAATTGCCATGAGAGGTTTTCTCCTTATGCATTACATTCTTAAGGTGTTTTCGCTGGCGTGATAGCGCGTTTTTTCTGCGCCCGCCAGAGCACTAGTTCAACTTTAGAATCCCGCCGCGCACCGGTCAAGAAAGACCCGCCGCGTTCGGCGGCATTTCGCGCAAGGGGGAATGCGCACAGGCGGATACGGCCACCACCCCACGTTCTGCATCACACCGGGTATGACCCTGCGGCGCACAGGCACACTACACTTGAAGATATGGCAGATTTCACCGCATCCGGCGCGCCGCTGGGTTTCACGAACCCACCCGTGCCGCCTTTCACCCCGCAGTCGCTACAGGCAGCTGATGAGCTGTACCCCTATGATCCTTCCCGTTCCCTCACCGATGCCGCTGCCTTACGTGCACAAGGTTTTACGCCTGAGGAGTCGGCAGCCATCCTGACCCTGGTGAAAACCCGCACCCGCGCCGAGGCCAAATTCGGCGAGCGCGCCCGCCATCTGCTGCTGACGGAGGAGGGCTTTGAGCAGTCCACCCGCTCCCCCGTTGCCCGGTACCATGCGCGGCGTTTTCTGAAAGCACAGGTGGGTTCGGTGGCCGATCTGGGGTGCGGTATTGGCGCGGATTCGGTGGCGTTCGCGTCCGCCGGTTTGGCGACTGTCTCGGTTGAGCGTGACCCCGTCACCGCCTCATTTGCGGCCCATAACCTGGCCTCATACGGGCAGTCGCGTGTGCTGGTGGGTGATGTGACGAACTATGAACACGGGGGCCTGCACACAGCCGCTGGGGAGCCGGTGCAGGGTATCTGGTGCGACCCGGCACGCCGCGAGTTGGAGGGTGCGAAAAAGGCCCGCACCGAACGTATTTTTGATCCTGAGGCGTTCTCCCCACCGTTTTCGTTTGTGCTGTCCCTGGCACGGCTGGGCGTACCGATGGGGGTTAAACTTGGGCCAGGTACCGCGCATGAGGCGATCCCTTCCCTGGAGGATATTGCTGGTGCGGCGAACCCGCATCCGCGTGTTGAGGCGCAGTGGGTGCAGCACGCCGGGTCTGTGGTTGAGCTGGTGCTCTGGTTTAATGCGGCGGCGCGTGAGTCGGTGGCGCGGGCGGCAACAATTGTGGGGGATGCGGGCGAGGTGCTGGGCGAGATGACCTCAGCTGAGCCTCTTGGTTCGGCCGCACCGTTGGCGGCACCTGATGATGGTGCGGGGCTGCCGGTGGCGGGCGGGTACCTGTATGAGCCTTCCGGGGCTGTGATTCGGGCAGGGCTGGTGCATGATCTTGCGTGTGCGGTGGGTGCACATCGTATTGACCCGCGTATCGCTTATCTTTCTGCTGAGCACCCGCTGCCAGCCTCATACGCGGAGTTCGCCGCCTGCTATGAGGTGCTTGAGCGGGTTCCGGTGGGTCAGAAGCAGCTAAAACGTTGGGTGCGTGAGCACGGTATTAACGCTGTGACCATCAAAAAACGCGGGGTGGATATTGTGCCTGAGAAGCTGCGGGCGGCCCTGCTGGCTGGGGTGAAAAAGAAGAAGGGCGAGTATAAGCCTGCGACCCTGGTTTTTACCCGCGTTGGCGGCTCTGGTGAGGATGCTGCGCGGACGGAGCATGTGGGCTGGTGGGTGCGGCCGCTGGGTGCGGCGGAGTGAACCAGGTGGTCTCACCGGAGCGGGCTGGTTTGCTGGCCCGTATAAGGTGCAGGTGGTGCGTGCAGTAGGCTGAGCCGGTGGCGGTTTCACCCTGTATAGGGTTCTGTGCGGGGCTGCCGCTTGGGCGTATCCGTTATCTGAGCGCGGGTTCTTTGCGGTACCGAAAGAGCACCCGCGCCCGTGTTACGCACTGTGACGCTGCACCCAGCGGTGCTGTCGTTTTTAGTCATACATTACCCAAATGGCGGTGAAAGTGAGCTGCACCGCGTAAAATAATTGCAGTTGTCACCGTCAGGAGAGAAATGGTAGCTTTTGCCCACTCGCCCCAGTCCACAATCGGCGTGGAGTGGGAGCTCGCGCTGACCAATAAAACAGATGGCGAGCTCGCCCCGCGTGCCGAGCAGGTGCTGGCACGCCTGGGTGAGCGGCACCCGCATCTGCTGGTTCCCTCGACCGAGTCGGTGCATGTGACCGGCGAATTTTTGAATAATACCCTGGAGGTTATTACCGGGGTGTGCACCACCGTCGCCGAGTCATGCCGTCAGCTTGCTGAGGCCGTCGACGCGCTGCGGCCTATCTGTGATGAGATGGGCCTGGACTTTTTCTGCGCGGGAACTCACCCGTATTCCCGGTGGGCGCAGCAGACGGTGGTTAATAAGGACCGCTACCAGCGGGTGGTGAACCGTGCCCAGTACTGGGGCCGGCACATGATCATTTTTGGGGTGCATGTGCATGTGGGTGTTGATTCGCCGCAGAAGGCCCTGGCGGTGGTGGATGCGCTCACTAACTACTGCCCGCACCTGCTGGCGCCTTCGGTGTCGTCGCCGTTCTGGGAGGGTATTGACACCGGGTACGCTTCGCACCGCACCATGCTGTACCAGCAGCTGCCCTCGAATGGGCTGCCGTTTTCTTTTCAGACGTGGGAGCAGTACTCGGCGTATCTTGATTCGCAGGTGACAACCGGCGCTATTGAGGATGTGAGCGAGGACCGGTGGGATGTGCGGCCTGTACCGCACTACGGCACAGTCGAGATGCGCTACTGCGACGGTTTGGCGTCTTTGCCGGATGTGGCCGGTATTGTGGCGCTCACCCAGTGTTTGGTGGAGCATTTTTCACGCCGGTTTGATGCGGGTGAGCGGGTGCAGGTACTGGACCCGTGGCATGCCCAGGAGAATAAGTGGCGTGCAGCCCGGTACGGGCTGGATGCGCAGGTGGTGGTTTCTAACGAGCCGCAGGTTCGCCCGCTGCGGGATGAGCTGAAGGATCTGCTAGATATGCTGCGGCCGGTCGCTGAGGATTTGGAGTGCCTGCCCGAGCTGGAGCAGATGCGGCGTATCCTCACTGAGGGTACCGGTGCCGACAGGCAGCGGCGTGTCTTGGCGCAGACCGGGTCGTTCCGTGAGGTGATGCGTGATCTTGCGGAGCAGGCAAAGCAGCCGCCGCTACGGTAGCCCGTTTCCCTTACACTGCGCGCGGCGCACCCCGGTTCAGGCATTACCCGAGAGAATACACAGAGTACTCCGCAGGGTGCGCCAGCGGGAAGCCGCCGCGCGCAGAGAGAGCCGAAAAGAGGCTGCGGCTAGGCTGCCGCCTCTGCGGGAACAGACCCACCAGGTACGGAGGAGCCGCCAGGAGCAGACCCGCCGGGAATGCTGCCGCCCTGAGCCTTAAACGTGAAGGTTTTCACCTCACCCGCTATGCCCTGCGCCGAGACGGGAGCCACCCCGATCTGTACATCGCGGGAGGCATCCAGCCCCGTCACAACAGCCTCAGCGGTATTGGAAGTGTACACCCCAACGGGGAACCCGTTTACGGTGATCTGCCAACCAAGTTCAGGTGCTTTCGCGGCACTCCAACGCAGGGTCGCCTCGGTGCCGTTGCGTTCCCCGCTCACTGTGGCCGCAGCCTCCGGCAGTGTCGGGATGCCGGTGGTGGTGCCCGCGTGCACCGTCACTTGCCGTTCGGTCACCGCACCATTGCTGTCGGTGGCGCGCACCTTCACAGTGTAGTCACCCTGCGCCGAGTAGGAGTGCTCCATTACGGCCGCGCCGTCGTGTGTCTCGTACACGCCGTCGCCGTCAATATCCCAGTCCCAGCGCACAATTTTTGAGCCCGCCGAGTAGGATGCTCCCGCGTCAAGGCGTACCGTGTGCCCCACGGGGGCGTAGTACTCATCCGCTGGCAGGTTCACAACCGGGCCGCTACCGGCGGGGGTCAGCCGAGCGGCGGCATCTTCCACACCCCGCCGCTGACCCACACGTGAGAAGGCTTCCCGCAGGGCCTCATCAATCGGCCCGTTTGCCTGTGCGTACAGCATGTGCCCGTTTTCACGGCTGAACCCCATGAGCACCTTCGTGGAGCCGCACACGTAGTCGTTGGCCAGGCACCATGAGCCGGTGTTCTGCTCCCCTGCGGGCAGGTAGGGGGTGCGCGCCCCTAAGGATCCTTGCGTGGTTGCGGGTGCGGGGCTCTGCCTCCGCCACGGCGAAATTCCCCGCCCGTCAAAGACGGGGTGTTCTCCCGCCACAGACCGCCCTTCGGGAAGGTTCATTTTGGGGTCACCAAAGAACGCATTAAAAGCTACCTTGCTGCGTTGTTCATCTGTGAGCTGCCCATACACATCCCCCATCACCTGCGCACCCTGGGAGTAGCCGCCCAGAACGTACTGGCTGTTGGGGCACTGGCTCATACGCTGCTGCAGGTACCCCACCCCTTCACGCACGCCCTCGTTCACGCTCTGCTCGTAGGAGAAGTACCGGCTACCCTCGGCCTTATCCCCCGCGTTCAGCAGGGAGGTGAATCCTTGAATCGGATGGGCCGGGTAGCTGGCACCATTAATATGGCGTGTGCCCAGTTCATAGAAGTTTTGGGTCAGACCCAGTGTCTGCGCATTGGATGCGGCAAGTTCTTTGACACGTTTCGCCTCTTTGACATGTTTCGCCTTGTCCGCTTTCTGCTCACCAGCCGCCTCGGACTCCACATCCTCTAGGAGAGGCTGCCCGGAGCCGCGCGCAAAAACAACCTCAACATCTTGGCAGGGTGCCTGCTGGTTTTCATCATCCGCCACGGCGGGAGCTGTGGTGATACACGAGGCCGCCACGATACTCACTGCTGAGAGGGCTGTGCCTAGCTTCCTCATCATTTTCATGTGGTTACACTCCTTAAACACGCCAAACGCGCAGGAAAATACAATATAAACCTTAGATTTATCATTAATGAGCGTTTAAGAAGAATTGTAACCTTAAAGGCACTGACATGGGCTTTTATAACCGTTGTGGGTTAAGATGAATATTTCACTTGAAGGTTTTTTCAACTAGCGGCATGTGGCACCCACACCAATAGCTCACGTTACTTCCAGAGGGCATTTAGTTTGGGCACCTAAGGAATAAGCAACGTTCTGAAGCTGGTTTGGCAACAAACCAAGAGAGCCTAGGTTCGACACCTCATAACTTCCGTAGGGAAAGGGCAAGACAGATACAGTGCATACTGTTTGCAGGCCCCATCATGTGCCAAGAAACCTATTCTTGATTGCCTCCTGGGTTCCATATTGATTCTATTGCCCACCCATCAGGGAACCCCATCGATGGGTACCTAATACATGGATTCCTAACTTCATGTTCATGAACCAGCAGACGAACTTTAGAGGCCCACGAGCTGCCCGGTGACACTGTTTCAAGGATCTTAGCAAGCATTAGCAAGACACCGTAGATACGGGTGCTTTGTTCACTTGGCAGGGTTTCTAGACCAGCAATACCTCGAAGCGATGCTGAGCTCGCAGGTATCACTTCGGTATTCCATAGCCTCCCATGGTGAGCACATTTATTACGTACTAGAGTCAGCTGCCGAAGCCATGACTCAAACGGATGCCCACGCCGACGCGACCCTCCTCTTTGACGGGTGCGCAAATCTATTGTGGTTGTATCTACCCCCAACATTTTAGCGACCCTAGTTTGAGACTGTATATCAAGCAGAGCGTATATCTTGGAAAGGTCGCTGAAATCTAATGTCGACACAAGCACCCAAATAGATAGATGAGGCCCATAATGGTTCAAGTTATGCTGGACACTAATATCGCCTTCACGACGCCCACGACCATATGCCCGTTTCACCTTATTTTGAACCGTGAAAAGAACCTCATAATATTTCTCTCTTGAGGTAGAAAAAGTATCCGGATGATACATAGCCTCCGGCGATAATGGACCAAGTTCTTCTACAAGAGCGTTACGCATTGCGATTTCTACGCGCTCTAGCGCATCGTGGATGAGCGTCCGCAACTTACGGTCAAATTCATAAAGATCTGCAATATGTGCAAATTCAGTGTTAGGGTAAAAGATTTCAGTATCAGACCCGCTGTAATCCCGGCAGGGATACCAATACCCACTGAGGCGATAGTACCCTACAGTTCGAAGCCATTGAGTGGCTTGCGCATCATCAAGATGCATACCTCGCCGACGTAGTTCTTGGATGTGCTCTTGAGTTGTTTTGTAGGGTTTTACAGAACGCAAACTATCTCCTCATAAAGATCCAGCCCACTCCCTCATATGAGGGGCGGGCTGAACAGTTGCCTATCATTCTAACATTATTTTTGCGTTTTATGCAATCAATTACCTAATGACACAAATCACCTCATGGGCTATTGAAGGTTAGAGGCAGACCGTCGTCACCGGAAGTGATGAATCCGCGGTAAACCCGACCCCCGAAGGCTCACGCCCAGCCGCCACCAGCTGCGCCCCAAGGGCCGCAACCATCGCCCCGTTATCTGTGCACAGGGTGAACTTGGGAATAATCAGGCGCACCCCCGCAGAAGCGCACCGTGCCGCCAGCAGCTGCCGCAGCCGCGAATTCGCCGCCACGCCCCCGCCCAGCAGCAGAGTATCCATCCCCTGCTCGGTGCAGGCAAGTGTTGCTTTTTTCGTAATAACATCCACCACGGCCTCTTGGAAAGACGCCGCAATATCAGCCACCGGAACCGTCTCGCCGCGCGCGGTGAGCCCCTCAACTACGCGCGCAACCGCCGTTTTCAGGCCCGAAAACGAAAAATCGTAGCGGTGCTGACCCGGCTCTTCGGCGCTTCCCATGAATTTACGCGCCGAGAGCCCCCGCGGGAAAGTGAACGCCGTGCGGTCACCATCCTTCGCAGCACGATCAATAGCGGGGCCGCCCGGGTAGTCAAGACCCAGCAGGCGCGCAACCTTATCGTATGCCTCCCCCGCGGCATCATCCAGGGTAGCCCCCAGCAGACGCACATCCGATGTAATGTTACGCACCTGCAAAATCTCGGTGTGCCCGCCCGAGACCAGCAACGCCCCCAGCCCGCCAGCTTCGGCGTTCTGCAGCAGGCGCGCCCCGTCACTGGTGCCGTTATCGTCCAGAAGCCCCACCCCAACATGCGCCACCAGGTGGTTAATCCCATATAACGGTTTGCCGGTGGCCACCGCGAGCGCTTTCGCCGCCGCTACACCCACCATGAGCGCCCCGGCCAGTCCCGGGCCAGCGGTCACGGCGATCGCATCAATATCACTAAGGCTCACCCCGGCTTCAGTCAGGGCCTTCTCCAAGGCGGGGAGCATGGCCTCCAGATGCGCGCGGGAGGCGATTTCTGGGATAACACCACCGAACCGCACGTGCTCTTCCATGGAGGAGGAGATGGTGTTGGTCAGAAGTTTTGAGCCGCGAACAATACCGATGCCGGTCTCGTCGCAGGAGGATTCGATGCCCAGAACGAGTGGTTCAGTAGCTGTCATGGGGTGCTGTCCTTTGCAGTGTGCGGTGCTGTGGGGTGTTCACCGGTGGCGGGTGGGTGTACGGTCGCCACCGGCGCGGTGGGTGCCGTGAGTTCTTTGAGCATAATGAGCGCGTCAGTGCCGTCGTCGTAGTAGCGGGGCCGCACGTGAATACGCGTGTACCCGTTACGCCGGTAGAGGCGTTGGGCGCGCGGGTTGTCGGCGCGCACCTCCAGCAGGATGCGTTCGGCCCCCTGCTGGCGGGAGCGGGTATGCATGGTCTCTAACATGGCACGGCCGTACCCGTTCCCTTCATGTTCGGGCAGCACGGCAATGGTCTGCACATCGGCGGTATCGCCCACGACCATCACCCCGCAGTAGCCGATAATGCTGGGGCCCGAGCCGGTGTCATGCTCGAGCACATAGTAGCTGCGGGTGGGGTGCCCTACTTCGGCCAGGAACATGTCAAGAGCCCAGGCGTCTGCCGGGAAAAGCCGGGTTTCAAGGGCATGCAGGTCGGGCACATCCTGCAGCTGTACGGCCCGCAGGGTAGTGCCTTCCCCCAGGCGGGTGGGCAGCTGCGGTTCCGGGTGGTCTGAGGTCTGCGACATTACTGCTCCCGTGCGGGTGCTGCTGGGGCGGGCTGCTGCCCGCGTGTTTTCTGTGGCTCGCCTGTATTCTGCTGCCCATGCGGGGGCTGGGCGCTGGCGGTGCGGGCAAGCATGGCGGCCGGTACTTTCGCATCCGATTCACGCAGGTACAGCGCCTGCGTATCGCGGCTGAGATTTTTTACCCCGCACCGCGCCGCAGCTTTCACCAAGTCCGCTGCGGTGGGGTGCAGGTGGGCGTAGTCTTTGAGCACATTCCAGCCGGAGGCGGTCAGCGCCTCGGTGTACAGCCCAGCCCCGTACCCTAGTGCGGGTGCGGCGGGATCTGACGGGTCGTATGCGGGTGCATGGGTCTGGTGGGCGGGCCCAACCGACGGGCCCGAGGCGAGCGAATAGCCATTCTCGGTGACGGCAAAAAGCGCACAGTAGATTTCACGGCGGCGGGCATCCGAGGCAACTAGCGTCTCAACCGCCGCCCGGTTCATCCCGCTATTGGCCGCCGTCCGGGAGTCACGGAAAGTACCGTCAGCGAACGCTCGTTCTATTATGGCGGTCAGGCTCATAAGCCCATATACGGGTTTATCCCAGGCAAACCCGAGAGTGCGGGCGGTCATAATACCGGCGCGCAACCCGGTGAACGGGCCCGGCCCGGTGCCCGTGAGCACCGCATCCACGGCGGCGCCGTCCAGCCCCGTATCGGCTAAAACCTGTGCAGCGTAGGGGGCCATCACCTCGGCGTGGGAGCGGGTGTCTTCGCTCTCGTAGCTGGCGAGGATCTCTGCGCTCGCACCCGGTGCGTCACTGTCGATGCGGGCAAGTGCTACGGATGCGGTAGCTGATGAATCAAGGGCAAGTACTAGCACCCATCAATTCTAACGCGCCCGCCGCCCCAGTCAGCAGAGCGTGCACTGCCGGTCTTTGTGCACCTGCTCCCCTGACTATGGTGTGAACGTTACGCCTGCTGCAGGGCGCGGTACAGTTCATGTGCAGCGTGCCCCTCCCAGCGGGGCCCGATGGCGCGCACCCGCAGCAGGCGGGCCTCCGGGGTGTCTGTGTCTGCGTCATCTTGCGCGTCCCAGTCGAATTCGCCCTGCTCCCCGGTGGCGTATTCCAGGGCCGTGTGGGCGCCGTGCAGCCGGGTAAAGTCCAGTTCCAGGCGTGAATCGCTCAGGTGCTCGGCCTTGCCGCGCCCCCATTCGATAACGGTCACCGAGGTGTCCAGGGAAAACTCCAGGTCGAGGTCGTCAAGTTCTTCGGCGCTTGAGAGCCGGTAGGCGTCCACATGCACCAGGTCAGGCCCGCCAGCTCTGGGACCGTCCGGCAGGTTAGGGTGCACGCGTGAGAGCACAAATGTGGGCGAAATAACCCCTTCACGCACGCCAAGCCCCTCCCCTAATGAGCGGGTAAATGTGGTTTTCCCGGCCCCCAGCTCGCCCGAGAGCAGCAGCACGTCCCCGGCGTGTAGCATCCGGGCGAGGGCGTGGGCGAGTCGGCGCGTGTGCGCCGGGTCTGTCACCTCAAGGTCTATAGCCTCTGCGGCGTGCATTACTGTGCGCCTTCGGGGACACTGGTGTCTATGTCTTTGAGCGCCTCGTCCAAGGAGTGCAGCACATCAATTTCGCGTTCGATCCAGGTGCCGCCGCTATAGATACGGATCACGCGCGGAGAGATGCGGGTAACAACCTCATAGTTAATGGTCTCGGAGGCCTCAGCCCACTCCTCCACGGGCGGGTTGGGGCCGGCACCGAACAGGACCGCCCGTGCACCCAGGTAGCCAAGTTCCGGGCTGGAAAGCCCCGGCTCGCCAAGGTCTACCACCAGCTGGTCCATGGCGATGCGGCCAACCACACGGTAGGTTTTCGCTTCGGCGTCCCGCGGGTAAATACGCACCGGGGCGTTCGCGGCAATGCGCGGCACACCGTCGGCGTAGCCGAGCGGGATGAGCGCGAGGGTGGTGGGCTTGTCGGTGGTGTACCGCAGCCCGTACGAGACGCCCTGCCCGGCGGGTACCTCTTTGACGGCGCTCACATACCCGGTGAGGGTCATGACGGGGCGCAGCCCCAGCTGCTGAGCGCTCACCCCCGCCAACGGTGAAAGCCCGTAGATAGCCAGCCCGCAGCGGACAGCATTACCGAGCACAGCCTCGGGGGTGTTGTACTCTTCGGATGCTCCAGTGAGGGTGGCGGGACTGTTCGCCAAGTGGATGAGGTCGGGGGTGAGCCCGGCGGCGCGGGCGGCGGCTACGAATTTATTAAACTTCTCGGTTTGCTGCGCGGTCTCGGCGCGTTCGGGTTCATCGGCCACGGCGAAGTGCGTAAAAATGCCCTCCACTCGGATCAGCCCGGCGGCTTCAAGCTCGGCGGCGCGGGAGATGAGGGCGGGCCATTCGGCGTCGGTGGAGCCGTTACGGCCCAGCCCGGTATCGGCCTTGAGGTGTACTATGGCACGCATGCGCAGTTTGGCTGCGGCAATGGCGATCGCTTCCAAGTCCCAGCCGGATACACCCAGGCGAACGTCTGCTTCGATGGCTTCCTCAAAGTCGGTGCGGGGTGTGTGGAGCCACGCAATAATGGGTGCCTCTATACCTTCGGAACGCAGTTCAAGAGCTTCGGAGACGTGCACCACCGCGAGCATGTCGGCGCCCGCTTCAAGAACGGAACGGGCAACCGGGTAGGCGCCGTGCCCGTAGGCGTCGGCTTTGACGACGGCAATGAGCTGCCGCTCACCAATACGGTGTTTGAGGGTGCGCACGTTATGTTCAACAGCACTCAGATCGATAATGGCGGCTCGTTCGGCTTCGCCGGGTTGCAGCTGGACGTTGGCGATGGGGGTTCCGGGAATGGCGCTTTCGGGGGTGTTCATTCTCTGTACCTCGGTTTAGTTGTGCCTCTAGGTGACCTGCTGGGCGGTGTACGCCGGTGTCTTTACATTTTATCGTGGACTCCCCCAGCGGTCATACGCCCTAGTCACCGCGTTTTTCAGGGTTTTTCTACCGTGCGGGGTTTCTTCCATCATGCACAATGCGGCTGGGCGGAGTGTAAGTGCTGGCTGTGCGCTGGCTATGTGCCGGTATGCCGTCTTGGGTGCAGGTGTTTTTTGGGGTGGGTGCGGTGCGGCGCGGTAGACTGTGCGGGTGAGTATTTCAACCCCGCCCTCCTGCGTTTCCTCTGAGACCGCCGCCCGCGTGGTGCATGTTTTTTCAATGCACACCGACCCGTTTGCTCAGCCTGGCAGCGGCGATGCCGGGGGCATGAATGTGTACATTGCGCGTTCGGTGGAGGCGATGCTCGCCGCTGACCCCGCCCTGCGTATTGAGGTTTTTACCCTGGATTTTGGGGATGGGGCGGCAGAACGCTCGGCGGCCCCTGAGCATCCGCGGTGTCGCGTGCACTATGTGCCGGTTCCGGGAACGCGTGGGGCGGCGAAGAACGATTTGCCGAAGTTCACCGGCGGTTTTGCGCAGGCGGCGGTGGAGGCGGCGCAGTGGGTACCGCAGCTGATCCACGCGCACTATTGGCTTTCGGGTGTTGCCGCGCTAAACGCTGCGGCACACTATGCAACAGCCACCGCAGGCAGCAGAACGAACGTTCCGGTTCTTTTTACCCCGCATACTACGGCGGCGGCGAAGGATGCGCACCGTGGTGCCAACGAGCCTGCGGAGCCGGGGTACCGACGAGCTGAAGAGGGCCGCATTATTGCCGAGGCAAACCTCATTATCGCGAACACCCCGGTTGAGGCCGACCAGCTGCAGGGGTACTACGGGGCTGACCCTTCACGGCTGCGGGTGATTACTCCAGGGGTTGATACGAGTATTTTCTGCCCCGTTGCGGGCGTACACGCCGAGAATGAGGGGTCGGACACTCGCTCCCGTATCGTTTTTGCGGGCAGGCCCCAGCCGCTTAAAGGCCCGCACCTGCTGGTCGAGGCACTGGGGCTGCTCCCTGATGACCTGCTGGTTGAACTCGATATTATTGGCCGTTCCAACTCCGACTATGAACAGCTGCTCCTTCAGCGCGCCGCGCAGCTGCAGGTGGCGGACCGGGTGCATTTACGGCCCCCTGTTCCGGCGAGTGAGCTGGCGCAGATCTTCCGGCGGGCCGATATTGTGGCTTCCCCGTCCTCATCCGAGTCGTTCGGGCTGGTGGCTTTAGAGGCTCAGGCCGCTGGTGCGGCGGTGCTGGCCTCCGACGTTGATGGGCTGAGGTATGCGGTCGAGAACCATGTCTCCGGTTTGCTGGTAGCCCCGCGTACCCCGCAGCATTGGGCGGTGGCCATTGAGCGTGTGGTTCGTGCCCCGCGGCTTCGGCTCACCCTGGGGGCGCAGGCGGCGGCGCGGGCGCGCTCCTTCAGCTGGGAGGCTACGGCACAGAAAACTCTGGCGGCGTATGCGGATGCGCATTGGCATGTGTCGAAGGATGTGGGGGATTTGTCGGTGTCGTCGGGGGTGGTTGAGCTGACTGGTGGTGCTCGGGTTGCTGAGTTGTCGCGGATGTTGGCGGGGTTGGAGGATACGGAGACGGGTCGGGCGCATGCGCAGGAGTTGTTGGATAAGGCGCAGGCTGAGGTGGCGGATTTCCGGTAGGTTGTGTGCGTGGCGTTCCCCGGTTTGTGGGGGGTGGTTGGGGAGAATGGGGGTATGAGTTTGTTTTCTCGGACTGTGGATTTGCCTGGTGTGCAGGCGGTAATGCGTGATCTTTCGGTGAGGGGTAAGAAGGGTTATAAGAAGTTGGGTGCGGGGGATATTGCGGTGATTGATGCGCCGGATGTGTCGCGGGCGGTG
>ERZ773197.2141-NODE-2141-length-12831-cov-12.361068_pt1 | contig 12831 bp, 12 predicted proteins | sample MGYA00580999_ERZ773197 | MGnify/ENA primary metagenome ERZ773197 (study PRJEB29015, sample SAMEA2738166) | human oral metagenome | biome: human oral; feature: human-associated habitat; material: saliva | place: China | collected 2185 ...
GAGGCCCTCCAAAATATTTATGATAGCCAGTTCCAATAACTTTTCCATCTTGAACTACAACGGCTCCAACCATTGGATTAGGATTTACCGCCCCAGCTCCTTTTTTTGCCAGTTCAATTGCCATTTTCATATAATTTTTATCAATATTTTCTTCTATATTTTCTTCCATCTTATTATTTTTTTATTTTCCTTTTTTTAATTAATTTTTTTAATTTTATTAATTTTTAAAATTATCCAATATTTTTTATTAAATCAATCATTTCTAATGCGCCAAATGCAACATCGGCACCTTTATTTCCAGCTTTTGTTCCAGCTCTTTCAATTGCTTCTTCAATATTATTTGTAGTTAGCACTCCAAACATTACAGGAAGTCCTGTTTGCAACGAAATTTGAGCCACTCCCTTAGAAACCTCTGCACAAACATAGTCAAAATGAGGTGTTGCACCTTTTATAACGGCTCCTAAAGTTAAAATTGCGTCATATTTTTTTGATTCAGCCATTTTTTTAGTGATTAAAGGTATTTCAAAAGCTCCTGGAACCCAAGCAATATCAATGTCTTCGTCATTTACATCATTTCTTTTAAGCACATCTACCGCTCCACCAACTAATTTTGAAGTGATAAACTCATTAAATCTCCCCGCAACTATTCCTATTCTCAAACCTTTTCCATTAAATTTTCCTTCTAGTGTTCTCATTTTTATTCCTCCTGAATTTTATTTTGTTTATTTTTTTATTTTAATAAATTTATTTTAAAATAAAAAAACTGGATTATGAAATCCAGAGCGTTTTTTACTTAAGAAAATTTTTTATAATTTTTTGAATTTTATTTATTTAATAATCAAAATTATTTTAATTCAAATAATCATATCGCTTCTCTCATCCAGACTTTACTGTCGGTAACGGAATTACACCGTTTCATGCAACTAATAGTTAATTTAGCTTTGCTCGTGGACTTTACCACCGGTCAGGAATTTCACCTTGCCCTGAAGTCTTACTCTTGAAATCATTATATACTCTTTTTTTTATTTTGTCAAATGATTTCATTTTTAAAATTTTTCTAAAATTAAAAAAATTTAATTATTTTTATCTAATTTAAAGTTTTATTTTTTTTAAATTAATGCTATAATACTTCAAGTGTCGCCAAAATAGACATAAAAATATATTAAATATCGAGAAAGAGAAAGGATTTTTAAAAATTTATGAAAAAAAAGGGAATTTTAACTACGACGCTTATGATGGTCGCAATGCTTCCTGGAACTTTACAAGCAAAAGTTTCCAAAACTAAAAAACCTATAAAAAAGAATAGTTTAGCAACAAACTCAAATTCAAAAACTATTTCAAGAAAAAAAATAACTTCTTCTAATTCAGGAATTTATTCAATTCCAAAAAATAATAAATCAGAACTTGTCACAGAAAAAATGAGTGAATTAAAAAAATATCACGAAAAAGTTCTTCATTCAGGGACAACTGCTCAAAAGAAAAAAGTTTTTACTCAAAAAAAACTTTTGACAGCCTATAGTCACTGGAAAGGAACTAAATATGCACTTGGTGGCGATTCTAAAAAAGGAATTGACTGTTCTGCACTAACTCGTCGAGTTTATCGTGAAGTTTACAAAAAAGAGTTGCCAAGAGTTGCCGCTCAACAAGTAAAAACAGGAAAAAAAGTTTCCGATAAAAATTTGGAGCCAGGAGATATTTTATTTTTCAAAACTAACGGTGGAAAAACGAATCACACTACCGTTTATGTCGGAAATACATTATTTATAAATGCTTCTTCTTCAAAAGGAGTTGTTATGTCTTCACTAAAAAGTCCATATTGGAAAAAATCTTACAGATATGGAGTCAGAGTAAAAAAATCATAAAAATTTATTTAATTTAATCTCTAAATGAAACTTCATATTTAGAGATTTTTCTATTTTTTTAATTGTAATAAAAAAAATTTATAATTCAAAAAAATCATAGTATAATACTATGATTTTTCTCAAAAACTTTTTTACTAAAAAAATTAAACTTCAACCGCAACTTCATTTCTCAAACTTGGCTTCATCTCCAAAAATTCTCCCCAAAGTTCCAGAACAGCTTTATACTCGTCAAAATGACAGCTCCATTCTGGATATTCTTCACAAATTCCAAAAATTGTATGTTCAAAGCTCACCTTATCCCTCGTTATTTTATGTTGAAATGACTGACCGTCCCAACAAGTTTCATTCAATTTTCCTTGTGCAACTTTATTCACTTCATCCAAAAAATCTTGCACCATTTTTTCTTCTGGAAAATCTTCCATAATCGCTGTTATCAAAAATTTTGTATATTCATTCTGCTTTTTTTCTAAATCTTTAAATTTTATTATTTTTTTTCCACCAAATTCTTCTGCATCAAAAAATTTTACTTCAGAAGTTGGCATAATTCCAAAATCTCCATCTTTACAATAACTAAATTTTACTCTCAATGCTGTATTCACCTTTCTCAAAATTTATCTGTTTTCATAAACAGGATACGCCGTAATTCTTGGAGTTTTATAGCCTCTTATTAAAACCTTGCTCTTACTTAAACCCTGCCACATATTTTTATCTTTTCCAGGAACATCTCTTCTATTTTCCCAAGCTGAATTTATTTCACTAATTATTCTAGCTTCGTCCCAATCACTTGGAAACATTGTATTAACTCCGCCATTTGAAGTCTTTTGCTGCCACTTTCCGCTAGAATTCCTAATTTCAACAGTTGCTCTGTAAACTCCATTTTTTGCAGGTTGTCCAATTTTTTTCACAATTCTGACATCACCTTTTAAAAGCGAATGTCCGCCAGTAACTTTTCCCGAATGATTTTGATCTCCTCCGATTACATGCTCGTAATCTATGTTATATTTACTGCTCTCAACTGATTCGCTGTCTTTCTTTCTATAATTTTTATTTTTTTTAGAACTCAAAGACTTTTCGGATTTATCGTTACTTTCTGCAACTAAACCTTTTACATAAGTTTTATCCGCATTTTTTTTAGCCACGCTATCCAAATAACTTTTTCCGAATCCAAAAAGTGCAACTATAAATACGACTAAAATACTTAAAATTTTATTTTTTTTCATTTCTCCTCCTCACATAGTTTTTATAAAAGTTTTAGTATTTTTCTTTTATATTCTATAAACTTTTCCGTCAAAGTCACTTCGTCGCCATTCCCAGTTTTTGGCAAATCAATTTTTATCTCTTTTGTTATTTTCCCTGGATTTCCAGAAATTATATAAATTCTTTTTGAAATTAAAATTGCTTCGTCAATGTCGTGAGTTATAAATAGCGTTGATAACTTTATTTTTTCCATTATATTCAAATACCAGTTTTGCATTTTTCGCTTCGTTATAGCATCTAATGCGCTAAATGGCTCATCTAGTAAAGCTACTTCGCATGAAAACATATAAGTTCGCAAAAGTGCTGCTCGTTGCCTCATTCCACCTGAAAGTTGATTAGGATATTTTTTTTCTGTCCCAGAAAGTCCAAATTCTGCAAAATATTTTTGTGCTCTTTTTCTTGCCTCAGATTTTTTTACGCCTTTTATAACCAAAGGTAAGGACACATTGTCAATAATTGTCTTAAACGGCAAAAGCAAATCTTTTTGAAGCATATAGCTTATTTTTCCAGAATTTTCAAAAATATTTTTTCCGTCTAAAAAAACTTCTCCAGAAGTTGGACTAATCAATCCAGAAATTACATTAAATAAAGTAGTTTTCCCAACTCCGCTCGTTCCTAAAATACATACTAGTTCACCTTTATTTAAGTCAATCGAAATGTCTTCAATAATTTTTTTCCCTTCAAATTCGACAGACACATTTTTAACCTGCAATTTAATCTCATTCATTTTTTTATTTCACCTTAAAAATTTTATTCACAAAATTAGATTAGCATATGAAAAAAAAAATGTCAACAAAAAAATCTTTTTTTACAAATGAACACAAATGAAACAAAGAATATTCATAATTTCAATTGTAAAAAATTCATAGTAATTTAAAATTAAGAAATCTATTTTATTTCTACCTTAAAAATTTGCATTTTTAATAAATATTGGTATAATTATATCAAATAGTTTGCTAACCAAAATATTTGAAGGAGGAAAGAAATATGAAAATAAAACTAAACAATATTTCAGAAACTATGCTTATTACTTTGTATATGCGGGCAACTGATGCTAAAAGCGAAAAACCAATTTTGAATGACAAAAAATCTGAAGAAATAATTTCTCAAATAGATTATGACTTCTCGAAATTTAAAAATGCATGGGCTTCGTATTATGGAGTTCTTTCACGGGCGAAAGTGATGGATAATGAAGTAAAAAAGTTTATAACAAAATATCCAGATTGTGTAATTGTGTCGATTGGATGTGGATTAGATACAAGATTTTTACGAATAGATAATGGAAAAATAAGATGGTATAATCTTGACTTGCCAGAAGTTATCGAAAAACGAAAGCTCTTTTTCGAGCCAAACGAAAGAGTTACAGATATTGCAAAATCTGCATTTGATTCAGCATGGACAAAGGATATTAAACTGGAAGGGAAAAAATTGCTTATTATTTCCGAAGGTGTATTAATGTACTTTGAAGAACAGCAAATTAAACAATTTTTGGAAATACTGACTGATAATTTTGATTCTTTTGAAGCTCAATTTGACTTGCTTTACAAAGGAACAGTTAAAATGAGTAAAAAACATGACACCTTAAAAAATATGGAAGCAAAATTTAGTTGGGGGGTAAAAGATGGAAGTGAAGTTGTAAAATTGAATCCAAAATTAAAGCAAACTGGACTTATTAATTTTACTGACGAAATGAAACACCATCTTCCTGGATGGAAAAAATTGTTTATTCCTATTTTTTATATTGTTAATAATCGACTTGGAATTTATACTTATGAAAAATAAAGGGCGATATTCCAAAATGTATACTGAAATGAAAAAAGCGCAGTCGGAATTTGAACTGATTTAAATTAAAATTTTGAGAGTGTAAACTTTTTTGCGTAAATAAACTAGAAAAACCTTATATTATTGGATTTATATATATTTTACACAGAATTCTGGACACTCTCAAAATTTATTATGCAAATTTACTGAATCTCTCAAAATGTACTTTACTAATTCAATGAACTTCTTACACTTGAATAAAACCTTTCCCTAATACCTAGTGAACTACTCTCACTTATAGAAGAAGGAGACCTCTTGCTAAATATTGTTCAACCATTTTATTCCAAATACTCATTACTAAACCCAAATCCGCTAGGAATTTTTTTAGCAATTAATTTATTTTTATAAAGCCAGTCATAAAACAAGTCCCATCTTTTTTTATCTATTTCTCCCCAATTTTTTGAATCCCCTTTATACTGTGAAACTAGCCACTTTTGACTGTCAACTGCTAGTTTCGGATTTATTTCAGGCGAATTTTTTACCAAAATTTTTGCTGCTTTTTCAGGATTTTGAATTGAATATTCATAGCCTTTTTTTATTGCTTTTAAAACTTTTTTTGCTTCATTTGGATTTTTTTTCAAATAGTCATTGTTTGCAATAATTACAGGACTGTAAAAGTCAAGTTCGGGACTGTAATCTGCAATTTTCAAAAAATTTGTATTAAGTCCAGCAAGTTTTGTTGCAACGCCATCCCATGCATAATAGACCCAAACTGCGTCAATATTTGTCTTAAGTGCTGTCACAACATCAGTAACTGTATTTGGAATCATTTTTACACCGCTAAAATTGCCGCTGTCATCAGTAACTATTTTTTTTAAAATCGCCTTTTCAATTTCATCATCCCAAGTCGCATATCTTTTGCCAACCAATTTTTTTGGTGAATCAATACCTTTTTCTTTTAGAGAAATAATTCCAGATGTGTTGTGGTTTATTATCGCTGCGACAGCAGTCACTGGAACTGGAGCATCAGATGAAAATGTCTTAGCCAGTGTGTCTTGAAAACTTATCCCAAATTCAGCTCCACCAGCTCCAATTAATGCAGTTGTACTTCCTTCAGGTGGCTGCACAATTTCCACATCAATTCCTTCTTCTTTAAAATATCCCAAATCTTTTGCAGCAAAAAGTCCTGTATGATTTGTATTAGGCGTCCAATCCAAAACTATTCTTATTTTTTTAGATTTTTTTGCACAGGAAACTGACAATATCATCACTATTGCCAAAATTAAAATTTTAATAAAGTTCTTTTTCATTAAACTAAACTCTCCTTATTTTAAAAATTTTCAAAATTAAATATCTTTTTCCCAAGGCATACTCAATTTTTGAATTTCTTTTACAACAAACATTAAAAATAAACTGATTATTGAAATTAAAAATATGACGGCAAACATTTTATCAAATGAATACGACTTTCTGACTCTCGTCATATACACTCCAAGTCCATCAAATCCACCTAGCCATTCAGCAACAACTGCACCTATAATCGAATAGCTGACAGATATTCTAAGTCCCGCAAAAAAATATCCAATTGAACTTGGAAGTTTTATGTGAACAAAATTCTGAAATGGTGTTGCTCCCATCGTTTTCATAAGTTTTAGCGCATCTTTATCAGCCGACTTAAATCCATCCAAAAGTCCTATTGTTATCGGAAAAAATGAAGTTAAAACAATAAGTACAATTTTGGGTAAAATTCCATACCCCAGCCAAAGTACCAGAAGTGGTGCAATCGCAACAGTTGGAATAGTTTGAGTAATTATCAATATTGGATAAATCGACTTATAGGCAAATTCAAACATATCCATTATAACCGCAACTAAAAATCCCAAAATCACTCCCAGTCCCAATCCCAAAAATGCTTCTACAAGTGTAAATCTAGCATGGTGCATAAGAAGCGGAAAATCATTCACAAAAGCCTTTATCACATCAAAAGGTGACGGCAGCATAAACTTCGGCACAATTTTTGCAATTGACAATATTTGCCATTTTATTAAAACATATAAAACAATAATTACTGGTGCAATTTTATTCAATAATTTACCGTGTATATTTTTTGATTTTTTTTTCAATTGTAAGTATTTCTCCTTTCGGTTTATAATTTATCTTGACATATGACATCACACTTTTTGCGCCAGCTTCAACTGTGATAATTTGACACATTTTAACAATATTCATAAGTTCGTCATAATCTCCTTCAATTGTCGTTTCAAAAGGTCCAACTACCATTTTCAAATTTTTGCTTTTAATGTATTCGATAACTTTGTCAACTATTCTTATAATTTCTTCATTTTCACAAGTATCTGGCAATACTTGAATTGCAACACTTGCATTGATTTTATTAGACATAAAAATATCTCCTTTCAAATTTTATTAAAAACAAAAGGAGATTTATTTATTAATATTAAATTGTAATATTAAAAAAATACTCCCTTCGCCGGCATTATCCGTATCAGGTTAAACGGGTTAAGTCAAAAGACTACTCTCAGCCATTATAGCACCCCTGTATTTATATTTAACTTTGATATTTTACTTTTAGTATATCTTCATTTTTTTCATAAGTCAATACTGTTCTAAAAAACTTTTTTTTTATTTAAAATTCTATTTTTTTCTGAAAAAATTTAAGTTTTCATATTTTTTTAAGAACTCTTCTAAGTAATCTGATGATTTCACATCTTCTTCTTTTCCGTCAACCATTCTCTTAAGTCCCAATTTATCCAATTCACCTATTAATTTATCTTTAGTTGTTGGTTCTTTTAAATGCTGAAGCAAGATTAATTCAATCGTATCAACTGGGAAAATTTCATTTTTAAAGTTTCCAATTCCTATATATTGTCCATCTTCGCTTAAAATAACTTCCACATATTTAATAAATTTTTCTGGAACATAAGTTTCATTTTCCACAAAACTTGTTCTTTCAATTCTTGTCAAATAAAAATTCAAATTTCCAATTATTACATTATTTAAAATAAAACCTCTTATTTCCTGAATAATTTTTTCTTCTTCTTCTTTAGACAATTTTTTATCATTCAAAAATTCCTTGGCATCTTCCATTTCAAATTCACCATTTTTTTGATTTAATAAATGTTTCAATGTTTCTTCCAAAACTTTATCTTCAAGTTCAGCTATTTCTATTTTATTTTTTATAACATAATAAAGTGTATCAATAATTGTATTAGGTATACTTTCAGAAAAATTTAACTTATCCGCTTGACTTTTTTTACACATAAGCGATTTTCTAAATTTTGTATCCAAAATAAAGTCAATACATTGCTCTTTAATGACATTATCTCCGCCAGATAACTGCTGCAATCTTTCCACAGTTTCTTTTTTGTAAGAAGTTGCCATTGACAATTTTAAATTTGTATCAGAAAAATATTTTAATCCATTTTTATCAGCTAATTCAGCAAATTCATGAATGTATAGCGGATCATTAAACATTTCTAAATATTCGTGTCCAAGATAGTAATTTTGATGTTTTAGCACACTTTCCATCCATTCCAGATAACCTTTGCTTCTTTCTTTCAAGTCTGAATAAAGTTCTATTTGTTCTTTGAAAATTTCTACAACTTGTCTTCCTCTCTCCGTTTTTTCAACAAGTGAAAGATTTGGGTAAAATTTATTTACATAAAGCATCATATCTCTTACTTTTGACGCTTCTTTCCATCCTGGATAAGTGTTGTAAGACAAATATGCAATTCCATTTTCGTTTAAATTTTTGTTGAAAATTTCTATCATTTTATCTTTTACATCATTCGGAACCCATGAAAAAACTCCATGAGAAATTATATAGTCAAATTTTCCAAAACTTTCATCAATTGTCAAAATATCTTTTTGATGAAGTTCAATATTTTTTAATCCTAATTTTTTTATAATTTCATTTCCTTTTTTTATCTGCTCATGCGACAAATCCACGCCAACATAATAATTATCTTCAAAATTAATCGCTTGAGCAATCAAGTTTCCACCAAATGATGTTCCTAGTTCTAGTACACGAGCTTTTGTCGCTTTTTGTGGATTAAGACCGTAAAAATACGCATATGCCTCCAGTTTCATCATTGCAGTGTCTGCAAAAGGATTTGCTTTATAGACCAGTTCGTCGTAACTCTCCTTATTTTCTTTATTATCCATTTTATAATTTCCTTTCTTTTCTTTGTTTTAACTTAACTTCCAAAATTATATCACATTTTTAACCTTTTTTCATTATTTTTTTGTTATTTTTAGAAAAAAAATTTCTATTAACTCAAATAATCAAAAATTAATAGAAATTTTACTTTTTATAAATTTATTTTTTTATTTTTTAGATTTTTTCTTAGATTTTTTGTCTTTCTTATCTTTTCGTTCTTTTTTATCTCTTTTATCTTTTTTTTCTTTTTTGTCTTTTTTTGAAGAACTTTTTTTACTCGAAGATTTTTTTCTTCCAGATTTTTTAGAAGAAGATTTCTTCTCACTTCCTCCGCTTTTTCTTCCACCAGTCGCTTCTTCAACTAAAGGTTTAGAATCATTTTTGGAATTTAACGCTCTCATGATGTATTCCGCTTCTTGTAATGGTACTGTAATAAATGAATATTTATCCATAATTTTTACATCTTTTACTTTTCTTCCTGGAGTTTTTGCTTTTTTATGAAGCAAATCAAGCAGTCTTCCCACATTGTATCCATCTTTTGAACCAAGTGCGATAAATAATCTTGTTTTATCCGCAATTTTAACTTTCACATCTTGAATTTCACTATAATTTTCTGGTAAAAACTCATCTTCGTAGACATGTCTTAATACAGATGCCAACACTTGTTTTGGATCTCTTCCTTGGAGTAAATTATTTGCCAATTCATCGTAAGCGCTGTGATCGTCTTCTTTTATAATTTCTTCAACATAGGCAATTAATGCTTCTTTTTTAGCATTCAAAATCTCTTCCACATTTGGTATGTCTTCTCTTTTGATGTCAGTTTTTGTAATTCTTTTAATTTGTGCCAATTTACTTGCTTCTCTAGGTGTCACAAATGTAATTGCAATCCCTTTTTGACCAGCTCTTCCAGTTCTTCCAATTCTGTGAACATAAGATTCAGCTTCTTGTGGAATTGAATAATTAATTACATGTGTTAAATTACTTACATCTATTCCTCTTGCCGCAACATCTGTAGCCACAAGAATTGTCAACACTTTTTTCTTGAATAAATCTAGCGCTTTTTGTCTTAACGCTTGAGTGATGTCTCCGTGAATACATTCAGCATCATAGTTTCTAGCTTTCAGTTTATTCGTAACATCGTCAACTTCTGATTTTGTTCTACAAAACACAATTCCATAAAAATCCTGTTCATAGTCCAAAACTCTGCACAATGCTTCAAACTTATCTTCTTGCTTAACTTCATAATAAATTTGTTCCGTCAAATTTGTAGTCAATTCTTTTTTTGCAACTTTTAACAATTTATATTCTGGCATAAATTTTTTAGCTATCGCCAAAATTGGTTTAGGAATCGTTGCTGAGAAAAATAACATTTTTTTCTCATCGTTTGTCTTTTTAAGTATCTCTTCGATATCTTCAACAAATCCCATATTCAACATTTCATCTGCTTCGTCTAATACGAAATAATCTAAATTATCCACTTTTAAGACTTTTTTATTCATCAAGTCCATAACTCTTCCAGGAGTTCCAACTACAATGTCAACTCCCGATTTTAATCTTCTAATTTGATTTTCGATAGATGCACCACCGTAAACTGCCAAAACTTTTAAGTCTTTTTCACCTTTTAACGAATAAATTTCATCAGCCACTTGATTTGCAAGTTCTCTTGTAGGTGCCAAAATTAACGCTTTAACAGTTTTATCAGATTCAATAGTTTCTAGGATTGGAATGCCAAATGCTGCCGTTTTTCCTGTTCCTGTCTGTGCTTGTCCTATTAAGTGCGTTCTTTCCTTTAATAATTCGGGAAGTACCAACTTTTGTATTTCACTTGGCTCCTCGAATCCTTTTTTACTTAATGCATTAAGCATTTCTGTACTTAATCCAAAATCTTCAAATTTCTGCATCTTTTAAAATTACCTTCCTTTTTCTCTTTTTTTATTTTTTTATTTATATTTAATTTTAATATTATTAATCAGTTATTTAATTAATTGACTTAATTAATTTTACAATTATCTTTTATAGTGAACTACTTCCCGCTTTTAGAAGTAGAAACTTCTTGGGAAATATCTGCGCATGACTAGCCAAATATATTTACCAAGCTCTTCGGGTAGTTCCTACCCTGTCTTTTTTATTTTTTTGTAGTATATATTATTATACCACATTTTTTTAAAATTTGATATTTCTTTTTAAATTTTTATATTTTTATTCATTATTTTATAATTTTTCTAATTTTAATTTTGCCTCGCTGCTTCCCGCTTCCACTGCTTTTTCATACCATTTTCTAGCTTCCTTGGTATTTTTAGCCACACCTTTTCCCTCTTTATACAAATCTCCTAGTGCGACTAACATTGGCGCTGCATCCACATCTTTTCTTCCTTCAGCATTTTTATAAAGCTCAATTGCTCTTTCATAATTATTTTGACTTTCATAAATCTTTGCTAAATTATATTGAGAAACAATATCTCCAGCACTATCTCCCATCTCATAATAAAAAATTGCATCTTCCAAATTTTTTTTTGTTCCCAGACCTTTTTCTGCCATAATTCCCAAATATCTTGGAGCTTTCATTTCAGCATTCATATTTCCTCTGTCCATAGCTCTGTTAAAAAGTTCAGATGCCTTTTTATAATCTTTTTTAACTCCAAATCCTTCAAAATATATTATTCCTACATTTGTAGTTGCTATTTCATTTCCTTTTTTCATCGCTTTTGTCGACCACATAAGTGCTTTTTTAGGGTCTTTTGGAACTTCTTTTCCAAAAAGATACATTTCTCCAAGTTCAGTTTGTGCTGCCACATCCCCTTTTTGAGCTGCTTCTGTCAATTTTTTCACTTTTTCATCAATTGCCGACACAATTTTTGGCTTAGGAGCTGGTTTAAAACTTCTCTCTTTTTTCCCGCAACTTGCAAAAATCATAAGTACCATTATTAACAAAATACTTTTTCTATACTTTCTCATTTATTTTTTCTCCTAAATTTATTTTAAATTTTATCACAATAATATTAATTAACTAAAAAATTTTTAAATTTTTTAAATAAAATAAAAATATTTTGTAAAATAAAATAACTCTCTTAGAATCAACTAAAAGAGTTATTTCTTCATTAACTATTTTTGAATATTCAAAACTACTGTTTCCCCAGCTTTAGCTTCTCCACTTTCAACTGGATTTAATGAACTGTAATCTTCATAGTTTGAAATAATTACTGGTGTGATTATTGATTTTGCATTTGCTTTTAAGAAATCATAATCGTATTTAATTAATGGATCTCCAGCTTTTACAACTGCACCTTCTTCTGAAATTCTTTCGAAACCTTTTCCTTCCAATTGAACTGTGTCCATTCCAAAGTGAACGAAAATTTCTACTCCTGCTGGTGTTACAATACTAAATGCGTGGTTAGTATCAAAGATTTTTTCAACTCTTCCTGCAGCTGGTGCCAACATTACACCTGACGCATTTGGTTCAATTGCAATTCCATCTCCTACCATTTTTTGAGCAAAAACTTCATCAGGAACTTGAGATAAAGGCATAATTGTACCAGAAATTGGTGCGATTATTTTCCCTTCAAATTCTTGTTTTACTTCTTCTTTTTCTTTTTTTCCTTTTTTGAATAAATCAAATAATCCCATTTTCTTTCCTCCAATATATTTATTTTTTTATTAAATCATTATAATATATTATACTACATATTGTTAAAAAATACAAAATTTTTTAATAAAAAATTTTATTTTTCTATCAAACTGCTTCCATCCATTTCAGCAGGTTTTTCCAATCCTAAA
>ERZ773197.2147-NODE-2147-length-12800-cov-12.223068_pt1 | contig 12800 bp, 10 predicted proteins | sample MGYA00580999_ERZ773197 | MGnify/ENA primary metagenome ERZ773197 (study PRJEB29015, sample SAMEA2738166) | human oral metagenome | biome: human oral; feature: human-associated habitat; material: saliva | place: China | collected 2185 ...
CAAGGTAAAGGGAGAGTAAAAAAGAGGATGTATCAATTTTGACACACCCTCTTTTATATAATTGGAATATAGCTGTTATTTTCTCTAAGAGTGAGATTTAGCAAAATCTAAGACAATTCCATCATATTTGTTTTCAGGCTATACAATGCCTCAGAAATATCCCCCTCTCTACTTTCAATTTGCAGCATAGTGCATTTTAATAATGTGCGGCGAAAAATATAGTCTATACAGAGAACAACAAAATTACACTATTTTACGTTCCCCACCTTTATTAAATATTCTGCAATTTGTACGGCATTGAGAGCTGCGCCCTTACGTATCTGGTCGCCCGTGAGCCAAAGTGTTGTACCATTTTCATCGGCAAGGTCTTTACGAATGCGCCCAACATACACATCGTCTTTGCCTGCACTCTCCAACGGCATCGGGTAAACATAATTTTGAGGATCGTCTACGAGTGTAACTCCTGGAGCGGCTTCGAGCACTTTGCGTATTTCGGCAACCTCCAAAGGCTTCTCAGTCTCAATCCAAACTGCCTCCGAATGGCTACGAAGCGACGAAACGCGTACACATGTTGCACTGGTACGAACATCAGAATGCATAATTTTCTGTGTTTCGTAGAACATTTTCATTTCCTCTTTTGTATAGTCGGTCTCAGTCATCTTGTCTATTTGCGGAATCACATTGTAGGCTAACTGATGCGGAAACTTGCTAATAGTCTCAGCTTCGCCAGTCTCAATAATCTCCTTATATTGCTGTTGTAGTTCCTGCATGGCAGCTGCACCAGCACCAGAAGCACTTTGATAGCTACTGATGCGTACACGTTTTATGTGGCTTAACTGCTCTATGGGGTTTAAAACCACAACCATCATAATAGTGGTGCAGTTAGGATTAGCAATAATACCACGTGGACGAGTTAGTGCATCTTCTGCATTTATTTCTGGAACAACCAATGGTACGTCTTTTTCCATACGGAATTGACTCGAATTATCAATCATAACAGTCCCATATTTGGTAATGGTGTTGGCGAATTCTGCCGACGTGCTGCCACCTGCACTAACAAAAGCTATATCAATATCCTTGAAATCATCGTTATGTTGCAGAAGTTTTACTTCGTATTCTTTACCTTTAAATGTGTACTTTTTACCTGCAGACCGACTTGAACCAAAGAGCACAAGCTCGTCTATAGGGAAGTTTCTTTCTGCCAATATGCGGAGAAATTCTTGTCCAACAGCTCCACTGGCTCCAACAATAGCTACTTTCATATCCTTGTTTTTATAATTTTAATAGTGCAATACATCACAAAATGTCTATTCAAACATATACCAGTAAGGCATAAGTTTGTGTTGTTTGCGTTTGCAAAAATACAAAAAACTCTCTACTTTCACTACTTACCCCATAACTTTTTGCTACCTTTGCACATATTTATAATAGCAATTATGTTCAGAATAGCCCAATATTTCCCCATAACCGATCCAACATTGATTTTCTTTGTGGTATTGATGCTAATTCTATTGTCGCCTATTATTATGGGTAGACTGCGTATTCCTCACATTATAGGAATGGTTTTGGCTGGTGTTTTGGTGGGCGAATACGGATTAAATGTGCTGAAACGCGATGCTTCGTTCGAACTGTTTGGAAGTGTAGGCTTATATTACATTATGTTTCTTGCTGGTCTTGAAATGGATATGGACGGACTGAAGAAAAATAAATGGCGTGTTATGCTGTTTGGTTTTCTCTCCTTTTTTATACCTTATATTCTTACCTTCTTAATGGGAATATATTTGCTACACTACTCAGTAACATCGTCTTTGCTACTTGGTTGTATTATGTCATCAAGCACACTCGTAGCCTATCCTATCGTGGGACGCTATGGCCTTTCTCAGCATTCGGCTTCAACGCTTAGTGTTGGTGGCACAATGGTAGCATTGTTCTTGGCGCTTCTTGTTATGGCAATGATAGTAAATTTGTGTCAAGGCGGTAGTGGTGGCATATTCTGGCTATGGTTTATGCTTAAATTTGCACTCTATATATCAGGGCTTATTTACTTTGTTCCGCGCCTTACACGATGGTTTCTGCGTCGCTATTCCGATGCTGTAATGCAGTTTCTCTTTGTTTTAGGCATTCTGTTTCTGTCTGCTGCACTTTCAGAAGCAGTAGGTTTGGAAGGTATTTTTGGAGCGTTCTTTTCAGGGCTAATATTAAATCGCTTCATTCCACGTCTATCTCCACTTATGAATCATATAGAGTTTACAGGCAATGCGCTCTTTATTCCTTATTTCTTAATAGGTGTTGGAATGTTAATAAACGTGCGTTCGTTGTTTGAAGGCACACATATCATTTGGGTTGTACTATGTATTGCCTTCTTTGGAACAACAGGAAAAGCCATTGCAGCCTATCTTGCTGGCTTCTTGTTTCGTTTGAAACGAGAAATGTCTGATATGCTTTTCGGTTTAACAAGTGCCCATGCAGCAGGCGCAATAGCTATGGTGATGGTGGGATTAAAGCTTGAAGTAGCTCCTGGAAAATTCCTTTTCAACGATGAAGTGCTGAATGGTATCGTTATTATGATACTTTTTACTTGCATAATATCATCGTTTGTAACAGAGAGAGCTGCTCAAAAAATTCGATTAACCGAAAAAGAAGAACCTGAAATGGCGCGAACGGATAACGACGAACGAATTCTTATACCTGTGAAATATCCAGAATACGCCGAGAATTTGCTTTCGTTAGCCATAATGATGCGTAACGAAAAGCTTAAGAAAGAACTTGTTGGACTGAACGTTGTGTACGACGATGTGAATGCAGCAGCCAATCAAGAAGAAGGACGACGTTTATTAGAACATCTGCAAAAGCAAGCTGCGTCTGCCAATGTGCCGATGGTAACACAGGTGCGTATTGCTGCCAACATAGCAAATGGTATAAAACATGCTTTTAAAGAGTTCCAAGCATCTGAGATAGTAATGGGACTACATGCCAAACAAGCTATATCGAAGGGATTTTGGGGACAATTTACACAGAGCCTTTACAATGGTTTGAGCCGCCAAATTACAATAGCTCGTATTGTGCAACCATTGAATACAATTCGTAGAATACAAGTTGTTGTGCCTTCGCGGGCTGAGTTTGAACCTGGCTTTTATCGTTGGTTGGAACGAATAGCACGTTTAGCATCGAACAGCGATTGCCGTGTTGTTTTTCATGCTCGTCAAGAAACCATCGAACTAATTACTGTATATATTCGTAATCGACACCCCAATGTACGGGCTGAATATGTTGAAATGAAGCATTGGAAAGAACTTCCACAGTTGGCTACAGAGGTGCAAGACGACCATTTGTTTGTAATTATCACAGCGCGAAAGGGTACTATATCTTATAAGAATGCGATGGAACGCATACCAGAAGAAGTAAATCGCTTCTTTAAGAGTAAGACTCTTATGATAATATTCCCCGATCAGTATGGCAATCGTATGGACGGTATGACGTTTGCACAGTCGCAACACACCGAAGAACGTAGTGCTTATGATGTTCTACGAGAGTTTATGCAAAAGAAAATAAGATAGAATTATGATAGAGATAAAAGGTGTTACTAAGAGTTTTGGCTCACTGCAAGTGCTGAAAGGTATTGACTTGTGCATTGAAAAAGGCGAAATAGTGAGCATTGTTGGTCCTTCTGGAGCAGGCAAAACCACGTTGCTGCAAATTCTTGGTACGTTAGATAAACCAGATAATGGCTCCGTTGTAGTAGATGGCATTGAAACCAGCACATTATCAACCAATAAACTAAGCGAGTTTCGCAACAAACATCTTGGTTTCGTGTTCCAGTTTCACCAACTTTTACCAGAGTTTACGGCAATAGAAAACATTATGATACCTGCTTATATTGCAGGAATGAAAAACAAAGAAGCACACAATCGTGCCGAAGAACTATTGGAGTTTATGGGACTGAGCAACCGTGCAAATCATAAACCCAACGAACTTTCTGGTGGCGAAAAGCAGCGTGTGGCAGTGGCAAGGGCGCTGATGAACAATCCTGCTGTAATTCTTGCCGACGAACCGTCAGGTAGTTTGGATTCAAAGAATAAGGAAGAACTACACAAACTCTTCTTCGATTTGCGCGATAAGTTTGGTCAGACTTTTGTTATTGTAACACACGATGAAACGTTGGCTACACTAACCGACCGCACCATACACTTGAAAGACGGACGCATAGTGGGAGAGGGAAGCGAAGCCAGTACTGTATAAGAATGTAAGAAAGGAAAATTAAATGGCAAAACTAAAGATAGGCGATTACAATACGCTGACTGTATTGAAGGTGGCATTGCGCGAAGGCAATGGCGACCCATTCGGATTGTATCTTGACGGTGGACGTGCAGGCGAAATATTGATGCCTCAAAAATATGTTCCCGAAGGCGTTTCGGTAGGCGACGACTTACGTGTTTTTGTGTATCTCGACCAGGAGGAACGTCCCATTGCTACAACCGAGCAGCCACTTGCCGTAGTGGGCGAGTTTGCATACTTGGAGTGTTCGTGGGTAAACGAGTATGGTGCATTCCTTCACTGGGGTGTAACGAAAGACCTGTTCTGTCCGTTCCGCGAGCAGAAGAAACGTATGCAGATAGGCGAATCGTATGTTGTACACGTACATCTTGACGAAGAAACCTACCGTTTGGTGGCATCAGCGAAGGTAGAGCATTATTTCGAGGAAGAGAAACCAATGTACAAGCAAGGCGAGGAGGTTGATTTGATGATTTGGCAAAAGACCGAACTTGGCTTCAAAGTTATCATCGACAATAAATATCCCGGACTTGTTTATGGCGACCAAGTGTTTCAGTACGTCCACACGGGCGACCATCTGAAGGGTTATATTGCCACAGTCCGACCAGACGGAAAGATAGACTGCACGCTGCAACCAACAGGACAGCAATATGCAAAAAACTTTGCCGAAGTGCTTCTGCAATACTTAAAGGACAACGGTGGTGTATGCAACCTTGGCGATAAAAGCGAAGCAGAAGATATTAAACATCTCTTTCATGTGTCAAAGAAAGTCTACAAGAAAGCCGTTGGCGACCTTTATAAGCGACATCTCATTACAGTTGAACCGCTTGCAATTCGCCTTGTGTAACGTCTTTTATCTTATATGAAAAGATTACTTCTGAGCTTCTTTGCTCTGTTTCTGCCTTTAATGGGTGTTGCACAAGAGGAAGTGCCACACAGAGTAGATACCAATTATGTAGGTAAACCTACAACAGAAGCAGATAAATTGCTTGGAAAAGCCGACGAAGCGTTCGATAACGAAGATTTTGATACCGCTTTTAAGTATTATCAAAAGGCTGCCGAAGCTGGCAATATAGATGCTTATACTGGTCTTGGAAGATGCTATGCCTATGGTTTGGGCGTAGCATTCAATGCTCAGAGTGCGTTACATTGGTATCAAAAAGCTGCTTATGCTGGTTCAGCTTTAGGGCAATACTATCTTGGCATTCTCTATTTTGAAGGTTGGAATGGCGAAAAGCCAGATAAGAAACGTGGCTTAGAGTGGCTCTATAAAGCTGCAAATGGATGCGAACCATGGGCTATGTTCTATATAGGAAACTGTTATAAACGTGGCGATGGCGTAGAAAAAAACTTAAATGAAGCCATACTCTGGTATAAAAAAGCAACTGAATATGGCGACGAAGATGCACCCAATGTTCTAAAAGAATTAGGTATCGATGTGCCAAATAGTTCAGAATAGTTATTTTTTATAGCACTATAAATGTATTGAAATGTGCGTAAATACATACTGTCTTATGTAATAAATGCAGCGTATTTTCAATAATATTATGTAACTAAATAGAACGCTAAGGTTTATTGGTTATAAAGATATTTTCTTAATTTCTCTCTATTTTATTTGTTGTTTTTATAGCTTTTTATTACCTTTGCCACCAAATTAAGCCAGATTTAACAAGAATGCAAGTAAATCTACATATTATAACGTTGTTTTACACCTTATATAATAAAGGTGTAAATAGTGTTGCATCTATATGTGGCTTGCAAAAGCAAGAGGAGAAAAACGAAAAAAAGATTGCTAAATATTTGGTAGTTCCAAATATTTGTATACTCTCTCTCTCTCTCTCTCTCTCTCTCTCTCTCTCTCTCTCTCTCTCTCTAGTAATGCAGGCGTAAACAAAACTTTCCACTTTTTCGTACGCGCGCGCGAAGCGTGTCGTGCAAACCATAGTAAACAAAGGACTCGCAGGAGTTTCCTTTGTTCTTTTTTTGTGCCCTGCCGTTTACAACTCAAGAGAGAAATAAGCACAATTTTATCTCGTAAAAACATAACAAACATCTATGAGGTTTATGCCACAGTATAGCCTCATACCCTTTTAAATATAATAACTGCATAAAAGAATGAGATTATGAACGAAAACAAAAAAAGAAAGGACTATCTACAGCCCGATGTAGCGATACTTAGTATCGACGAAGAAAGCCACTTATTAGCAGAAAGTCCACTAGTACGCCCAGGTGGTGGCGGTTCAGGAAGCCAGACGCCAGGAACAATTATCGTGGTTCCACATATATCAGACGATAGTAATCCTGACGACGAATTGGAGGGTTAAGCTGGCTAAGTAGCTTTAGCTTTCCTGGGAGCCCTAGGAATCCTAGGAACTCTAGAAACCAAAAAAACAGTAACTAACAAAAGATTAAAAAAGGAAAACAACATGACGAAGAAAAGTATTTTCCATTATGCGCTCTCTTCACTCTTGGTGGGTGGAATTGCGCTATCGGTAACATCGTGTGCCGACGATGATATTAATCCCAATCAAGGAAACGATGGCGATGCCCTTGTGCGTTTCAGCATAAACGATGTGCAGGAACAAGCCGTAAGTCGTGGACTCGAAATGACACGCGGAGCCATTGCCAACGGCATTACAGCTGCCGACCTTGCCGGACACAAACTCGCAGCACACAGCAACCGCAACATAGACGTTTGTTTAATTGAAACCACCGTAGAAGGCGTAAACCCAATAAAGGCAGACGCTCACACACGTGCCAATATAGCAACAGCCATCAGTGGCGACTTCTCGTCTACTGGTATTCGTGGTGTAGCCGAAAACAGCATTCTCTCTACTCCCGAATGGTTTAAAGCTGTAAAAACAAAGCAAAACGGCGAACTCTATACCCCTATACGTTGGTCTATTGCTCAGCCTTGGGCACGCTTCTTTGCTGTTTATCCTTCTAAAGATAGCTATTCAAAACTTACCATTAACGATATGGCATCTGCCGACAATGCCCCCATTGTAGACTTCACGGTAGAACCCAATGTTAACGACCAGAAAGACTTTATGACGGCTTGCACAGGCAAAGTAAACTACGCTACACAAGGCGTGCAACCCACCACCAGCCTCGACTTCCGCCATGCGCTTACCGCTATTCGGTTTGCCGTTGGACAGAATCTATCATGGAATAAAACCATAGATAAGGTTGAGATTCGTAATGCCATTATGACGAGTAAGTACAAACTCTCAAGCGAGTTTAATGGTACAGGTGCCGACTGGGATAACTCTGCCGCCACACGTGGCACAGCCACCCTCTCTGGCGTTAGCGTAAGCACCAGTCAAAACCCTAACGTAACCATTATGGGCACCACAGGCGACAACTACACATTCTATATGATACCACAGGAACTTACCGGCAAAGGTGTAACCGTTTACGTTCATTGCACCGATGGCACAGAAATAACCGCTCCACTTAAAGGTGAATGGAAAGCAGGAACAACACGTACACTAAAGCTAAGCCAGACAAACTCTACTTGGCAGTATGTGCTTACCCCAACCGACCCAAGCCGTGCAGCCGAATACGATGAAACAACATCACAGGCTTACGGAATAACCAGTTATCGCCAAGCTCCTGATGGTACTCAACAGGCTGTAGCTTGGAAAGTTGTTGGCTACAGTGTTGATGGTGGCGCAACTTACACACCCAACAAGCCAGCTTGGATGACAGCCCTTAGCAAAGAAAACGGCAACGGTGGTACAGCTGCTGAACAAGGTACAGCCACACTTACTAAAGATGTTACCGACCTTTTAAAGCTTCGCAACGACGGATTAAAGAATGCTACTCCTTTAGGTACAGCTGCTGCTCCTTACGACCTTTCTTTGCACGACCATAATGGAAACGCAACAGCGCGCAATACAGCCAACTCTTACCTTATCTCTGCCCCTGGACACTACCGCATACCACTTGTCTATGGTAATGCAATAGAGAATGGTAATGACAATCAGAGAGCTTATATCAGCAATGCTCCTACTGGAACTCCCAACGAGATGTATGTACTGCGTAACTTCAAAGACCATCTTAACCATGATATAACCAATCCTTGGATAGAGAAGACCAACAGCAGTGCTTATGCAAACATTGATGGTGCAAAGATTGTTTGGGCTGATGAAAAGGACCTTGTTACGTCTCCTACTATTACCCATGTTGGTGGCGATGGTTACTTAGATTTCGAAGTTAAGGCAACCGATATTAAAAGTGGCAACGCTGTTGTAGCTGTTACAAAGGGTGGCACTGTTGTTTGGTCTTGGCATTTATGGTTTGCTCCTAAAGACGCTCTTAGTACCATAGCCGTTACTAACTATCAAGGCAAGACCTACAACTTCACCAAAGAAAATCTCGGTTGGAAGCCTAAAGGCGAAGTTACCACCTACAATGCTCCTCGTACTGTAAAAGTAAAGGTAGAACAAACCATTGCTAATGGTGGAGCAAAACAATTTACCGTTATCAATATCACTCAAAATAATGGTGGTAAGAAGGAAGGTATTGCTACACTTTATCAATTCGGTCGTAAAGATGCACTCCCTGGTACCGATACTTTCTACCCAACAAATAGTTACTCTTTCGATAACACCACTGGTGGTCGTTCTTTAGGTTACGCAATCCAGCATCCAGAGAATATGTTTATTTACGCACAGACTGGCACATACTACTACGACTGGTGCAATGCAACTTACTACAACCTTTGGTCTGCTGATAACACCACTACTGGTTTCAACGACAACGCTGTAGTTAAAACCGTTTACGATCCTTGTCCTGTTGGTTTTAAGATGCCTGCCTCTAATGCCTTTACTGGTTTTACCAGCAATGGTCAGTATCAAAGTGGCGCTGCCAATATCAACGCTAACGGCACAGCCGACTCTTGGAACAAGTTCTCTGCAGCCTACGGTCATAACTTCTATACCAATGGTAGCAAGACTGCAACAATCTTCTTTCCTGCTTCGGGTTTCCGCAACAACAGCGATGGGTCGTTGGGCAATGTTGGGAACAACGGTTACTATTGGTCGGCAGTTCCGAACTACACGTACAACGGTTGCATCCTGGGCTTCTACTGGAGCTACGTGCACCCTCAGAGCAGCAACGACCGTTCGTTCGGGTTTGCGGCACGGCCAGTCTCAGAATAGATTGTTTCATTTGATTAATTTGATTAATTTGCAGGCGGCTTTTAAAGCCAGCCGCCTGCACACAAAACCGGCTTTGGCGGTCGAAATTTTTTGAAAAATGGGCGGGTTTCTTATCAGTATTATTTCATGCTGAGATATTTTTTTAGACTTTTGGGAGTTCCCGCCTTTTAATATAACTATATAATTTAAACAAATAAATAACAGAAATTAATTATGACCTACAAAGAAATTAAAAAATTAGAGAGTGATAACCTTACAAAGATAATCCTTTATAAGGAAGGTTTGTTTTTGCGTGCCTACGAAAAGTCTGCATTTTCGTTGTGTACCCTATATGGTTTTAAGCCAATTAGACGTAAAGTGAAGTCGTTAGGCAATCAAGATATAGTTTATGCTGGTTTCCCTGCCTCACAGTTGCATAAGTATATTGGTAAGGAACTACTTGAAGAACAAAATGATGGAACCTTTGTGTTAGATTTTGGTGTACCTATCGAAGTGGAGTATTACGAGGAGTGGGTAAACAGAATACCTTACAGCGAACCATCTGTTAAGACAAAGCCAAGCGCAGACAATATGCCAAAAGATATAGTTGGTAAGTTGCGTTCATTCAATTTAGCAGATAGCACACCACTGCAATGTATGTCGTTGGTGCAAGAATTGCAAAGTATGGTGTGATATAGAGAGAGTAATGATTAGCTATTAGAGTTTAAGATAGATAACTGATGTTGTTGATATTCCGTTAAATGTAATACACAAATATGGCACAATATGAGAATCTTCCTGTGTTTAAGGCTACATACGATTTGTTGCTTGACTTATATAAAACATTGAATAATGTTCCACGCGACCTTCGTTACACGTTGGTACAAGATTTGAAAAACGAGCTTACACAGTTGATGGTGCTTATATACAAAGCCAATAGCCAACGTGAAAAGACAGCCACATTGCGCAAATGTTTAGATTTGTTTCTAAGTGTGCGCCTTCGTATAAGGCTTTTGAAAGATATGCACTTTTTGAGCGTTGCGCGTTTTGCCGAACTTTCGCTGAAAACAGAGATTATATCGAAGCAACTAACAGGCTGGCACAACCACAGTGTAAAGTTGGCAACCAAAGAAGGACACAGCACAACGATATGAGCCTTGCTTTTAATGAATAACGAAAAGACTACACACTTACTACCAATGGGAACAACAAAAAAAATATACGTCCTGCAAAATGTTTGTGGGTGCGACAATAAGGCGATACATCTATACCATAATACGAAGAAAGTTTGTGAATGATGATATCTGCCATGAAAACATTTAGTTTCAGTTAATCTATTTTCGTGTGTTGGCGACGTGAGTCGATGGCACACTTTTTAGAACCTAAAGAGGCTATTATGGTTAAACAATTGCAATAACAATAAACAAGACACTGCTTCCCCTCTCTCAGGCACGCGAGAATGTCTACACACCACGGTGGTAGGCAGAGTGTATTTGTAAATTCAGTAACCCACCAGCACGTGTAAACGCACGCAAAAGCCCTTTATGGCAATGTGTCTCGGCTGGTTATGGTACACCAATCTGACGTATGGTTATCAGTAATGTTCCCGCACGTCATTTAGAGAGTGGTTACTCTTACCTCCTGCTTCGGGTTTCCGCAACAACAGCGATGGGTCGTTGAACAATGTTGGGAACAACGGTTACTATTGGTCGGCAGTTCCGAACAACACGAACAACGGTTGCAACCTGAACTTCAACTGGAGCAACGTGAACCCTCAGAACAACAACAACCGTTCGTACGGGTTTGCGGCACGGCCAGTCTCAGCATTTACAGCCCAATGGGGGAGTATGTGTTTTTATAACCTATATTTATGGACGACACAGTATTGTTATACGACGTATTTGATGCTTACTATGATGCACGTCGAAATAAGAGAAATACAAAGAGTCAGCTTGCTTTTGAAATGAACTTAGAGCACAACCTTTTGCAGCTTTACGAGGAACTGCGCACACGCACTTACAAGCCTTCTCCTTGTACATGTTTTATAACGTTCGACCCTGTTCAACGAGAGATATTTGCTTCGTCGTTTAAAGATAGGGTTGTGCATCACCTGCTGTTCAACAATATTGCCCATTTGTTTGAGAAAACATTTATACACGATAGTTATTCGTGTCGTGAAGAACGCGGAACATTTATGGGTATAGAACGCTTTGAACACCATTTGCGTAGCTGCACACAGAATTATAAGTTTAATGCTTACGTGTTAAAGTTAGATATTAAAGGTTACTTTATGAGTATTCCTAAACTTAAACTTCGCGAGCTATTAAGAACTACGATGGACAAAAATAAGAAATGGGAGGAATGGATAGACCGTGGGTTTATAGATTATCTTATTGATTCTATTCTAATGCGCGACCCTACAAGTAATGTTTGCCTTATAGGCGACAGAAAGGAATGGGAAGGTTTGCCACCATCGAAAAGTTTGTTTAAGTCAGTAGCAGGGACGGGATTACCCATTGGAGACCTTACATCGCAGCTATTCAGCAATATATATTTAAACCAACTTGACCAATTTGCTAAACGTGAATTAGGGCTGAAGCATTATGGTAGATATGTAGACGATTTCTATGTAATTGATACTGATAGACGCAAGTTGTTGAATTTGGTTCCAGTGTTCGACCATTATCTACGGGAAAAACTTAGTTTAACGCTACACCCAAAGAAAGTGGTTTTGCAGCATAGCAGTAAAGGTGTGTTGTTTTTGGGTGCATATATAATGCCGTATAGTAGGTATCCACGTTGGCGCACAATAAAGAAGTTTCGGTATAAGATGAAACAGATAGAAAGGTTTTGTGAGCAAAGAGAAAGCCTGTCTACCAAACAAAAGGTGAAGATAAGGAGTGTGATAAATTCGTATTGTGGCTATTTGAGTCATTTTGCAACCTTTAGGCTTAGGAAGTTAGCAGTAAATAGAAGTGCATTTTATCGTCATTTCTTTTTCTATAAAGATTTTAAGCAATCAGGCATAAAAGGAAAATCACGACATCCTGCAGCATACATTAACAAAATGGCTGCGTTAAGGATTGAAAAGTATGAGGCCGAACGCATTGCGCATAAGGGAATAATAATTGGTTAGAGATTTCAAACTAAATATGTTTAATAAGATGTTACAGAGTGTTTGTTGGAGTGGGTATGTTCGTTTGCGTGTGAACAATCGCAGCGTACATTCCGTAGGCGTAGGGGACCGATTCATCGCGCCCGTCCGTACCGAATAACTACAAATCATCGTGTGTGCCTGTTCGCAAACATACACTGGATAAAACAAAATGAAAACTCGTGTTGGAGAAAATCTCGAATGCGAGTATAAACAAACAATTTATATAA
>ERZ773197.2150-NODE-2150-length-12789-cov-8.456494_pt1 | contig 12789 bp, 17 predicted proteins | sample MGYA00580999_ERZ773197 | MGnify/ENA primary metagenome ERZ773197 (study PRJEB29015, sample SAMEA2738166) | human oral metagenome | biome: human oral; feature: human-associated habitat; material: saliva | place: China | collected 2185 ...
GTGTCGAATCCGTGATAGCATTGTCTACGTATGACTGTAACTGACTATAATGCTTTAATAGCTTGATCGTGTTGTGTCGAAGTTTACGACCTAGCTGTGCATTTTCTTGCTTTGCTAATTCATAGTAGGTTTTAGTAGCCACCTCAGTGGCCAACCTAGTGATTTTTTCAATTTCGCATTCATTCAAATGCATCTCCCCCTTTACGCTTTATTTTAGTCCGTATTGTGTTTTATTCCAACTTCATGAAGGTTCACTCATTAACGCATTAAAACGTTCTTATACATATGAAATTTTGATTTTTATGGCTATTAGCGACTATAGGAATATACTCATATGTTCTGTGATATGTACAATCACAAAATCATCATCGTCATTTACAACCTCATCAGCCATAGTCCCGATGAATTTCCTATTATCGTTTTCTAGCACTCCTGCAGCTTGTAGTCCATCAAGAATAAATTTCTTAGCAAAAGCTACGTTATCAGGATCATGCCTGGTTGATGAGTGCCATTCAAATAATAGGTCTACTTTCCCCTTAACCGATTCTATCTGTTGAGATAGACATTGTTCTTTGACCTGCTCGGTGCATTTCTTTTTCATAGCGGCGGCTGCTATAGTAGAACCACGCTCACAGTCAATGTACTCATTCAGTGTTGGGAATCTATCATGAGTTTTCTTTCTAAATCGAAACTGACAACGTAGGATAATCTTCATCGGTGTGATTCTCCAAAAAATATAGCTTCAGCATATTCTCCTCTTAAACGGTCATATATCCGTTGGCTATAATGATCTTTTGTCCAATTTTCGCTGTAATTTGTTGTTAGAATAATTGACCGCATATTGTTATACCTATCAATTATTATGCTATCAACCTTAGTCGCTACCCATTCTGACTTTGAGTACTCTGCCCCAAAATCGTCCAACAATAACAATGGGATACTACGTAATTTCTGCTCATAGTTCATAAAAGCTACATTATCACCTTTTGATAAAGAGAGCATCGTGTCTAATAAATTGGGCATCGAAATCATCATGCAGCTTTTTCCTAATGCAATAACTTCTTTTAGCAAGCTAACAGCAATAGATGTTTTTCCTGTACCAGCAGGGCCCCTCAATATGAGCCCCTTTCCAGCTTCAATATTAGACTTTAAATTATCTGAGTACTGCTTAACAACTTCATAAGCATCTGCATTTTCTTTAGGGAAATGTCCATGTTTACGCAGCCACTCAAAATCCATATCATAGTATCGCCGAGGGATACCAACAGCAGCATAATCTCCATTGACATCACTCTTAATCACTACAGGTTTATCATATACCGGATAAAAGAACTCATCCTTTACCATGGACTCTTTCGTACTCTGCTTGCCAGTCGACTTCTTCATCTTTTCGAGAAACGTTTCTAGCATTTCCGTTACGTTTACTTGCTCCAAAATCTTTTTGCACCTCCTTCTTTAGATTCCCTGCCGTGACAGTTTCAACATACTTGATACTATTACCACCGTTATCGGCTGTGGTATTAATAGCAACAATAACTCGTTCCTTACCATATGATTCAACTAGATCATCTAACCGCTCTTTAATAGCAGGTGATACAACTCCAATTGATTTCATATACAATTCATAAATAGGTTTATTTTTTACTTCATCATCGTCAAACATAGATAGAGGATTTTCATCTTCGCGCGCGCGCGTATCTCTCTCTATATTATTTTCTTTCCTTTTCTTTTCTTTTATTAGTTGATTTTGTTGAACATGTGTTAAATTGTGTTGAACATGTGTTAAATTGTGTTTTTTTGCCTTGCGAGACTCTGCGCTTTTAAGGCCTGCCAACCTACGTTTTTCGCGGATAGTTTCCTCTTTCACTTTTTTAAATTCAAATCTTCGAATTAAGCTTGGTGACCAAAAATATTCGTCATCACAGTCCAATAATTCGTAGTCATGAATCAACAAATAAATTAACAAAAATGAACAAAATGAACACATTGGATTTTGTTCCAACACGTGTTGATTTTTGTTGAACACCTGTTGAACACTTGTTAAAATTTGTTCATCATTCATTCTTAATTTATTATCCAGAGCAACGAATGTATATTTTTTTAATGGCAATTTATAGTCATCTGCTGCGGCTAATTTTTCGATTAGTATCCACCACCAGGCATATGAAATCATTCCTAGTTCTGAAATCATAGCGGCGATTTTAGGGTCATCGCTCGCGTTGATGTCATGACTAAAATAGTATGATTGATTTTTCGCCATTTCTATCACTCTTCATTGTCGTTAAATAAACTGTCCTGGGCTCGACGTCCAATAATAAACCTTACACATTCATCGATTAAGTCTTGAACAGAGATAGCAAATGTAGAGTCTGCATATTCAACATTTAACCAGCCCGTTTTAAATTTAAATTCGTTAGGAGTGTTCATATCAGACACGATACCTTCACAACCAACCCGGTTAATAAGACCTTCAATGTCGCCATACTTAAATTTGAATGTGTTTACCAAAAATGGAATTTTAAATTCTTCCAGAAATTCGAAATTCTTCTTCACAATAGACTGCAGTTTGCTGAATGCTTGCAGAAGCTCAGGACGCGGATCATCTTTAGATTTTAGCGTGAATATATCTGTTAACCCCGTAGCAGATGGTTTCTGATAAGCAATACTGATGTCGTTATCCTTTATTTGAATTGATTTAATAATCATAAGGGACTCCTTTCTTGTTCTACGACTACATATTTACCGGTAGCGGCTTCAACCGCTTGTTTAAACAAAGCTGCATCGGAGTTTTCATCAGATAAATGAAGTAGTCGAATGTCCTGGCACTTGGTAAGGTCCATAGACTTTAGAAATTTAATAACATTCTCTAGCGAAAAATGGGATTGAATTAATCGTTCCATACGTTTCTCATGTAGGCATCCATCGTCAACGCGTTGGTTTAGGATTTCATATGAATGATTGCATTCAACCATAATGTGGTCCACATCCTTAAACCTAAAACGGCAGTAATAGGTATCAGTGATGTATAACAGTTTCTCCTCACCGTCAGAAATTAAGAATCCAACATTCGGAACATCATGTTCTAGTTCGAATGGCAATATAGTAAAATTACCTACCTTAAATTGAATCTTAGGCGTGATACACACCACTTTATGATGTTCAGCTACATATAGAGCATCTGCAGTATCTTTTAGCATATACACGCGATGTCCGAGTTTTAATAAATCATGTACGGCCTTGCAATGGTCTCCGTGTTGGTGGGTCACTAATACTCCGCAGAGATGTACAAAATTAAATCGACAATACCGCTGTATGTCTTTAAATGCTAGCCCTGCATCTAGTAATAATTCATCCCCATTAGTTGAGGTTTTGATTCGGTAGCAGTTCCCTTTTGAGCTACTACCGAATGCTTGAATACTAATCACGATTAATCACCAAACATATTGACGACTTCGCCTGTTTCAGGATTAACAAACTCACTGGCAGGACCAGGTTCTATGTCAATGGCTTCAGAATTTGCATTATTAGCGATTGTTTCTGCTACATCTGATTGAACATCGATAGTTTCACCTTCGAAATCAGGGGTGAGCTCGCCATTATTATCACGAATGACGGCGCCATCTACAGAGATTGCATTAGCCATGTTCTGCATTTCGACTGATAGAATGCCATATTTACTTAACAAACGTTTTAGTACTGTTTTGATGGCCATTGCGTCAAAGTCAGTTTTCCAAAGACCAAAACCTCTTTTGTATGTTTGGGAATACTTTATAGCGTGTGCTTCAGCATCTTCTTTAGACATATATAAATACTTTTCAAAACCATTAATGAGCTTGAAATAAGCGATGTAACCAACTACATTATCACCAATTCGCTCGCCTAATTCGAATTCGCCTGTAAGTTTGTTGTGGCGTTTGATTTCGCCTTCGTAGATTTCACTAGCATTAATGGTCTTATATTGACCTGTGCGCATAGCCAACTGGATATACCCTTTGTAACCCATTTGAAATTGAGCTTCATTAATTTTCTTTTTACTGTTGTAGAAAGGAACAATATAGGCAAATCCCAAATTTTGATTGATTGGAAGGTCCAAAGTGGCTGCCATCACACCTGCAGTAATAACTGTAGTAGGGTCAGCTTTAGATAAAAGTTCATTATTGTTAGATACAGAAATCAAGCTAGACACAAAGGCCGCTGATTTTTTACCCAAGATTTCATTAAAACGTTTCTTTACCGACTCACTAGACACCATAGTTTTAAGCGATGGTGTTTGAGTTTGTGTTTTTGTTACTTCACCCATTATGTACCTCCTATGCTACGTCTTCACATACAGCGTGGATGTTTAATTTAGTTAAGATACTATGAATTTCTAAGCGGCCTTTTTGTGTCCACTTAGTCGTGATTTTTGAATCTAAGCGACCATCACTTCTGCAGAATGTAAAGGTTTCTGATTTGGTGAATCCTTTTGACATATGCTGCTTGTAGAGAATCCATTGATCACCAACCTTGCGTTGTAGTCCTGCTTCATGCAAGATTTTATTTAGCTCTTGAGCACTCATGCCGTAGTCAGCGGCAATTTGTGTGATTGTTAAGCAAGATTTACTTGAGAGAATTTTATCTACGTAATCCTTAACCGGTTTAAACTCCGCAATCTGCTGTTCTTGTTGTGCTACAATTGCTTTCGTTGCATTATGTGATTCTACCTCATCAGCATACGCTCTAAGAGCTTCAGGCAATGTCTGCGGAATTACCATAGAATAAGAACCGGTTTTTCTAATAGCAGGGATTACATCATGCGTAATCCAACGTTTGAATTCTTTGGCTTCAGGTTTTCGACTTGAAAGCACCAAGCTATATAGACCATATTCATTTACAGTCAATAAATTCTGATTGCCTCCAGGGGTAGGAATTGAATTCGTACCCTTTTCATCTTCATCTAAACGCCCTACAGCTTTAGATGTATCATTAATGCCTAAACATTCACATACATCTTTTGCTACAAACCATACTTCATTGTCTAACTCCTGGACTCTAACTTGCCCAAAAGAAATGTTATTGAAAACTTGCAATTCGTCCATATCTACACCTCCTTAACCACTAATTGTGGTTCTGATTCATCAACGATCAATTTAATAGTTTGACTATTAACTGGAACAAATTCAGTCACGGCTTCCGCATTATCGATGAATACAGGTGCCTCAACTTTAAAATGCTTTGTTAAGGCATTGATAATATCAAGGCCTACATTTATACGTGCAGCGTTATTCATGCTGCGATACGGAACTCCCTTATAGGTAGTTTCGCAACATTCCTCAACGTTGCCGTTCAACATAACATTAAACATCTTGAATCGCGCTAATTTAAACCTTGCATTAATACTTTCTTCAAGCATATCAACCTTGGCCTTAACGAATTCATCCATCAGATAAGAAGCTTCATCGAGTTCATTCTTTTCGGCAACAAGTTTTTGTTGTTGGTTTTCCAATTCGATAACACGATTTTCAATATCATCAATCAATTTGAATTTATTCAATTCAGTCTCGAGATTTGCTTTTTTAGATTTTAAAGAAGAAAGTTCATCATCAAGTCTTGCAAGCTCTTCAGTTTCTGCCCCTGGGTCCTCTTCAATCTCAAGCAAGAATAATTGCGCTTTTAAGTCGGCATATGTAGGATCATCTTCGACATTAGGTTCAGAATATGCTTCATATTCTTCGTGTTTAATATCTCGCTCCTTACTTTGTAGGGTAATGTCATCTATTAAGCCGTCAGCTTTTGATATCATAGTTTTTTGCTGCTCTTCATAGTTTTCTTTTAGCTTAGCAGCGTTATCGATAAGACCTTTCCATTCTTCGAGCTTTTTAGATTTATTAGCGTTAAATTCTGCCTCGAGTTTTTCCTGCTTATCCTCAGGCAATTGCTGCCCGCAAGTAGGGCAAGCCTCTTTGCTAAACTGCTGAGAGTTAAATGTGTTAAATTCAGACGTTAGAGTTTCGATGCGTTTGGTTTCTCGCTCAATTTCTTTATTAAGCTCGTTGCTTCTATCCATGCATCTATCTCTTTCAGCTTCAGTCGCCTTTAATTTAGATAGTGCCGTTTCGTATTCGCTGCGCAAATGTTGTTTGTGCTTATGGTAATCGGATAGCATGTCTGAACACCTAACATCTAATTGACGATTAATATCACGAATTTTAGACTGCTTTTCTGTAGCGCTAAACCCGTTTTTAATAATGGCCTTTTGTTTTTCAACATCGTCAATACCAGTTGATAAAATTTTAATATCACTGATTAATTTATCTTTATCAGCCATAACTTCAGGTTTGTTTCGGACCGCTTCATCAATACGAACCGGAATCATATCCAATTCTTTATTAATAGCTGTTTTCTTGCTGGCAATAACTTTACGTTGATCATCAACCGTCCGACCATCTAATAACTCTGCTAAACGTTTTAAATCTTCACGACTATTAATTACAGCAGCATCGTCAATATCGCCACATATTTCAAGAAGTAACTTACGGCGATTTTGCCAGGAATACGTCTCATTGAAATATAAAGGATTAGTGATTAGTTTGAAGATGCTTTCATCGACAAGAGAACTAACTATTTCTTTGTATTCTTTTTCTTTTTTTGGAACACCATCGACAAAATAATCTGTCGTATGACCTGTGAGCGTTACATCGCCACCACGAGGGGATGAATACTTTTCACGATACACACGTTTGAGTTCAACTGTGCCCCCTTCATCCAATGTAAAAGTGCCTGTGACTTCGTGATTGACTTTATGGATAGGTTCGCCCCCATCCAATGTTTTGATTTCAAAATCAGCCCTATCTAGGCTATCTTTGCCGAATAGTAACCAACACACAGAGTCAAATACAGTCGTTTTACCAGTAGCATTATCGCCACGGATTACGACATCGCCATTAATATTTATGGCAAAGGACTTTAGCCCTTTAAAATTTAGTAATTCTAATTTTGTGAGTTTCATATCATTCTCCTATACAACAGTGGCATCCACATCAATAGTATGAGGTTCAATTTCCAGTTGATTAGCCCATTGCATGACCGTCGAATTAATCTGAGCATTCTTTTTTAGTTTTTCATTAGCAAAGAGTTTCGCCTGTACTAAGTCGAACATTTGACGGCCTTTCTTCTTACCCTTATTGGCCAATTCTAGGCACGCAACTGGCTTCATAGCATTGTCGGTAACTAATACTATTGCGGTAGTCCCTTTCATGACTCTATCTCGGTATGATCCAACGCAATTTTTTAACCGTTTGCCAGCAGTCATTAAATCTGCTGCAGTTTTCGGAACCATGAAATGCATGCCATTTACATCTGCCTGTAACTGTGGAACTTCGGGAAGCATTACGTCGCCGAACTCTTGTTTGTTGTAAATATTAACTACAACATCATGGAAGTCTTTTAACTTGCAATTAGTATTCCAAACTTGAGCTATATACTTACCATTTATTTGACTGTACATATTAACAATATCCCTGATATCTGATGCAGTGACATTTAGCAAATATCGTAATAAATTTCGCTCACCATATCGTTTGGAAAGGCCAAGCCACATATTAAGTATTTTTTTAGTCCTAACACCCATATTCTCATCTAAATGAGCTGCATTAATTATTTTCGCAGATACATCATCGAACCCTTTTTCTCGATTAAGAGTCAATATTGTCCTTCGATTATTTTCATCTTTAAAAACATTCAGCATATCTGATAGCTTAACAATCATAGGGTCATTAACCATCATGCTACGCAATAATTTACTATCAGGAGCTCGATGATAAATTCGCAACGCTTCTAAGAATCCGGTCCCCTTTTTAGTCATAGTTAAAATCGAATCATCAAAATGCAGATCTCTTATGGAACCAATCCAATAGCGTGAAGTCCATTTAATGTTGCTTTTAATAATTTTAGTGACAGCAGGCATGTCAGGAGCTCTGAGCTTTAAGATCATATTAACCAGCATATAAATCCCATATCCGCCATATTCACGAATCGAATGTGGGATATAAACATCTTTTACTTTATATCCACACTGTTCTGTCAAGCGTTTTTCAAATGTTATGCGCAGGCTTTTGAAGAGTTTGGCCAAATGTTCTTTATTAACTCCATGAACTGCATATGATTTTCCTATGTATTTTAAAATTGGCATAATCGGATTATCATACTCACGAATATAATCGATTGTGAGTTCATGTTTTCTCTTATCTTCATCGATATAAAAAGCTTTTCTGGCTTTGAAATCAAAACGCAAAACCTCTTTATAAGAGCCATCTTCAGACGTTCCATCCCAAAATAGCTGAATACCTTTATATTTAATACGAAGATCGAGGAAGTCTTTGCAATTAACGACCTCAAAAAACATTTCTTTAGGAAATAATTCCTCGTCATCACATGTTAATATCACTTTGTGTACATATGGTTCGGAGCGAGTTCCACAATTAGGGCAAACATAACATTTCGCACCGGTATAATATCCGCTACCCATGCTATATTTGCGATTCCATGTACCACCAAATGTATGATTGCAATCGCAATGGTGAATTGTTGTGTAAGCAGCATCATAATGTTTTTCAATTATGATGCTATCGAACATTTTGCGGATGTATAAACTTGACACAGTTTCCACAGAACACCACCGCCTTAATCGCCAAACATAGCAAAGAGGTCAGCGTTATCTTCTACACCAGGCTCAACCATTGGCTGTGTTTCGGCTGTAGCCGGCTCATTATCAACTGGCGTAGGTTCTTTAGCTGTTTTAGACTTACGGGTACGCTTTGGCTTTTCTTCCTTTGCCGCATCTTCCGTTTTTTCTTTAGGCGTAGCTGACTTAGGAGGCTCGACCACATTAAAGGCCTTTACAATCGCATTGGATGCTTTCATAACTCCTTCTGTGTAAGCAATACCAGCTTCGTACTCTTCGACATTAATAGGGTCAAGTTCAATTGCTTTATGTAATGTATCCAGAGCCTTTTTACAGATATCAGCTTGAGCTTTAAATTGTTGTTTAGGCATATTTAAGCCTCCTTCTCTACCATGATGGATTTTAAATCGGTGATAAGATCATCTGTCAAAGAGTCACTAGATGGACGACTAACACCATGCTTGCCAAAAATCGCAATCGCTTTCTTAGCTTTTACGCCATCCTCACCCATCCATGCGCGGAATTCCTTGTAAAAAGCTTTTTTGTCTACTGGTTCAGTAGTTACATCTAATGCTGTATCTTGATTCGCTTCTTCTACAGTAGCTTGTTCTTCAATTGGCGTTTCAGTAGGAGCAGGTTCTACTACAGATTCGGTTACTGATTCGACCTTTTCTTCTTTTTTAGTTTTTGTTGGTTTGCCTTCAAAATCAGTTACAGGAACATCTTCTTGTACAGACATAACTTCAATAAGCTCAGGTTGCGTTTGAGGTTTTGTATCCACTTTTTCCACAGCTTCTGGAACCTCTGCTTCGACATCGATAGTCTCACTAACTGCCACTGTCGGTATTTCGACATCAGAACAATTACCACAGCATTGATGATTTAATCGTTCATTCCAATCTGCTACTTGCACTGCTAGATCGTCCAATGTATTGAATTTAATAGTTAAGATATTTTGATTTTCCATGACAGTTTCTCCTTTAGAATTTAAACAGTAATTCATCATCAACTAATTTCCCTTCAACAATTTTGGGAATTCCAATTTCCTTGAGTTTTTGAATTACGCTACGACTTTTAGATATAAAAATAGTATTTCTTTCAATTTGTATCGCTGTTGGTTTAAACACATATGGCTCTGACTTGATTGCAGGAGCGACACAAATAACTCTGTTATTAATGTCTATGCCGACTTTGAAATACTCAGGCCCTTTCAATTTCCTATAAGCAGGCATTGACAATTTGATATAGCTGTTTGTCGTTATTATCGATACTGTTTGAGCTGCGCTTCTCTTACCTTTGTTATTAGTAAAAAAATCAAAGTCAAATGTATTAATGGTAGGTTTTATTTTTTTTGATTGTAATTCAGGCATATTGCCTCCTTATGTGTTACAATTAATTTGGTTGTTTAACTAGAGCTCGTATCTCATTGCCGTGAGTACGGGCTTTTTTACATTTACTTTTGATATGTTCGTCGCGGCAATGCTTACATACTCTAATTGCCTTACGATTTATCTCGTCATAAACGTAACTGTAAGTATATGGAATTAATCTAACTCCACATTTAGTACATGTTCGAACCGGACGTCTCATCGTATTAGTACCCAAACCAGACCGCCGTAAAACATAATGCAAGCGGCCGTCACAAAGAGAATAAATAACACGCAAATCACATCAATATAATTCATATTCCCCCTCCTATTTGTAATATGGATTCTGGCAGTATTCGCCGTATTTTCTTATTTTAGGAATATAATTGACTTCACGTTCCTCTGCTTCTACTTCTGCCATATCCTTTTTATAACCATATATTGATAACGCTAAACCTATGATCGATTGAATAAGGAATTGCATATATCCAATTTGGTCAACTTCTAAGGCTCCCATAGAACCTGCGACCCAAAACGTGCCAATTAACATATAACCCATTATTCATCGTCCTCCTCAATCCATGTCATGATTAATTCCTCCTAATGAATATGTGCAGCTTTAAATTCTGCATCGATAATTTTTAAATCCCAACCTAATGCGTGCATCAGATAGGTCTTAAAACCTTCCTTGTCTATCACAAAGGCTCTTGACCTCTTTCCTGGTGACTGCCAAGCGTAGGCAAACGGAAATTTACCTATCGCTATTCCTTCACGGACTGCGGTCAGGCTAATTCCGAGTACTGCAGCCATCTGAGAAACGGAAATTGTTTTAGTGATCATTTTTACCTCCTTTACTACTTTTCCTATATTTTCATCTGTAAATGTTAAATACACGAAATATCGTGTTATTTTTTAAAAAAAAGATAATCTAAAGACTCACTCACGCCAAGTGCAGATTTAATTTTAATAGCCTCGCCAAGCAGCAAAGGGTACTTTCCGTTTAATTTATCTATCAAGGTCATATATCTTATCCCTGTTTTAATTGATAAATCCTTTCTGCTCCAACCTAAACGTCCAAGCTCTGCATTTACATTTGGGTACATATATCGTCTCACCCCTTTCTATCCATTCAAATATCCATATGTATACACGATATTTCGTGTGTGCTTGTGACATCATTGTAGTACGAAATATCGTGTGTGTCAAATTTAAGGTTGTTTAATCTTCTTTGTAAACTAATTTATATATGAAATATCGTGTTTAGATATTGAAATATCGTGTTTACGATGCTATAATTGGGTGTAGATAGCTAGTTAGTTAGGAGTAGACAACAATGACAAGAGAAGAATTTTTAAAAGAACGAATACTACAAGTAGATAGTATTAGAGGATTTGCAGCGTCAATAGATATGCCTTATACAACACTTTTATCTATTCTTAAAAATGTAGGCGGAGCATCTATAGATAATATCCTCAAAATTTGTAGCGGACTAGGGATTTCTGCGGATTATTTGGCCACTTTGGAAGACGGCTCTCGTTTAGATGATTCATTTGATCCCGATTTAATTGCATTACAACGAAACTATAAATCATTAGACAATGCGTCAAAAAAGGAGCTAAGTTCTTATGCCCAATATCTTTATACTAAGCAAGGAGGTAAAATGCCCGAGGATGATGATATCGACTAGTAAAGAAAATGTAGTACAAACAGCCAATAAAATAAGGCCTAAACTAACTAACAATTTAAAACTAACAGCCAGACCCATATTAAGATATTTGGTTGATAACTATGGCGTCAACATAATGACTTACAAAGAAGTCGAAAGGGATTATAATATAAGCTCTTTTCAGCTAAATCGGTTAACTCAATCAAATGATGCCGTATCTTATTACCTACCATCAACACAACAATTCCATCTATTATATAATTCCGACGTTTCTACCAAAGCCCGCAAAATATGGAGTATTTATCATGAAGCGGGGCACATTATTCGTGAGCACCAATTAGCTTGCCCGGACAGCAGTAACGACGAAAGAAAGCTAATGGAATGGGAAGCTAATACGTTTACCAGAGAAATTTTGGCCCCAACTACATTAGTTTTAGGTGCAATTTCTAAATATCGTAAAGGCTCGGCAACCTTTCAGGATTTATATTTTATGTACAGACATTTATTTGGATTAAGTAAACATGCCGCCTCTTTAGCTAGTAGCAAAGTGTACAGGGAATCGCCAACAATTAACCAAGATATTTTGAACTTTTACAGCGATCAACTCAGCAATATATTCCCATATATAAAAACAAGATATGACTACGAGCAAGTATTAGCTTGTATAACAAAATCAGAGTACGACGTATTTAAGAGTGCTAGAGATTTGTTAGGATCGTGGACACCCATTGGTCGTACTTATGCACTATCTAAAATTTAGGAGATTTTAAAAATGAAATTACGTAAATTATTGCCTATAATAGCACTTTTTAGCATGACTGCAGCTAATTCGTTTGCTCAGTTTGTTGATGTAACAACAGACACTTACAACAAAATATGGAATATTGGCCAATCATATAAGACGGACCGGAAATTAGAAAATCCTGTCAATTATGGTGTTGAACTCCGGAGCGGCGCAGGCGGTGCTGCCGTATTAGTTACTCCGGGCACAATAACAAAGTACATCGCTTACTCTAAGGACGAGCGCTTAATCTTTCCGGGAGAAGCATTTAAGAGCGCAGTAGTAAATAGCAATGACTATGTATATATTGCCA
>ERZ773197.2151-NODE-2151-length-12788-cov-3.726537_pt1 | contig 12788 bp, 8 predicted proteins | sample MGYA00580999_ERZ773197 | MGnify/ENA primary metagenome ERZ773197 (study PRJEB29015, sample SAMEA2738166) | human oral metagenome | biome: human oral; feature: human-associated habitat; material: saliva | place: China | collected 2185 ...
GTGGTGTGAGAGGACGAAAGTCTCCACTGGAGACTTTCTCCTACTCGATTGTCTTTTGTAGCTACGTACACCATTGGTCTGACTGATTTCAGATTTTGAAATTTCAGATCGGAGGAAAAGGAAAAATGTATTATGATGCAAAAGAGTGCGGAAAAAGAATCAAAGAGCAGATCAAAGTTATGGGATACACGCAGGAAGCGTTCGCCGAGAGTGTGAATATAAGTGCTCAACATCTAAGGAACATTCTTGGGGGACACAGGAACTGTCCTCATGAACTATTAGTAGAAATTGCTTGTGTATTGGATATCAGTACGGACTATTTATTGACGGGAAAAGAGAGGGCGCGAATTGATGTGAGAAATCGGTTGTTGTCTGTAATAGGAGATCTTTCTCAGATTGCAAAAAGGATATAAAACATAATTCATTCTTTACGGAAAAAATAATGTTCCGAAATGTCTCGTAATGTTATTGGGATAGCAAATAGGCATTTGGGGCTTTTTTGAGGAGACAGTGTACAATATCCATTGAAATTCGTAATGCTTCGCAATGGCAAAAAAGTGATAGGGTTGTATGGATGAATATATGTTGACAATTTCGAGATCAAAGGATATAGTAAGCGACAAACCAGTGAGGAAGAAATAGTAGGAATGCCTCGATTCTTTCAAGAGAGCCGCCGATGGTGTGATGGCGACAGGAATTGTATTCTGAATGGGCTTCTGAGGGCGAGCCGAACAGGAAACTCAGTAGGTGAGACGGAGCAGGATCTCCGTGATCAAAATCCCGCATATGTTCGTATGCATGAGTGGGCGCGAAGGGTTCGCGTCAAATAGGGTGGCACCGCAGGAGTACAGGCTCTTGTCCCTACGTATCGTAGTGGACGAGGGCCTTTTTGTTTCATTGCCGCACCTGTCCGCACGGTATGACACAGGTTTATGGACATAGATGTCCGGGTTTTCGATCTGTTGGCAGATCAAAGAAAGGAGACGCAATGGCAAAGATCAAGACACCCTACAAGACCTATCTGGAAGAGAATGAGATCCCTAAGACATGGTATAACCTGCGCGCCGACATGAAGAATAAGCCGGCGCCCCTTTTGAATCCGGGCACGTTAAAGCCTGTGACAATTGATGAACTCTCGGGGATTTTCTGCCGGGAATTAGCTGAGCAGGAGTTAAATAACACGGATCGAGAGATTGCCATTCCGGATGAAATCTATCATTTCTATAAGATGTATCGCCCGTCGCCGCTGGTTCACGCTGAATTTCTGGAGAAGGCTCTGGATACGCCGGCACATATTTTCTATAAATTCGAGGGAAACAACACATCCGGCAGTCATAAGCTGAATTCCGCAATCGCCCAGGCCTATTATGCCAAGAAGCAGGGACTGAAAGGGGTTACAACAGAAACCGGAGCGGGCCAGTGGGGGACAGCTCTCTCGATGGCATGCGCTTTCTTTGGCCTTGACTGCAAGGTATATATGGTCAAAGTCTCCTATGAGCAGAAGCCCTTCCGAAGAGAGGTCATGCGGACCTATGGTGCAAGCGTTATACCATCCCCCTCTGATCTGACGGAAGTAGGGAGGAAGATCCTTGCAGATCATCCGGGGACAAGCGGCTCTCTTGGCTGTGCGATTTCTGAAGCTGTTGAGGTCGCAGTTCAGTCTGAGGGCTATCGCTATGTGCTGGGATCTGTCTTAAATCAGGTCGTGCTTCATCAGAGTATCATTGGTCTGGAGACCAAGGCGGCACTGGACAAGTTGGGTGTCAAACCGGATGTGATCATTGGCTGCGCGGGCGGCGGATCGAACCTGGGAGGATTGATTGCTCCCTTTGCGGGAGAGAAGCTGCGGGGAGAGGCGGATTATGATATTGTCGCAGTCGAGCCGGCTTCCTGTCCGTCGCTGACCCGGGGCAGATATATCTATGATTTCTGTGACACCGGTATGGTGACACCGATTGCCAAGATGTATACTTTGGGGCATGATTTCATTCCATCCCCCAATCATGCGGGGGGTCTGCGCTATCATGGAATGAGTCCCGTTCTGTCTCAGCTCTATCATGACGGATATATGAGGGCGGTCTCTGTTGAGCAGACTTCTGTATTTGAGGCCGCAGAGCTCTTTGCCCGTACGGAGGGAATTCTTCCGGCGCCGGAGTCCAGCCATGCCATCCGCGCGGCGATCAATGAAGCGCTTCGCTGCAAAGAGACAGGAGAGGAGAAAAATATCGTATTTGGCCTGACAGGCACCGGCTATTTTGATATGAAGGCATACGAATCCTATAATGACGGGAAGATGGCAGACTATATTCCAACCGATGAGGATCTGCAGAGAGGTTTCGCGTCGATTCCGGCATTTGACCTGTAGGATTTCTTATCTTGTTTTTCGATAGTGAGCCGGTGACATCCCATACTTTCGCTTGAAAGAAACAGAAAAATAGCTTCGGCTTTCCATTCCGACCGCTGCCGCCACTTCTGTGACGGCGGCGGTTGTTTCTTTGAGCATACGGGCGGCTCTTGCCAGTCTTTTCTCACGGATATAGGTGGTTAGAGAAACCTTCATTTCCCGCTGGAATTTATCGGAGAAATAGTAAGGGCTGTAGCCGGATATGGGGGCAAGATTCGCAGCTGTCAGGACAGATGAGAGATGGGCTTCAATATAATGACATACTTCCAGGATTTCATGGGAGATCCCGGCAGTGTTTCGGATCAGATAGATCCGCTGCACAAAGTCATCCAGGAAGTCGGAGATCGCCGCCTGAACTTCTTCAATATCCTGGCTTTGTTCCAGACTGTCCAGATAACGGTCATTCATATCGTAGGCAATATCTGCCGGGAGTCCACCCTCAATTGCGGCCCGGCTGACCAGAGCCAACAGGGTGATCCCGCTGTCTTGCGCAAGCCGTAAGGGAGGAACATTCATGGATTTGATCCCGCTGCTGAGGCGCATACTGTGGGACAGAAGCTGCTTGTAATCAAGATTCCCGTTTCGAATGCTGTCCAGCAGAAGAAGCTCGCTCTGGCGGATTCCGCTGTGACTGGTCTGATAGGAGGATCTGGCCTCTCCCAGAACCATTTGTGTCAGGAGTTCCTTCTCAGAAGCCTTCCGGGAAGCTTCAGGAGAATTTTGCTTGCCGGCAGACAGGATGCGGATAGAAGTGGGGGGAAGAGTCTGATGCGTCAGGAGACGGTGAAGCTGGATGGCTAAGGTAAAGAGGGCATCCTGGGAGACGGAGGGAATCTCATCGAAGGCAGTCAGCATCTGCCGCTGGATATGGGGAGACAGGTCATAGGACTGGAGTCCTTTACGCAGGAGGTGCATCGAGAGATTCCCGCTGAGATAAGGACCTAGAAACCAGATGCGGTTGACGGCGGTCTGTGAAGAGGGGGAGGAGCCCGTCTGCGTCCTCGTTGGATTCTCCGGTGCAGGTGAAAGCGGCTCAAAGACGGCGATCCATCGAATGCCGACGCGGTACTCCAGGATCAGGGGGGACAGCTGTCCCTGGCTTTTGCGAAGAAGGAGCTGACTGAGAATGTACTCGTCTGAGAAATAGCGGGGACGGAGAACAGCGCCCGGTGTGAGGGCATTTTCCTCTTCCAGCTGATCGTCATAAGACCAGAGAGAAGCGGGATAACTTGCCTGAACCATATCGTTGAAGAAGGAAATTTTTGCCAGAAGGGGATCATTCATGATTGCCTCCGAACCAGACAGAATATACAAAAAACAGAGCTGAGTTTTGGATAAACCGCCAAATTAATTTTGACGAATATAATAACATTATAGCGAATTTTAGAACGTAGTCTATGAATTGCCTTTCTATAATCTATTTTGAAGATGACAACGAGCCGTCCGCAGGGATGCTCCTGATGAGAGCAAAGATACTTTCAAGAAATGAGGGAGGAAAAGCAATGAGTGAAGTATTACAGGCAGAAGGAGAAAAGAGGCCGGTCTATCGACGGGCCAGGACAGCACAGGTGATTTTGTTTGCCATGAATGCCCTGATGAGTATGGGGATCTATTCCCTGGTCGGACTGGCCAGTTATTCCGCCAACATCGGCTATGGAATTGCAACGCTGACGGTTGGCTATATTCTGACCTTCACCCGTATTTTTGACGCGATTACAGATCCGCTTATGGCATTTGTCTATGATCGGGTCAATACCAGGTACGGGAAGATCCGTGTGCTTGTTATCTGCGGCTGGTGTATTGAGGCTTTTGCCCTGCTTTTTCTGTTCAACTTTGCATCCGGCAAAGGGCATGGAATCCCAATTTTTATTCTTTTGTATATGCTCTATGTAGTCGGCTATACCTGCGTCAACATGACAGTGCAGACCATACCGGCTCTGCTCTCCAATGACCCCAAACAGCGGCCCATGATCGGCGTCTGGCAGGCGGCCTTCCAGTATGTGGTGCCCATGGCTCTGATGGTGGTCTTAAATGTTGTTCTCCTGCCAAGATTTGGAGGGAAATACAATCAGGCTTTCCTGGCGGCAGCCTGCTATGTGTGCCTGGCGGTTACCTTTCTTGGGATGGTAGCGGTTTGCCTCTCGGTTCGCAAGATTGATATCCCGGAGAATTTCGCCGGGCTGACAGAGCAGAGAGAGAAGCTGAAGCTTCGCGACATGGCTGAGGTTTTAGCTCATAACAATCCGCTCAAATGCTATATTGCGGCGGCAGCGTCCGATAAAATCGCCCAGCAGACTTCCTCGCAGGCGATTGTCAGCACGCTGATGTTCGGTATTGTGATTGGCAATATGAGCATGTCCACCATGCTGGGAGTTGTCAGTATGCTCCCCTCTATTATCTTTGGATTCTTCGGGGCCAAATATGCGGGCAAGCATGGCAATAAGGAGGCGACCGTCACCTGGACCAAGATCTGCCTGGCGGTGACGGCTCTGATGATTGTTTTTCTTGCGCTGAGCGATACGCGCCGGATTGCTGTCATGATGAGCATTCCGATGATTCTGTATCTTGCTCTGGATCTGCTGGGAAATGGGTCTAAGATGTGTGTTACGATGGCCAATACGGCATTTATGGCAGATATCATTGACTATGAACTGAATCGCAGCGGAAAGTATATTCCAGCGGTTGTGACAGGAACATACAGTCTGATTGACAAGATCGTATCTTCCTTCAGCGCTGCGATTGCGGCAGGCGGAGTAGCTCTGATCGGGTATACGACTGCAATGCCTCAGCCGGGAGATAAACTGACCTCTTCTGTTTTGTGGATGTGTATTATCCTTCGCTATGGTCTGTCGATGCTTGGTTGGGTCTGCACTTTGATCGCCATGCATTTCTGCAAGCTGGACAAGGCTTCTATGGTTCAGATTCAGAAGGATATTGCAGATAAGAGAGCGGCGCTGGCTAAAAGAAACGCAGTGGGAGCAGCAGGGAGGAATTGATATGTCATCTGTAGAGATTTGTGAGAATTGGAAATTCATTAAGTTCGCTTCCTCAGCACAGGATGCGGCGATCAGAGCAGTCACGCCAGAGGCTGAGACGGTCAGCCTTCCGCATACCTGGAATGCGGTTGACGGACAGGATGGCGGCAATGATTATTATCGCGGCAAGTGCTGGTACGTGCGCGCCCTGCAGGCTGAAGAAATACCGTTATACGAGAATGGCCGCGTCTACCTGGAATTTGAGGGGGCGGCCTATACGGCGGAGGTCTATGTCAATGGGGCGTGCAAATGCCATCATGAGAATGGCTTTTCGACTTTTCGAATTGATATCACGGAGGAGCTTCTGAAGACAGAGACACTGGAAATCGTTGTTTCCTGCGAGAATGGGGACAGTGACCGCGTCTATCCGCAGAAGGCTGATTTTACTTTCTACGGCGGTCTCTATCGGGCGGTGAGGGTTCTTAGCCTGCCTCTGGTTCACTTCGACCGGGACTATTTCGGCTCCTGCGGATTGAAGGTCACTCCCTTGCTGGATCTGGACCTGGGACACGCGGATGTGACTCTGGAGACCTGGGTTAAACAGGGAACATCTGCGGCTTTTGGTCAGAAAGTCTGCTTTCAGATTATGGATGGAGAGGGACAGGCGATCCTGGAAGAAGAGGTCAGGACAGACGCATGTGGGCATGCAGTCTGCACGGTGAGGATTGAAAATGTCCGCCGCTGGGAGGGAATCAAAGATCCCTATTTATATACGGTTGTGGCGGCTCTTGCGGATGAGACCCTTTCTGAAAAGTTCGGCTGCCGAACTTTCGATATTGATCCGCAGAAGGGCTTTCTCTTAAATGGCCATCCCTATCCACTGCGAGGTGTCTCTATGCATCAGGATATCAAGGGAATGGGCAATGCCATTACAAAAGCGGTCCTGGATCAGAATATGGCCTTCGTCAGGGAGATCGGAGCCAATACCCTGCGGCTGGCTCACTATCAGCACGCCCAGTACTTCTATGACCTGTGCGACCGTGAGGGAATTGTGGTCTGGGCTGAGATCCCTTTTATTACCATGTTTATGCCAAAGGGCCGGGAGTGCACTCTGCAGATGATGCGGGAACTGATTGCCCAGAATTACAACCACGCCTCCATTGCTGTCTGGGGTCTGTCCAATGAGATAACGGCGGCAAGTGCCGTGAATGAAGAACTGCTGGACAATCACAGGGCCTTAAATGACTTAGCCCACAGCATGGACCCGACCAGAAAGACGACTATGGCTAATGTCTTCATGTTAGAGACCGATTCTCCCCTGCTTGAGGTGCCGGATGTCAACAGCTACAATCTTTACTTCGGCTGGTACGTGGGAGAGCTGGAAGAGGCGGATCATTTCTTCGATGCATTTCACCAGGACCATCCGCAGATGGCGATCGGATATTCCGAGTACGGCGCGGATGCCAACCCGGCTTACCAGGCGGAAGATCCCGTCAGAAGCGATTATACGGAGGGATATCAGGCTCTCTATCACGAACACAACCTGGCGATGATACAGGCACGTCCCTGGCTCTGGGCGACCCATGTCTGGAACCTCTTTGACTTTGCCGCCGATGGACGTGATGAGGGCGGCAGGCACGGAGAGAACCAGAAGGGGCTGGTGACCTTTGACCGAAGCTATCGAAAGGATGCCTTCTACCTTTACAAGGCAGCCTGGAACAAGAGGGAACCTTTTGTGCATCTCTGTGGCAAAAAATACGAGAATCGCGAGAGCGATGAGACGAAGATTACGGTTTATTCCAACCAACCTCGGGTTGCGCTCTATGTGAATGGAAACAGGGTCGCTGAGCAAAGGGGAAATACTGTTTTTCGCTTTGTTATCCCCAATGTCGGGAGTCAGTGGATTGCAGCCAGAGGATTCGGAGACATTGAAGGGGGAGCGGCTTGTGGCCAGCCGACGGTAGACGGGATGCGGATTCATAAGGTGGATGGGAAGGATGCAGACTATATCTTCAATTCTTCTCTCGGATCGGTTGATAACTGGTTCGATGCGGAAGAAATCGATCCGGATTTTTGGTCCGTTTGGGATAAGCTGGGCGAGATCCGCGAGGATCCGCAGGCGGGGGCTGTCGTCAATGCTATGATGGAGCAGGCTTCTGCCAGCCGGGGAGATGTGGCGGACAGTGTCAAGGATAACCCCGCTTTACAGAAGATGCTGGGGCGGATGACTATGGTTTCTCTCCTGAAGCAGGGCGGAGTTGGTGAGGAAGCGGTGAAGCAGTTAAATCGTGTCCTGCAGGGAATTCCAAAGAAGAAATCTTGAGTTAAGGAAGTGGCGGATGCAAAGAGGAATACAGCAGGTACAGCTGCGAGGTAATGTGAAGACAGAAGAGGAGGCTATGTCTGCCCTGAGAGCGGTGAAGGAGGCCGGTTTTGCAGGAATCGAGTTGAACCGCTTTATGACCCATAAGCTGCCTGCGACCATACGGTTCTTTACAAGACTGTCCGGTATGGCCATGGGAGCTGGCGGGAACCTTCCCTGGAAAGAGATGCTGGCTGAGAGTGGACTCGCTGTCATCGCCCTGCACAGTGATCTGGGAACGCTGGAGAAGAATCTGGAGGATGTCTTGAAGGAGGCCGCCTCTTATGGGACGAGGCGGATTGTGCTGACTGGAATGTATCATTTCGACTATTCGGATGATGTGGCCTTAACAGACCTGATCGTCCGTCTCAACCGGGTCGGACAGGCAGCTGCGGATCGGGGCTATGACTTCCTTTATCACAATCATAACTGTGAATTTGTCCGAATCAGGGAGAATTCCTGCAAAGCAGAGGAGAAAGATCACGCCGGGATGGTTGCCTATGATCGGATCATTGCAGAGACAGACCCAGCGCTGGTTTCATTCGAATTCGATTCTTACTGGCCCGCGGAGACAGGAGCCGATCCCCTGGCCTGGATGGAGAAGCTGGGAAGAAGACAGCGTCTGCTGCACCTGTGTGACCGGGGAACGAGACCGGCAGGCGCCACCGCATCTATCCGCAGATCCGGAGAGATGGAGTTGGGACAGGGGAATATGCCTCTGGGAAAAATTCTGGCACAGGCAAAAGAGAATGCCTGTCAGGCGGTGATTCTGGAGCAGCATGACGGATGGATGAACAAGAATGCCATCTCATCCCTGCAGGTCAGTGGAGCCTGGCTAGAGACCCATCTGGGGGAGATGGCTGCCGAGGCAAAGAGAAAATCAGAAGAGAAAGGAATTTTATGAGTGATTGGAAGGAACTTTGCGAGTGCCTGATCCAGTCGGATACTCCTTATGTGGAGGGGCAGGTGGACGTCTTTGTCCAGGAGATCAGGCTTGCTGCAGACAGACAGCTTATGCAGGCAAAACTTGCGATCACGGCGCTGGGCGTCTATGAAGCCGAACTCAACGGAGAGAAGATCGGAGATATTCTCTTTGCCCCCGGTTTTACTTATTATCCGAGAGAACTGCAGGTCAATGAGTATGATCTGACAGACCTCTTTCAGAAGGCGGATTCAGAGACTGTCAGCCTGCGCGTCTATCTGGGCCAGGGCTGGTACTGCGGGAGATTTACCTTTGAGAATAAGACGCAGATCTACGGCAGTCACGCCGCGGCAGCCTGGATCCTGGAGCTGGTTTATGAGGACGGAAGCAAGGATGTGTTTTCCAGTACGCCGGATACGGTTGTGGGAGAAGAGAGCCCCTATGAATATGCGGGCTTATACGATGGAGAAATCTACCATGCGCATGGTTGTCACAGGCCGGCCTCCTGGAAGGTAATTGCCTCAAAGCAGACGCTTCCCGGGAATCTGGATGCTCCCCTTGCACGGACCAGACGTCAGGAGGAGATGCCGCTGCCCACAGTTATTTCACATGGGGAAAATGAGGCCGGGCAGGAGGTGACCATTCTGGATTTCGGACAGAATTTCGCCGGGCAGATCCGGATTGATCCGCGCTATTTGAGCGGTCAGCCGGATGGGGCCAAGATCACTCTGCGCCACGGGGAACTGCTGACAGCGGAGGGGACTCTCTACACGGCCAATCTGCGCAAGGCAAAGCAGGAAACGGTCTATTATAAGGGAGGGGAGACGAGGCCATATCTTCCCAGATTTACTTACATGGGTTTTCGCTATGTGGAGTTGACGGGATGTCCTTACCGGGAAGGGCTTCTGACCGCCTTTGCAGTGTATACGGATATGGAACGGACGGGAAGATTCACCTGTCGGAATCCTCTGGTCGACCGCCTCTACCAAAATCAGCTGTGGAGTCAGAAGAGCAATTACATTGAGGTCCCCACGGACTGCCCCCAACGGGACGAGAGAGAGGGATATACGGGGGATGGTCAGGCATTTGCCCGCACCGGCATGTATAATTTTAATACGAAGATCTTTTTGGAAAAATTCCTGCGGGATATCCGTTACACGCAGATGGATCATGCAGAGAAGTATGTCTCCCCGGTGGTTCCGGCGGACGGGCCCGGCAAGATCGGATTTATGAATATGCTGGGTTGGGGCAATGCAGTGACCATTCTCCCCCGGCTGATTGCTGATCTGTACGGGGACGAGGCAGCTTTAAGGGAACAGTATGACAGCATCAGGGCTCATGTGGACTGTGAGATATCTCATATGGGCGGCTTGCTGGGCAAGAAGAATCTGTGGATTGCCCCAAACCTGGGGGACTGGCTGGCCCCGGGTAAGGATACGGCTTATATGGCTATGCATAATGGGCCGGTCTCCAATGCCTTTTTGATCAATGATCTTCGGATTTTATCTGCACTGGCCAAAAGGCTGGGGGAAAAAGAGGACGCCGACCGTTACGGAAAACAATACAGGGATAGCAGGGAAGCCTATATTCAGGCCTTCATCAAAAAGAACGGACAGATGAAGGATGACTACCAGGGGGCTTATGTCATGGCGCTCGCTCTCGTTCTGGGCGATCTGGGAAGTCTTCTGCCAGAAGAGAAGACAGACAGGGATGCGGAACTCTATGGGAAAGTCTTTCAGACTCTGGTTAGGAAGCTGAGAGAAGAGGGGATTGGAACCGGCTTCTACGCAACCCAGTATCTTCTGCCCCTGCTGGCAGAAGGAGGAGAGGAAAAGCTGGCCTATGATCTGCTTTTGTCTGAGAAGTGTCCAGGATGGATGTATGAGGTCAAAGCAGGGGCGACCTCCATCTGGGAGCGCTGGGACGGGCTTATGCCGGACGGAAGCGTTAATGAGACCAAGATGTCCGGTGATAATATGGTCTCCTTCAATCACTATGCCTTCGGCAGTGTGGGACGCTTTTATTATGAGTATATTCTGGGAATTCAGCCCAAGGCGCCGGGCTTTGAGCAAATTCGGATCCGTCCGATTGTCGATGAGCGTCTGGGTAAGGTGAGCGGGAGTTATCGGAGTCCGCGGGGAGAGATCCGGGTAACCTGGGAGATCAGGGATACAGGAGATCGGGAAAGGACTGTCCCGTCCAAAGATATAGAGGAAACTGGATCTGGACGGCGGAAAGCACTATTCCTTGCGGTGACAGTTCCCGCAGAGACAGAGGTGATTTTCCCGTCTGGAGCCACAGAGACACTGGCAGTCGGAAGTTATGAGCGAAGGGAGATCCTGGCAGGACAGGGGTGATCCGGTCTGTCGGGAGAGGATTGCGGCGCATGAATTCGATTGTTTGAATCAGGTGAGAAGGAGGAGCAAATGGCGCGATTTTCTGAGAAATTTCTCCTGGGTGCTGCAACAGCGGCCCATCAGGTGGAGGGGAACAACATTCACAGTGATTACTGGATACAGGAGCATTTAAAGCACTCCCAGTTCTCGGAGCCTTCAGGGGCGGCGGTAGATCACTATAATCGCTATCAGGAGGATATTCTGCTCTTAAAGGAAGCGGGATTGAACGCCTATCGTTTCAGCATTGAGTGGGCTCGCATTGAGCCGGAGGAGGGAAGTTTTGATCAGGAAGAGCTTGGCCACTATATTGAGATGGTTGACTTCTGTCTGGCCCAGGGAGTAGAACCGGTTGTAACCCTGCACCATTTCAGTTCTCCTGCCTGGCTGATCCGACAGGGCGGCTGGGAGGATGAGAAGACGGTTGGCCGCTTTGAACGCTATGTGCGCTATGTACTGCCCGCTCTTGCCGGTAAAGTCAGGTATATCTGCACCATTAATGAAGCCAATATGCGTATCCAGCTGGAGGCGCTGATGAAGGACATGATGCAGCGGATGCGGCATGCGGCCATGACCAATAAGGAGAAGGCGGAGAGCATGCAGGAGAAGGCGGGGGATGTACAGGTCGGCATCAACATGCAGTCGGATATGATGGCCGCCGCAATGGACAGCGCTGCCGCATTCGGTTTTCAGGATCCAAGAAAGGTGGCGACTTTCGTCTCACCGGGAAGCGCTGCAGGAGATCTGATTGTCATGAAGGCACATTTGGCGGCAAAGAAGGTTATTCGAGAGCTTGTGCCTGAGATCAAGGTGGGATTGACCCTTTCCCTGCACGATCTGCAGGCCTATCCGGGAGGCGAAGCCCATGCCGAGACCGAGTGGGCAGATGAATTCCTACACTATCTTCCCTTTATTGAGGAGGATGATTTCCTGGGATGTCAGTGCTACACCAGAAAGTGCTTCGACGAGAGCGGAAGTGTGGATGCGAGGGACGCGATTTCCTTTACACAGATGGGCTATGAGAACTATCCGAAGGCAATCGGCAATGTTCTTGCCAGGGTGGCAGAGAAATTTCATGGAGATCTGATTGTCACAGAGAACGGAATAGCTACGGAGGATGATGCGGTCCGCCGCGTCTATATTGACCGCGCGACAGAGAGTGTCGCCGCATGTATCGCCAGGGGCCTGCCGGTGAAGGGATATTTCTACTGGAGCCTTCTGGACAATTTTGAGTGGCAGAGAGGCTTCGCCATGACCTTCGGACTGATTGCTGTGGACCGGGAGAATGGTTTTGCCAGACATCCTAAGGAAAGCCTTGCCTATCTCGGATCTCTCCGCGGTTAGAGATCGTTCGGAATATACCGGCTTCATGTGTAAAGGACGGGATTCTTCACAGGCTGTACCCCGATTTATCTCTTTGCCTCCAAGTCCGAAGTTCTCTATGATGACAGCCGCCTGATGTTCAAGCGCCTGCGTGAGCAGGGAGTGAGACCTGCCCGATCGCGGGCGGCCGGTATTGTTACAGTGAGAGCCGTTTCTTTTTAGAGAGGGATTGTGGTGCGGAACCAGATTTTGCGGATGGTATCCTGAAGGCTCAGAAGGTATTTTAGAGAAAATGTGTAGTCAACACCAAAATCATAACATTTGATTTTGGTGTTTTTTTAATATATTATGTCTTAAATATGTTTTTTTAAAGAACAATTGAACCATTTGGGAAGATTTGTCAAGGACA
>ERZ773197.2156-NODE-2156-length-12770-cov-2.858199_pt1 | contig 12770 bp, 13 predicted proteins | sample MGYA00580999_ERZ773197 | MGnify/ENA primary metagenome ERZ773197 (study PRJEB29015, sample SAMEA2738166) | human oral metagenome | biome: human oral; feature: human-associated habitat; material: saliva | place: China | collected 2185 ...
TACGACCATATTCTCCATGGCAAAATGGAAAAGTGGAAAGAAGCCATAGAGAAGACGGAAAAATCTTATATAACCGTTGTATCGAAATATTTCTCAAAGTGTAACATATGTCTTGACAACTAAGAGCTATACACCAAATAAGATAATTGTTTTCTTTTACTTTTTGCTATTTATATGTTATAGTTGAATAGCAAATGTCTTACATTTGTGTTGGAAAGCTCTCCTTAGGTGTTGCCGCACCGTTTGAAGGAGAGCTTTTATTTTTGAATTTTTATTTTTTTATTTTGATTGATTACTGCAAAAACAGTATAACATTTTTGATTTCCATATTCAACTACTTTTTGAACATATGTTCTTGTTTTTTTATATGTCCTATCGCCAATTACTTCTAAGCTCTATTCTGCATAACTTTAAACACTTTTTATTTTTAAAGTATCTATCATGTTCATTGCTTCGTTAAATTTTTCCACCTCACTTTCTTCTTCCGCTTTTATAAGATACATAATTATTTGTCTTAAATCCTCATGTTTTAATGATACAATAGGTGAATTGTTAGTTCTAAGTTCTGTATCTCCGTTTTCTATATTCTTAACAACCTCTCCCATATCTTCAAAATAAACTCTTTTCCTTTGTTCACTTAAACCAATATAGTGCATTGTGGTTGATACATCTGAATAATTAAAAATGTCCTGTAATGTTTCCATACAGTTCGGGTCAAATGGATGTATCAATTTACTAATCCAACCAAAAGTTTTCCTTAAACTGTGGCAACTAACTCTCGTTTTTATCTCACAGACTTTTGCTGCACGGTCAAATTTTCTACGAAAGCCATCCACCTGCCACTTAACAATATCCATAAATTCCACCACATTGTATAAATACTCTCCTAGTTCATCATACTCTTTCTGTTTCTCAAAGTCATTTAGAATAGCTTGTTTACGCTTCTCAGAAAAATCTTTGTTGAGATATTCGCACCAAATATTTAAATCATTTTTCTTATAAACCTCGCTTTCCTTTCTGTTTATAGAATCTGTTTTGGCTTTGATATTAAAAATGTATTCGTTAATATGTTCTACCGGAACAATTCCTGTATATTTACAGTATTTTTCCACTGCTTCAAACACCGTTTGACTAATAGGTATAATGGTTGTTTTACCTGTTTTCTGTTCTTCTATTGTGTTGATTTCCATTTTCTGTGTCCCATTCTCATAGAATATATCACTCCATTTCATTGAAACAGTATCACCTATTCTTCGCCCCAATAATAAGCCGAACATAAAAATGAGATACTCATCATAGTATCTCATTTCCTTAAACCAATCCATCATCTTTTTAATATCTTCCATATTCCAAAACGGGTAAACTTCCGTTTTCCCCTTTTTCTTAGTTGCATATCTACTTTTCATTGTCCTACCCCCCTCTAATCTAACTCCGCATCGTTCCACATATTACTATTTCCATCGGAAGGCGCGTACGGTACAGCGATTCCCATATATTTCGTAGGGTAATCACGATTTAAAAACTCGTCCAATGTCATCCACTCTATCCCCTCTTTAAGCGCCACTATTTCCCTTCTGTCTTTTCTAGTATTACCGTAAGTGTCAGGATAATCTTGCGGCTCATAATACCACTTGAAATAGTTTTTGCTTGTGTCCATCCCACACTCTTCAAGTAGCTCTTCTTCTACCGAACCGAACGCAACGGCTCTATCTGTTTCAGTTTCCCTGCAACATATAGCAAAGCATCTACCCTTTTTGTTATAATAATATTCGCAATAGTAGGGAACTCCCTTTTTCATCGATCTGCTTTTACGATTTCGATTCCCGAACTCTCTTTTCAGATCAATCTCCATATATTTTCGTGCATCTAAATCTTTTGCAACATTTCCATATACGTCTGTCAAAACTTGGTGGTCTCTACCATACATATCGGTTCTTATGTGCCATACTCTTTTGCTGCCAATAGGTCTGCGAGTTTTAAATCCGTAACGATTGCCTTGTTTTTCCAACCATTTAATATCTTCCATTGTTGGTTGATTCAAATAGTCCTGTAACTGCACCATATAATACATTATTACATGTATCCATATTGGCGAACTTAGCAAGGTTACAAGTAATAAAAGTTTTCCCATTTTAACCTCCCTTTTTCTCTATTTTTTATTCTAATAAATTATTTCCAATTTGTTTAATTTTAATACTTTCTAAGTCATTTTGCAACATCGTTTTTATTTCTGCTTTTGCTTCCTGCACGGTATTTTCCATTTGTTCAGTAAACATATCTAATTGAAAACCCATATTAGAACCTATGTCATTGCTAATCTTTTGCAATCTACCAATTATTTCCTGTTCATCTTGTTTGTTTAGTGTCTTTTTATTTTCTAACAATTCTCCCACCTCTCTAACTAAATTTTGTGCATTTTGATATGTATTTTTTATATGTGTCTTAAACTCCCGTTGATGTACTCCTTTTATATTGATAAAAGGTGGCTCATCACATTTTACAACCTCTCCCACTGTTTTATATTTAATAGTTACCGGAACTCCGGTACCAATATTTAAAGATGTGATTAATTCTCCAAACTGTTTTCCAGACATATCAACTTCAAATAAAGTTTTTCCTGAATAATAAGAATTACTATTAAACTGCCTCTCCATTTTTCCTTCTTTTAGAGACATTCTTATCAAATTACTGTGAGGTATTGAACTTCCAAATAAAGACTGCTTCTCACCGCATTGTACCCTACTTATTTGCAACATCCCAAAACTTTCATGGTTTTGTATTAAATCTTTTGACATTTCTTTTCCTCCTCTATAAATCTATATTTCTATTAATTTAACTTCAATAGAAGTATTTATAATAATTTCCATTGCTAAGTCCACTTCTGGTTTATTATATCCTGATTGTAAATCAGAACCACTAGTTGAACTAGTGGTTTGTACAAGCTCTAAAAGCGCTTATTACTAGCAGCGTCTTAAGACGTCCGAATGAATGGTTCGTCAGTCGCATAACTATCTCGGGCGGCGCCTTAAGGCGCTTTTTCTTTTGCCTATTTTTTCTTATCACCCGTGAACGGGTCTATATACTCTTTAATACTTATTTGGTCGTTTGCTATATCTTCTTGAAGCTGATTCTTTATGTACTCTTCTATGGCTTTTTTGTTCCTCCCAACTGTATCAACATAATACCTTCGACACCCAAAATGTCTATTTCCGTATTTATATTTCAAATTTGCATGCCTATCAGAAATCATAATTGCACTTTTTCCTTTGAGATATCCTACAATTTGTGATACACTATATTTGGGTGGAATTGAAACTAACATATGTATATGATCTTTACAAAGTTCAGCTTCAATAATCTCTATCTCTTTCATTTGACATAATTGTCTTAAAATTTTTCCTATGTCCACCTTAATCTTTCCATAGATAGATTGTCTTCTATATTTAGGCGCAAAAACTATATGATAATGACAGCGCCACTTAGAATGAGATAAACTATTTATACCATCTGACATTGTTTAAACCCTCCTTGTTTAATATAATTTGGCTGACGAACCAATTATATTTTAACATAGGGGGTTTATTACTTGAAGCTAAAGCAAACTTAAGTCCACCAGCATAGCTGGTGGTTTATTTGAGCTACTCGTTTACACTTCGTAGCTCCCTTCGCTAAAGCACCACAATAAAAAAGAGAAGCAGATTATTACTCCACTTCTCTAATCATTCATAAATAATTTAGTTTTTTAATTCCAGTTAAGCATTGCTTTTTCTAACTCTGAAAAATTACAATTTGCTCTTCTGATAGTTCCTGTTTCCTTTTGCTTCTGATATAATTTTTCTACCTTTTTCATAACCTTTGTTTTTATCTTAAGGCAAAAAGCATATTCTTTTTCAAATAAGTCTTTGTATCTGATGTCATCAAGCTTATCAAACTCAATTCTTTCATAACAACCATTCGGTACAGGTATCATTTTCTTAATATCCAATATAGACAATATGTGCATTTTTTCTTCATCAGAGTAATCTTTGTATATATCTCCATTTATAGTAATGTTATTATCAATTACTTCATAAATCAAAAAATGCTCATCAGAAACATTCTTCCATCTTTTGTGTTTTTCCTTTGCAGAAGATATTGGAATAAAATAATTATAGTTTTCTATTCCAACAATAATTCCAACAAATGGTTTAATACTGTTCCTATATGATGGGTTGTAATAAACTTCTGAATCTATTTGATTGAGATATTCAAGATAATCAGGATTTATAGCGTAAAATCCATATTTAATCGCTTCTACCATTGTCTTCTCCTAAAAAAACAGAGAGGTTTTATCCTCTCTGTTCGCTTTAATGCTTCACCTTTGGGATATAGGTAGTGAGACACCTTCTTTAATGCTCCACCTTTAACGGTAGTGGGACACCCTCTTTATTTACTGAAAGTATAACAAATATTTTTAGAAATGTCAAATTAGTAAATTTCCTAAACGCCACTTTCTTGTCATCTATATTATACCATAATCATTAAGTACAATCAATATTTCATTGCTTGAAGTCCTAGTTTTAGAGATTTTGTTGTGTCATTCCGTCTTAACTTAACCTTGAATTGTATCGTATCGGGGCTTTTTTCTAAACTTTTTTGATGTATACTATACAATTTCTCGAACTTTGTCAAAAAATGGATAATATTTTTTTCAATATTCCCACACCTAGTACGCTAAAATAGGTCAAACCAAGTCATTGGTGATACATATTCCGTCAAATTATCAAAAACTGTAAACCCTTGAAGCGTTCAAAAATGAGCATTTTCAAGGGCTTATTTTTGGCGAGGCACGAGGGATTCGAACCCCCAACCGACAGATTCGAAGTCTGCGACTCTATCCTTTGAGCTAGTGCCCCGAAGCACAGTTTATTATATACTATACGCAAAACAAATTCAAGAGGATTTTACTTGCAAAACTTACTATAGCGTGCTAATATTTAACCATAAAAATTAAAAGGAGCTAAGATACATTTTTTTCTGTATCAAAAATGTCTTATGAAAAAAACCGCACGAGTTGCCGCTATTACAAAAATTTTATCCGACAACCCAAACAAACCCTTTGCATTGAGTTATTTCTGCAATCTGTTCGGTGCTGCAAAATCCAGTATAAGCGAAGACATAAGCTCTGCAAAGGAAATTTTAGCGAGCCTTGATTTGGGATTTATCCAGACCAATATCGGTGCCGGCGGCGGCGTTATTTTCATTCCACATATTTCAGACAACGCGGCTAACGATATCCAAAACGATTTGTGCAAACGCTTGCGCGAGCCTGAACGCATACTGACAGGCGGTTTTTTGTATACATCGGACATAATGTTCGACTCTTCCCTTATGAATTCTGCCGCCAAAATATTTTCCAGAAAATTTCAGGATGTAAGTGCAGATTATGTGGCAACTATAGAAACAAAAGGTATCCCTGTAGCTCTTATGACGGCGCATTTACTCGGACTTCCGCTCGTAGTAATACGCAGGGAAAGTAAAATTTCAGAAGGCTCCACTCTCAGCATAAATTACTTTACAGGACGAAACGACCGTATCCAAAAAATATCGCTTTCAAAACGCGCAGTTCGCCCGGAAACCAGCGCAATTATTATAGACGATTTTATGCGCGCCGGCGGTAGTATCAAAGGGGTATCGGATATACTGAGCGAGTTTAATGTCAAAACGGTAGGCTGCGGTGTCGTAATTTCAACATCCGAACCAAAGCAAAAAAAAATAACCGATTTTTTCAATATAATCACCTTGAACAGCGTTAGCGAAGAAAAAAGGACTGTAGATGTAAATCCCAATCCTAATATCTTTAACTAACTATTCCAAATTTTGTACCTGTTCTCTTATTTTTTCGATTTCACATTTCATATCCAAACTTATACGTGTAACCTCCAGCTTGTTTGCCTTGGAGGCTATTGTATTTGCCTCTCGGTTCATCTCCTGAACCAAGAAATCCATTTTTTTGCCTACCGAATCGTTACTATTTAGCAAAATATCTTCAAGCTGCGCTATATGGCTTTCGAGTCTAACCACTTCTTCCGTTATATTCGCTTTATCTGCGAGTATTGCCACCTCTTGCAACAATCTTTCCTCGGATATTTCCTTATTTTCAAGCATTTCTTCTACTCTTGCTTTTATTTTTTCCTTATTTTCTTTCGGTATATTTTCACTTTGAATCCTTACATCCCCTACCTTTTTGCGCAGGAGTTCAGCTCGGGTTTTGATGTCCTCTGTAAGTTTGGCTCCCTCGGCACTTCGCATATACAAGAACGAACGAACCGCTTTTTCCGCAGCTTCCAATATGCAGCCCGTATTTTCTTTTTTCGCATCATCGCTCATCTCGCTCGCCGCAATTACATCCGGATATTTTATTATATGGCTTACAGATATATCATCTTTTAAGTCGAGTTGCATTTTCAATTCCTGTAAAGCATTTTTATACGCCATGGCAAGCGGCAAATTCAACTTTACAAAATTTTCTTCGCACTCTTTTACTTCTACATTTACAAAGACTTCCACCTTACCGCGTTTCAAATTTTCCTTTAGGAGCTTTCTTATTCCTTCCTCTTCCATTATGTATTCTCGCGGCATTCTAACGGAAATTTCCAAATACCTATGATTCACACTTCTTAAATCTACCGTAACTTTTATATTTTCGTTTTCCGCTATACCTCTTCCGAAGCCCGTCATGCTCTTTACCACGGTTTTCCCTCCTCATATAAAATAAATTTAGATTTTAAATGTTTAAACAAAATCTCAAAATTCCCAATATTAAAATATGAACCGGATAGAACAGGTAATTCAACCATTTATACTGCCTGCCTCTTTGTCCGTTATATGTCAATGTCATTGCAAAGCCTATAAATGAATAAAGCTCTTTGATAATTGACACATATCCCAAAGTCGCCCCAAATATAGGTTTGCTATAAAAAATATAAAAAAGATATGCAACAACTATGGCATGCCAGTCGTAATCCAAACTCAGCTGCATAGCCAAAAATCCGAAAGCCGCAACTATCAGAACAGAAACAATATACCAAATTGCCTTGCCCCCGAGTTTGCTTTTCAAAGCATCTATTACCCAAATCGTAATCAAACACAGCGCAAGCGTGAACATCATATTGTTCCAATACGGCGAATAAAATGTTTTCGATGTAAACATATCGAACGGGACTTCGGATATAATCCCGAATGCTAAAAGCATCAGCAAGTAGTTTTTTCTGTTACGCGTTTTAAAATATCCCTCTACTATAAAAAATACAAATATAGGAAATGCAATTCTTCCAATAATGGAAAATGCATTTGATATATATAGCAAAATCCCTTTGCCGTCGAGCATCGGTGTTATGATAGCATTGTTTATATGGTCGATAAGCATCGATAAAAACGCTATATATTTCAGCTGTGCTCCGTTAAAAATCTGCAATTTTTTCAACTTTTCACTTTCAAATCGCGTATCTGTCGCTATAATATCCACCCGTTAATTTCTTCTTTGCACGAGCAGTACAAGCCTTAAAAGTTGAAGAATAGACGTGAGCAGCGCTGCAACATATGTTAGTGCCGCCGCAGCAAGCACCTTGCGCGCACCGTTAAGCTCGCCACCTGTCAATATTGCATTTGCATTAAGAATTTTTAGTGCTCTTGAAGATGCGTCAAACTCTACAGGTAATGTAATTAGTTGGAATAAAACGACAAATGTAAACAATATGACACCTAATTGCGCAAGTCCCATATGTCCGAGTATCAATCCTATGATAATAATCGGCCAGGAAAGCTTCGAGCCTATATTCGCAGCAGGTACCGATATCGATCTGAGTTTGAGCGGAGCATATCCAACCTGATGCTGAATAGCATGACCGCATTCATGCGCAGCTACTCCGAGTGCTGCAACAGAGGTGGAACCGTATACGCTTTGCGAAAGTCTAAGTACTTTTTCGCCGGGTGAATAATGATCCGTAAGATTTCCCGCAATCCTCTCTATTTTCACATCGTATATTCCCGCATCTCGTAGAATCTGAGCTGCGCACTCCTCCGCACGCAATCCTTTTGAATTTGAAATCCCGCTAAATTTTCTATATGTACTCTGCACATTTAAGGATGCAGCCGCACTTATTACTATTCCGATTATTACCAAAATATATGTGTAATCAAAATACATTGTATTTCCTCCTCCATCTTATTTTTTACTTTCTGTCGAAAACACATTCTCCCTTTATATATGTCTTTTCGGCTTTAACACTGTCAATCCTCATTGGCTCAAGTGCAAAAATATCATCAGTCAAAATCGCAAAATCGGCATCGTATCCTTGCTTTATCATTCCTGTACTAAGTAATCCGCAAATTTCCGCCGCTTCTTTGGTGTAAAGTATTATAGCTGTTTCTACATCAAGTTTTTGCGCATAGCCGATATCTGTACCGTCATATGCCCGCTTTGTAACCGCAGCCTTGATATTCACAAAAGGCTCGGACGGATCTGCCCAAGATGTTGCAGGTGCATCTGTAGATATACACATCTTAACACCGTTATCCAGCATACTTTTGAAAGGGTAAAGTTCCCTAATTCTATCTTCACCCAAATTTTTCTTGTAACTTTCTATTTCACAATATGCAAAAATCGGTTGACAAGCAAATGCAAATCCATATTTGGCTGCATTTTTCATCGCATCATCGCTCGGTTCCGTCAAGTGCTCCATTCTTACAAAAGGTATGCGTCCGTCAGTCCAATCCTTTTCTTTAGACATCCTTTCGATTACACGATCTATCGCCTGCCCTCCCATAGCATGCACTGCTATCTGGCAAGCATTTTTCTTTGCAAACTCGATAGCTTTTTCCATGCTTTCGTCAGAATACACAGAAATGCCATAATTGTTCGTATTTAGATAAGGCTTTCTTAACCATGCAGTTTTACCTGAAATGCTGCCGTCGCCTATCAACTTGATTCCTGCTATACGCACATCCTTTCCGTAATCGCGCTGTTCTGCGGTTATTTCAAACGATTCATCATCACAAAAATAGTCCCACATATAATACATGCTCACCTTTTGTTTGAATCCAAGTTCAGCAGCTCTCACAAATATTTCATAATTACCGCCCGCATGCAAATTGCCCATATCCGCTACAGCCACTATTCCCTGCGACGACAACTTTTTACCCAGCTCCACCAAAGCATTTATTCTTTCCTCATCCGTTTGCTTAGGCAAGAACGGCAAAACCAAATCTCTCGCATTTTCCTCTAATTTACCGGTCAGCTCCCCGTATTCATCTCGCTCAAGCTTTCCGCCCTCGATGTCTTTTGTTTCTTTTGTAATGCCGCATATCTTGAGTGCTTTACTGTTCACACACCTTACATGCTCACAACTTCTAACTAAAAAAACCGGATTGTCAGGTGCAGCTTCGTCCAAATCCCATCTGTTCGGGCTTCTTCCTTCGATATACTTGCCTTCATCGTAACCCCAGCCAAGTATCCATTCATTCGGTTTCATTGATTTTGCGACATTTGCAATCACAGCCTTAAGTTCTTCAATCGAATTGATATTTGGCGGCAAACACGCAATTTGTTTACTATAATCCGCAAGCATAAGCGGATGCATATGTGCATCAACTATTCCCGAAATAACGGTTTTTCCGCATAAATCGACAACCTCATCCGCTTCATTTGCAGTATCAATATACTCTCCCACTTTAGAAAACTTTCCGTCTTCTACCAGCATTTGCGTTACATATTTATTTGACAAATCGGATGTGAATATTTTTCCGTTTATATATGCCGTTTTCATAGCAAACTCCCCGTTTTTAATTTTATGTGCTACACCTATTTTACCATAAATTTTATAAAATGTATTGAAATTTATGTGAAAAAATGATAATATTACTGTGTTATGCTACTGTGGCTCAGTCGGTAGAGCAGCTGATTCGTAATCAGCAGGTCGCAGGTTCAAATCCTGTCAGTAGCTCCACTTAGCATATTGCCATGCAGTATGCTTTTTTTATAGCTGTATACAAAGGAGGTCCTATGGAAACTCATCCAAAATTGATAGTAAATTTAGGTCATTTAAAGGAAAATATCCGTTCCATGTGTGAGCGTACCGATGCACTTGATATTTCAGTTGCAGGCGTTATCAAGGGATTCCATGCAATACCCGAAATGGTAGCCGCATTTGACGAATCTCCTTGCCAATTCATAGCATCATCAAGAATCGAGCAACTAAAATCAGCTCACGACATAGGATGCAAAAAACCTCTTTTCCTAATCCGTATACCTATGCTAAGCGAAATTCCTGAAGTGGTTAAATATGTTGCATATAGCCTGCAAAGTGAAAAGGTCGTGCTGCAAGCTCTTGAAAAAGAATGTGAAAAGCAAGGCAAAACGCACAAAGTATTGCTTATGGCTGACCTTGGAGATTTGCGAGAAGGATTTTGGAATAAAGACGAGCTAGTGGAGCTTGCTGTAGACATAGAAAACAATTTCAACTTTGTAAAACTCGCCGGCATAGGTACCAACCTCGGCTGTTACGGTTCTATCAAAGCAACTCCCGAAAAAATGAACGAGCTTATAGATATTGCTCAAATAATTGAAAATAAAATCGGCAGAACGCTCGAGCTGATTTCCGGCGGTGCCACTACATCTACGATGATGGTGTTCGACAAATCTATTCCTAAGCGAATCAACCATCTTCGAATAGGAGAAGGCATTATACTCGCTTGCGATTACGAAAAACTGTTCGGTACGGACGCAGCTTTCCTGCACAAAGATGTCCTAACGCTCGAAGGTGAGATTATAGAAATCAAAGATAAGCCCAGCTATCCTGTCGGTGAACTCTCTTACGATGCTTTCGGAAATGTGCAAACTTATCACGACAGAGGTATCCGTCGCCGCGCTCTTGTAGCATTTGGCAGAGTAGATGTAGGCGATGTCGAAACGCTGATGCCCAAGACGAGCGGTGTTGAAATACTCGGTGCAAGCAGCGACCACCTGATTCTGGATATCGAAGAAGTAAAAGACACTTTAAAAGTAGGAGATAAACTATCCTTCGGACTTTCTTACTGTAATATGGTCTATGCAACGAGTTCAAAAAATGTCAAAATAGAGGTTATAGATTAGCGCATTTCGATAGCATCGGCAGGGCACATCTTGTAACACGCTTGACAGGCAGTGCATTTTTCGCGTTCGATTATGTAATAACTTTTGCCGCGGTATATTGCGTCAAATTTACAATTTCGTTTGCATCCGCCACAGCCTATGCACTTATCTCCATGAATATACGCTTTTTTAATATCTTTCATATCCACCTCCACAATTTAAAAATTTGATTAACAAATTACCAACTGATTTATACACACAATTTTATTCTTTTACACAAAAAAGCAGCTGTAGTAAAACTACGGCTGCTTTTTATTATTTGCTGTTCTTATTTAGTTGAAGCATCGTAAAGTGCTTCTGCATTGTCCCATTCAGCTATGATTTCAGGAATTACCTTGTACAAATCTCCAGGGATTGCATAGTCTGCTATTTCCATAATTGGAGAATCCGGATCCTTGTTAATAGCTACTATTATATCGGATTCCTGCATACCTGCAAGGTGCTGAATAGCTCCCGAAATACCGCAAGCGAAGTAAATTTTTGGCTTTACAGTAGTTCCTGTCTGACCAACCTGACGAGAATGATCAATCCATCCTGCATCAACAGCTGCTCTTGATGCTGCCACTACTCCGCCAACCTTTGCTGCAAATTTTTCCATTAAGTCGAATCCTGCCTTGTCGCCAAGTCCTCTTCCGGCTGCACAGATTATATCTGCATCTGTCAAAGAAACCAGTTCCTTAGCTGATTTGACAACCTCAACTACCTTTACTTTGATATCGTCTGCAGAAATTGTAGGCTTGATTCTAACAATTTCACCTGTAGCTCCGGCCTTAGGCTCATTCTTTTGCATTACACCTGGTCTTACTGTTGCCATCTGCGGTCTTGTTCTTGGGCAGATGATTGTTGCCATAAGATTTCCGCCGAATGCAGGACGAGTCATCTTAAGTCCCTTGTCAGGATCGTCCGGTTTAAGCGATTTTGTATTCAAAGTTGTGTTTTCTTCTGCATATTTGATATAGCCTGCAACGCTTACATCAAGGTGAGTACAGTCAGCTGTAAGTCCTGTGTCAAGTCTAGCTGCTACACGAGGTGCAAGGTCTCTACCGATGTGAGTAGCTCCATATAGGAATATTTCAGGCTTGTATTCATTTACCGCATCTGTAATAACTTTTGTATACGCATCTGTTGTATACTGTTTTAGCAGCGGATCTTCGATCAGATAAACTGTGTCTGCACCGTACTCAAAACACTCTTTCGCAAGATGCTCTACATTATCACCAACTAAAACCGCATTAACTTTTGTGTCTGCGCTGATTTCTCTTGAAAGTCTGTGGCCCTCTCCCAGGAGTTCCAATGCCACATTCATGAGTTTTCCTTCACGCTGTTCTACGAAAACCCAAATATGCTTGTAATCTTCAATATTCATTGTTGCCATTGTATTCATTCCCCCTTAAATGATATGCTTCTTCTTTAAGTTGATTAGAAGAGTCTTTGCTATATCCTTCTCAGTATCACCCTCAAGCGTTACACCTTTTCCCTTTGGCTTTGGTGTAAATGAACGGAATACATTAGTTGGAGATGGCTTTAGACCTACTGTATTTAAATCTACTTCTACATCTGCTGCGCTCCAAACAGATATCTTCTTGTCCTTATTGAAGAT
>ERZ773197.2158-NODE-2158-length-12767-cov-3.131765_pt1 | contig 12767 bp, 4 predicted proteins | sample MGYA00580999_ERZ773197 | MGnify/ENA primary metagenome ERZ773197 (study PRJEB29015, sample SAMEA2738166) | human oral metagenome | biome: human oral; feature: human-associated habitat; material: saliva | place: China | collected 2185 ...
CCCGCTTGATGCACGCCTTTGTCCTTGCGATTGGCGCGTACATAGTGTTTCTGGATGCAGCGTGCCAAGTCTATGCTCTGTCGCATAAATTTGTCCTGCATGAATTCGAAGATAACATAACTCTCCGCTTTGTTGGGGTCAAAACCTTGGTAGCGTGTCTGATAATCCTTTTCGTAGGTGATAACGCTATTTTCGCGTTTTGCCACTTCGAGGTTAGCTCCAGCACGCACCATACCGAGCGTGTAAGTTTCCGAGCCGTAAGCTATGCGTCCAGCTGGTAAGGAGTTGGTATGTACAGAGATGAAAAGATCCGCCTTGGCGTTATTGGCAATATCGGCGCGCGTGTCGAGCGGAATAAAAATGTCCGTTTTGCGTGTATAAATCACCTTTACATCGGGGCAGTTTTGCTCCACCAAATTACCGAAGGCGAGTGCCACTTGAAGGTTTATATCCTTTTCTTTAGAGAAACCACCCACTGCTCCTGCATCATGTCCGCCATGACCTGGATCGATTACCAGAATAAAGTTTTTATCGGCCCAAGTAGTGGTGCTACTAATGAGCAGAAAAGCGATTGTGAGCAGTATGTGTCGTAATCTTCCGAACATATCAAGACAAATATGCGGCAAAGGTAAAAATAAATTTCCATACACACATATTACTTTTTTCTTCCTCCTTTGGAAATGGTCACATTTTCATTTCTTTATGCAATTAGAGTCAATCTTAGTGTGGGAGTATATTGGGTTTGATCGTAAATATCCTTATTGCGTTTTCAAATACAATAAGGCTGTCAGCTGATAGCCTTATTGTGTCAGCTGGCGCGCTTATTGTGGCTGAGGTGTGAAGAGAGAGGTTAGAAAATATGAGAAATTCTCCTCACTCCCTATATCTTTATTTCTGTTTTTATGTCGTAATGTCGTCACACTTTGAATTTAATTGACTGTAAACGTATATGTTATGAGCGTGACGATGTGTGACAACAACGTGACAACAAAAAAGTTGTTGTCACGCATCTAATCATCTATTTATCAGTATGTTCTCTCCGCTGTGACAACGTGACAACAAAAAAGGCGTTTTTTGGGGGGGTGGGAGACGTTCTTCTGCGTGTTCACCTACTTGTTTCTCGTGAGGGGCTTGTTTGCAGCGGATAGTGGCTAAAAAAACAGAACGGCAGGGGAAGCTGCCGTTCTGTGAGATGTGAGTTAGTGTATTTCCATTTCGTTGAAGAGATATTTGCTTTCGCCGAATTTGTCGAGAATCCAGAGAACGTAGCGAATATCGACATTGATGCAACGCTGGAGTTCGGGATCGAACTTGAGGTCGCTACTCAGAGCTTCGATATTCCCATCGAATGCTAAACCGATGAGTTCACCCTTCGCATTCATTACTGGTGAACCAGAATTGCCGCCGGTGATGTCGTTGTTGGAGATGAAGCAGGTGGGCAGCTGACCATCCTCGCGTGCATAGCGTCCGAAGTCGCGCGCCTCATAGAGCTGGCGCATACGCGGATGTACGATGTAGTCGATATTGGTGCTGTCCTCCTTCTCAAACATGCCCTTCAGCGTAGTGCGCCAATCGTAGAGAACACCATCACGAGGCTTCATGGCCTTTACGTGTCCGTAAGTCATGCGCAGTGTGAAGTTGGCATCAGGAGCTTTGGAGTTGTTGTACATCTCTTCGAGTCCACGAACGTAGGTCTTCTCCAGGGGTTGGATGGCCATTTTGAAATGTTTTGTTCCCTCCAATTTTTCTGAAAGTTCGTCAATGTCTTTAATCATCTTATAGATGGGATCGGAAGTGAGCGTCTCTGCTGATGGATTGGCAAGGAAAGTTTCCAGCTTTTTGCGGCTGGCGAAGATGGATTGTGAGATGAGTTCGTAGGGATTGCTCACTTGCAAACTGCGCGATATGGGCAAACGACAATTTTTCTCCCAGATGGGGAGCAGCAAGAGGGTGCGTTCAATGACATAATCCGTTGTGAAATTTTCTATCTGGTCATTATAGCTTTTAAGCAGACTTTCACTGAAGTTATGGATGTCTTGGCGGTTATTCGCTTTTAACGCAGCGAGCAGCTGTTGCATGATTCTGTAGGATGCGGGGTATTTGATGTTGCCCAGTGTTGCATACAGCAGATTATCGTCGAAAATAGAATCCTGATAAGTCTTGCAGAGGTTGTTGATGTCGGCCACCACTGTTTGGTATTCAGGCTTCCCGTTTTGGTGCGCAAAGTCTTGGAAGCGCTTTTCTTCACGGCGTTTCTCATCGATAAGTTTCAAATTGCGCACTGCTTTAATCATGCCGTCATAGTTCTTCACCACATTGCCCAGTCGCATATTGATGCTTTCAAGAACGAGGCGAATGCTATCGTTCTTTTCCATATATTTTTTGTAGAGATCGAGAACGGGCCAGCCCGCGGCAACTATGGGCTGATTGATGCTATTAACGCGCAGTGCCACTTGCTCGGAGGTGAGAAAACGCGATGTTGAGCCAGGAAAGCCCATCACCATGGTGTAGTCGCCTTCTTGAATACCTTTTGAAGAAATGCGCAGATAGTTTTTGCGTTTCAACGGAACGTTCTGGGGACTGTAGGGAGCAGGCTGTCCGCTCTTATCGGCATAGATACGGAAAGCGCACCAGTCCACATTTTGGCGCGGCCATACCCAGTTGTCGGAGTTGCCTCCAAACTGTGCTACATTAAGCGGTGGATCAGCCACGAGGCGCACGTCAGTATATTCCTGCATATAGATGATGTAGAACTGGTTTCCGCCGAAGAATGGGAGCAGAGTTGATTCGATACCTTTCAGCTTTGCATACTTCGATTTCTTACGCAACTCGCTGTTCATCTTCGATGTGAAGCTGTAGCTCTGCCGTGTATATTTGTCGATGCCCAAACGGCGTGCCTCAGCTTCGACCTGCGCCGTTACATCTTCAATCGCTAAGACAAACGTGAAGGTGAGATTCGGAGTGGGGAGTTCCTCTGCACGGCTCTTTGCGAAGAAGCCATCCTTGAGATAGTTTTTCTCGACACTGCTCATAGCGTGGATGTAAGAGAAACCGCAATGGTTGTTGGTGAAGATAAGGCCGTCGGGCGATACCACTTCACCCGTACATCCGTTGCCGAAGATGCCGACAACGTCTTTCAAGCTCGGGCCTGTCTCACTATAGAGTTGGGAGGGCGGTAGTTGCAAACCTGCCTTTCGGAGCGAGTCGGCAAGGTGTTGCTGTTCCATGAGTTTTAGTAGCCACATACCTTCATCGGCACGGGCAACAAGGCTGCACAGAACAGCCACTGCAAACAATAATATTTTCTTCATATCACTGTGGGTTTAAGGATTATCTGATGTGAGAGTTGTGAGTTAGCCCCGAACTCGACGTGACTCAGAATGGATAGCCGATGGCGAAATGGAAAACAAGCCCGTCTTTGAATTTCTCCAAATTGTAGAAACCGCTGCGGCTGGTTTTGTAAGGCGCGTGGAGTCCGATACCTAAATCGAAGCGTAGGATGAGAAATTCCAAATCGTAGCGTAGACCTACGCCCGTGCCTACTGCAATATTTTTTAGCGTGGAGGCAGAGAGGCGTCCGCCCGGCCTATTAGCATCTTCGCGCAACAACCAAACATTACCAGCATCTATGAATGTTGCACCATAGAGCGAGCCAAAAAGATGAGCACGCAGTTCGGCGTTAGCTTCCAGTTTGATGTCGCCGGTCTGATCTATATAGGAGTATTTAGAATCATTGCTACGATAGCTACCGGGGCCAATGGTTCGGATGGTGAAACCGCGAACGGAATTGGCACCTCCCACATAGAACTGTTCTGAATAAGGTGCAGTAGTGCTATTGCCATAGGAGAAGATGGCTCCACCAAAAAAGCGTGTGGCCAGTGTGAAACGGTTGTTGATGGGAAGGGTATAGTGCACCTCCGCCGTTGTCTTCACAAATTGTGCGAACGGACTTCCGAAGATGCGTTTGTTCTGCTCGCTAAACTTCTTGCCTGCTGCGGCATAAAAGCCTGAAAAGAGGTTTCCGGCTTCTTTTGCGTGGAGCTGAACCATTAGCGTGTTGCGGTGTCGGGCAGTAGAAGTGTATGTGAAGGTGTAAGACATGGCTGGAATAAACTGGTCGCGCATGGACACAGCCAGTGTGGGGTTGGCAGCCATGATAGAGTCGTAGGTGTGGGAAGTGTTGATAGTGTTGTTGAAGTCGATGCTGAGTGGCGTTAGCTCATGGAGCATGTTCGACTTCTTATACCAGTTGTATGTTGCACTTAGTCCGGCACTCACCAAGGTGAAGAAACCAGCTCGACGCTTCCAGTCGCCGTTGAGAGCAAATGTTGTTTCGGCGGGGAAGTTGAGACGACGGTGCGAAATGATGGGCGCAAAGAAGCGTGGGAAAGTGAAAGAGAGCTGTGAGCCTAATTCGTAACTATTTAGTAAAGATTTGTTGCTACGGATGCTTGAGCCAAACTGCCATTCATACGAACCAAATATTTTGAACGAAACAGTTTCTCCACCACGAAAAGCGTTGCGCTTATTCATCTCATACGACAGTCCAGGACCTACTTGCTGATTGCTCTTGAGAGTAGTATTCATTTCAAAATCAGAATCGTAGCGTTTGCCCATTTGTGCCGAAATATAGACATCAAGCGAGTCGCAATTAGCGGTCGTATCACGCGGCACGTAACTTACATCGAGCAAATTGAATACGCCTATTTTGTTTAATTTCTCCAATGTGTTGCGCTGATCAGCATAATGATACAACTCGCCTTTATTGTGCATGACGGCGTGGCGCCACATACTAGAGCGTAGCGGCATCTTATTGCCTCCATACGTGTAAGTGAAATTCTGATCCGTGCGTGAGGCGTTCAGTTGTTCCTCTTCATTGCGTCGTATGTTTATATATGTCTGTCCAATGTACCACGGGTGATTAGCAACAATAGGGATATTGGATTTGGGCATCACACGGAGTTGTACGAAATTTTTGCGGAGTAAGGTGTCGGCTTGATAAGTGGTGTAGTCGTCTTGCCAGTAATAGTAGCCGTTCTCTCTGAGGAGCGAACCGATACGCGTTTGTTCATTTGCCAGTTTCACGACGCTAAAAGGTGCACCTTTTGTTAAGAGGCGGTTAGACTTCGTGGAATGAAGCAGACTGTCTTGCTGTGTACCATACGAATAGTATTGGATCGAGTCGAAACGCGACAACGGTCCAACATTCACCGTGTAATGAATTTTAGCTTTCTTGGGATTTTTCTGTTCTATAATTTTGTATTTCACTTTGCTACGGAAGTATCCATAATTCTGCAGAGTGTTTTGTGCCACCTTGATGCGCATATCAGGATTAACCGTTGAGACATAGACCGGCTGCTGAGCAAAGCATTTATAGATCCATTTTCCCAAACCAGACTTAGCATCAACGAAACCATTATAGAACCACAACCCCAACTGGAAAGGAGAGCGCAGATATGAAGAACCGAAAAGCGCATTGTTAGGAGGATAGGAGAGTACGGCTTCCACTTCCTCTTGCGCTGTTTCAAAAGCTTCTTTATTGACAGCACGTTCTGCCGCTTCAGCTTGTTTTTCTGCTTTCTGCTCAGCTTTAGTTTTTTTCCCGTTTAGAGCTGCATCTTTGAGTTTGTCAATCGTGTTGCCATCTGTTCGTCTTGACAAAACATCACTCACCGTATTTGCCACATCTGCAATGGTTGTGATAACGCCCACCGAGTCGAGTCGAATCTTGCTTTTCTTTACGGGAGTGTTAGTGTAAGAAATCTTGTCGATGCCGATATACAATTGCTCATCACTGGGCAATTTAGATGTAGTGGAGCACGAAGTGAGGAATAGCAAAAGGAGTAGTACAAGTCCTGTTGTATTTCTCGAAATTCTTGAAAATGGACGAATACTTATAGCACGTGCTACCCGCTGGGAAAATATTTTGTTTTGTTTCATTGTTACTTTCTCTTATAGAATGGTTGCTCTTTCGACTTTTCCGCTTCAGCGAACGAGAGCAATATATCGACTTATTTTTTCTCTCTCTTGCGCCAGAAGATGAAGAGATCGCCAAACTTATCCGTCTTTTTGCGCACAGAGTATCCCACACCAGCTTTTGTGAGCTGCCCTTCGAGCGGATCTTGCTGGTCGCGATCGTAGAAGACACGCAAATAGCGAGTTGCCCCTTGGTTCATGCGGTATTCAACGCTCACGTTGTTGATAATGCTCTCTGCACGATTGTCTGCATTCTTGCCTGCACTGACACGCCCTCCGATGATAACGCGGATACGATCGTCCCAGAAACGTTTAGCAAATTGGAAAGAATAATCAGTGGTTTGTGTACCGGCGAGCGATGTTCCGGTTTCTACGCCCACGCTCAAATCGACGCTCTTTAGTGCATTACCCGCAATGTTCTGAATCTCATTTTGGAGGAAAGCGTTTAGTGCATTGTTTGCCTTAAAGCCGCTCTTCATTGAGCTTGAGTCGGTGAGGTACATACCTGTTGCCATCATCGCCACAGCCGCTTTGTTGCGTTGCTCCTTTGACATGGCTGCCAATTGGTTTTGAACGCTCAAATCTTCGGGAGCAGCAATGGTGAATTCTAGCCCCATCTTGTCGAGCGTGTTAGTGATGGAAACGCCTACATCAAAAGCCACACTGCGCTGCTGCTCGTTTTCTGTGACGAGCACTTTCATGCGCTCCAGTGCCGTTACGTTGAGTCGAGGATTGGTAGGATCGCCTGTGAAGTCGATAGTGCTACCCTCCACCAACTTAAATGTGCGGAGTGGAATGACAGGTAGTTCATATTTCATCTCGCCCGAACTTGCCGTTAGTCGACCAGTGAGGCGCATATCTCCTTGATGTGTGATGCGGAATGTTAGGTTGCCGCCGCCTTCAATATTGGCATAGTTCTGTCCATCTTCGGAGAGGAGACAATTGAAGTGGGCTCCTTCGTTGACATTGATACCCAGCGCGAGATCATAGCTGGATGAGGCTTGTTCTTCACTTTCTGTTTCTTCTTCGGGATCAGTGAAATTTGTGAACTTCACAAGGTCTTCAAGACGATTGTCTACGGAGATGGGCGAATCCTTCAGAATATATGTCATATTTGTATTATCTAGAATATCGAGTTGTCCTCGAATGGACAGATTATCTACCGTACCTTTCAGCGTACCTTGGCAGTCGGCATAGATTTTTCCAAACACTAGCGAATTGCGCTTACGTTGAGCATTGATAAGTTCGAAATCTTTTGCTTTTACATTGAAGTCTAAATATACTTTGCTAGTGTTGCTCATGTCTATGTCGCCATTGAGAACAAGCGGATTCTTCCCTGTAGAATATAGGTTGTAATTTTCAAAATGCACCTTAGAGTTGTTGATAGCAACAGGCTTTTCTTCCATGCGGAAGTCAAAGCCGTAGACGTCTGAGTAAACGTGGCCAGAATCCACATCTAACGAACCATTGAGTATCGGGTTCTTTGCTGTTCCTTGTAGCGTAAAATCACCTCCCGCTTTACCGCGTAATGCTACATCAGTTCCTTCAAGGAAGGCATTGAGCATAGGCATTGGGAAATCGTGTAGATTGCCTTTCACGTTAAATTCTCCGCTCTTGTCAGCGTATGTACCTTCTGCTTCGAGCACTTCGATACCGCCCGAACTGATAAAGGCTGAAGCGTAGTGTTCTCCGTTCGATTTGGGCAAGTAAGTGACATCCGCTCCAATCTGTCCCAGGCGTGTACCATCGAAAGCAAAACTATTGGCTTGAAGTGAACCCATCGCACTGATGCTCTTATGGTCGTCGAAGAAGTGAATATCTCCCGAGAGCATACCTTGCATCTTCGGTAAGAAAGGAAGCACATTGGAAAGCTCACCTAAATTGACATTGTTCACAGAAAGCGTGATATCGTTGACACTATCAGTAGCTGTGGAGTAAATCTTAAGACCTGTACCGTCATCCGCCGTTAAGTTTACATCCGCCCGAATCTGTTTGTTGTTTCCAAAGAAAATGTAGTTGTCTTTATTGATGCTAAAATTGCGATAAGCCAGAACGGGTTTTTCGGGATAAAGAACGATGTTGATACCATCTTGCAAGACATCGGCGCGCAAGCCCACATCGAAACCTTTATCTCCGTCAGCATCAAAGAACTTAGCTTGTATACCAGCTCCTTGCGAAAGGACATAACCATGTAGCTGCGCGTTGAATTTATTTGGGTTGCGTCGCGTGTAGTTTCGGACACTACCATCAATAACCACGCCCGAAGTATCTTGAGATATAGCTAAATTGACACTGTCTAAAAGCAGTTTGCCCGTTGTGATAGAATCGGCACGGATGAGGCCCGACAGTCCCGAAGTGGGATGAGTGTGGAGGTCGATATAAGCCGTGCGGAACTGATACCCTTTAATGCGTAAGTAGTCGCTCACAAAATTGGTACGCGCCGCTTCGAAATGGAAATCCATTACTGGTAGCTCACTCTTGAGAACCTCTTGATTGAGCTGACGGTGAGCAAGCTGCTTTTCAAACAGGTTGAAGAAACGCGTGAGGCGCGGCACAAGGCGATCAACATTCCCTTGCGTTCCGAGTCGAAGTACCATGTCGCCACTGGTAGCAAAGACGTGGGTTGAATCATTACCCGTTCCAAGCGAGAAATCTATATCGCCTGGCGTGAAACCTCTATGAGGCGTCATCGCCAAGAGGTCGGAAAGTCGGCCAGATGCAGAGTAAGCTGTAAATGTGCGATTGGTGCGGAAGCTTAGGTCTATCTGACCGCCACCTTGCAGGGTGTCCGCCGTTAAGCCCAGCCTGCGGAAATCTATTTTCTCAAAATTGCTCGACAATCGGCCGAAGATGTCTCTATCTAATGTAGCTTGGAGCGTTCCTTTTCCAGTAAGTAGGGCGTTGTTAATGCTGAACTGAGCATTCGATGTACTACCTTGTTGGCGAACCGTAATAGATAGTCCGCTTAGATCATAATTGGCGTAGTTAAAACTACGAACACGAGCATCCATCGTGAGGCCGGCGCGGGGGGAGAGTACGTCGAAACTTCTGCTACGCGCAGAGAGTGTCCCACTAAAAGCCGACAGCCCCATATTAGGTAGGAACTGCTGCAATGCGAGTTGGCGAGCATCAACGCGAACATCAAAGGCCTCTGTTTGCAGATTAATTCGTGCTTTCACTTTAGCATTTCCGCGCCCTGTTGCAAGGTTCGCATTGAGTTGGTAGTCGGAACCGTGGAAGGATAGGTTACCTTTCATCCCCACCGCAGCAGGAATACTAACTGTTTTGGCCACATCGGGCAAAACAGTTTTTAAGAGTGAGGGGAGAGTTGCTCCCGTGCGGAGCGAAAAATTCATTCTAGCCGAAGGCGTACTTCCCGTGATGTCGTCCAGTCGTCCATTACCCTTGAAAGTCAGTATTCCTGGTAGGTTGATAGATGTGTTTTGGAAGACAAGATGAGCCAAATTCCCCGAGAAACGCCCATTGAGCGAAAGCGTTCGGTTGGGATAGAGGCGGAGATAACGAGCAGGAAGATAACCGCGCGCCAAGTTTTTCACATCAGGTGCCCCTAACGTTGCAACGAGGTTCAAACTAACTGAAGTACGACTGCCTTTGTTAAAAGCTGAGAAGGGTAGATTTACCGTGGCACGCAGCGAAGAATAGGGCGTTTTTAGGTTGAGGGCAGGAAGCACTATGTGTGTGCTGTCAAGATACACCGCTCCGCTGAGCTCTTTCACCGCAAAACCGCATTGCTCCTGTAAGGCAACGTGGCGCACACCCAAGCGCAAAACGCCTGCATGGTTGTAACTGAGCGTGTCTATTTGTGCGTTTAGCCCTGTCACTACAACGTTTGTTGGATCGAATGGCTTTGTGGACTTTTGTAGTGTAGTTGAATTGCTGGAGGCTGTGCGGAACTTCCATTGTTTCCCGCGCGCTGTTGTCTCTGCAGGAAAAGGATTCCAGCGTTCCAATTCTGCCACGTTATCGGTATAAGTGTAGGCAATGCGCACACTGTCTTTGTGGTTTCGTTGACGGTCGGCAGGAATTGCAGGGATGGGATTCTTTGGTGTCCAAGTGCCGTCAGCCCCATTGGGCGTATAAGCCACATTCCCCTTCTTGATATTCAAGCTGCGGAAGGCATAATACGCCTTACCCGTGTCGAAGTCGCCATCGGTGAGCACCGCCTTTTGCAGTTGAGCCGCCACCCAAATAGTGTGATGCGCCTTTTGGGGAGGCGTGGTGGGCAAAGCTCCAGCCAATGCTACACGCGCTTTGACATTTTCGAGACAGGCTTCGTCCACACGTATGTGCCAATGGCTCTTGGTGGTCGTAGTATCGTCGAGCGCACTATCAGCGAGAGCCACTGTTATGTCTGAATTGCGCAGTTGTGCCAACTGAACATGAACGTCCTGTTTTTGCCAATTCACGCCTTTCGTTTCTGCTGTGAGATGCCCCACAACTCCCTTGATGCGTGTATTTGAGATATAATTTTTTGTATCTATTCGCGACACGTCTAATTCAATCCCACTCACATTGGCTTGCCCATGAAAGAGAGGGAGCATTTCCAAATTGAGTCGAACGGTGCGTGCGTTGAGCAGCGTGTCGCCTTTCTGCACAGCTTTCACACCATTCACGTTGAGATCCAACGGAAAAGCTAATCTAACATTATCGACGGAAAACTGAACGCCTGTTGTTTCGCTGAAATGCGTACAAACGCGCTGGACTATAAAGTTCTGAACTGGTGGAAGATAAACCAGTAGGGCCAGTATGAGGAAGAGGACTATTGGTGTGCAAACCACCCATAGTGCCACCTTTCCTATTTTTCTTAACTTATTTGATTTCGGCATATTTGGCAAAAATACGGATTTCTTGTCGTAGCCACATATCTTTCCCTTACAAACTCTTCCTTTTTCTCGCTTTTTTCTCTCTTCCTCCTTTCCGTGTTTTGCAGATGATTGTTTTTATACCAAAGAAAATCCCCACAAACTTACTCGCAGCGAGCAGTTCGTGGGGAAATTTCTATTTTGAGGGAGAACACTACTTGCGGAGAATCTTCTGCGTAGTTCCATTGCTCATACGGACGATGTTCAGTCCGCGCTGTAGCTCGTTAAGTCTTTTTCCGTCAGTAGAGTAAATCGCCTGGATGCTTGTATCACCATTGAGGGTAGCGGTTGCAACTCCTGTGCTTTCTTTCTTCGTGAAAAATCCTGTTTCAGGATTCGCCATGGAGACATCTGTTTTACTTGCATCGTAGGGAACTGCTCCTTTGAGATTTGTACAACCAGAGAACATTCCCATAGATTCTGAACAAGTCCAAGTATTATTGCAATAGATGGTTTGTAGAGAATTGCATTCATAAAACATTTCACTCATGTATTGCACGTTCTCTGTATTGAAGTTGGAGAGATTGAGGGAAGTTAAACTTGAGCAACCGAAAAACATATAGCTCATGTTTTGCACGTTCTTCGTCTTGAAGTTGGAGAGATTGAGGGACGTTAAATTCTGGCAGCCATAAAACATTGCACTCATGTTTTGCACGTCCTCTGTATTGAAGTTGGAGAGATTGAGGGACGTTAAATTCTGGCAGCCATAAAACATACAGCCCATGTCTTTCACGTTCTCTGTATTGAAGTTGGAGAGATCGAGGGATGTTAAATTCTTGCATTTATAAAACATATAGCTCATGTCTTTCACGTTCTCCGCATTGAAGTTGGAGAGATTGAGGGAAGTTAAACTTGAGCAGCCAGTAAACATATAGCTCATGTCTTTCACGTTCTCCGTCTTGAAGTTGGAGAGATCAAGGGAAGTTAAACTCGAGCAGCTTTCAAACATATATTTCATGTTTTGCACCTTCTCCGTATTGAAGTTGGAGAGATTGAGAAAAGTTAAACTCGAGCAGCCATAAAACATTCCTTTCATACTTACTACCTTCTTCGTATTGAAGTTAGAGAGATTGAGTTGCGAGAGTTTTTTACAACCGATGAACATACCAGACATTATAGTTACTTCAGATGTATTGAGATTTTCCAATCCCTTTATTTCCTCCAGATTTGTGAATTTGCAGAACCAGCTATTAGTGGTTTTAGGAAGAAAGTTTTTGAAAGAATTATCAAAGACAGCGGTAGTAACTCTGGATTCTGGTATTGTCCACGTTCCAGACCAAGCAGGGTATGTCACTCCGTACTGGTCCATCCTCGTCTCCTCAATTCCCCACACAGTACCCGTGCGGGATGATTTCTGATCGTCGTAGTAGAACGTTAGCGTTTTCTTATCGCTGCTTTTCACAACATAGGCTTCCTTCTCCTGTGCTTGAGCGGACTGCGGAAGGAGCAACAAGGCCATGAACCATGCGAGGAACACAGCACAGAAATGCTTGAGTAATTTTTTGTTCATAAATTTTTCGCTTCCCCTTTTTGTCTCCTTGTCGTTCTGCTTTTTAGGAGTGCCGTATCGGGAAGTTGAGCAGGTTGAAATGAATAATGTTTATATTGTTCAGATTACACTGTGTCCGCCTTCCAACTCTTTAGAAAGCAAAGCGGCAAGCATTTTTGTGTTAAAAGTTATACATCTGCAAATATAAAGAAACTTTTAAATAATACAAAAAAATACATATTTTCCTTCATTAAGGCAGTGTACAGGCGAGCGTCGCACTGAAAGCGTTGAGGGAGAAACTCCACACGAGCCGCAGTGGGTGCTGTGCGACGCTTCCTGCGTCGGAGGTTTGTGCATCTCTTTCCCACGGGTTCGCCCTTCGGGCATCACCCGCGGTTAAGCATGGTGTGTCCCCGCCG
>ERZ773197.2160-NODE-2160-length-12748-cov-3.364847_pt1 | contig 12748 bp, 10 predicted proteins | sample MGYA00580999_ERZ773197 | MGnify/ENA primary metagenome ERZ773197 (study PRJEB29015, sample SAMEA2738166) | human oral metagenome | biome: human oral; feature: human-associated habitat; material: saliva | place: China | collected 2185 ...
TGAATCGCAAAACTCATATCCATAATTTCCGCCGGATGCCCGTCAGCCGCTGCAATGTTTACGAGTTTCCCCTCCGCAATGACATTCAGCACATTACCGTTTCCAAGTCTGTACGAAGTGATATTGTTTCTTGCTTCGAAGCTATTAACCGCAAGTTCTCGAAGCGCCTGCATATCAACTTCGCAATCGAAATGTCCGGCATTTGAAAGAATTGCCCCATTTTTCATAAGCAGAAAATGCTCTTTGGTAATCGTCTTGGTGCAGCCTGTTGCAGTTACAAACATATCTCCAAGCGGTGCAGCTTGATTCATGGTCATTACATCGTAACCGTCCATCTTCGCTTCAATCGCTTTTACCGCATCTATTTCTGTAACTATTACTCTTGCGCCCATTGCAGCCGCTCTCATAGCAATTCCCCTTGAGCACCAACCGTATCCCGCAACAACCACTGTTTTGCCTGCAACTATTAAATTGGTATTTGCCATTATGCTTGTCCAAACGGACTGTCCCGTACCGTAGCGATTGTCAAAAAGGTGCTTACACTTCGCATTGTTTACTGCAACCATAGGGAACGGCAAAACCCCGTCTTTTTCCATAGCGCGAAGTCTGATAACGCCTGTTGTCGTTTCCTCGCATCCCCCGTAAATCTCAGTTGCCAAGTCTTTTCTCGTAGTGCATAATTTATTTACCAAATCTCCGCCGTCATCTATTATAATATGCGGCTTATGTTCTAAGCACATTTCTATATGTCTGTCGTACTCTTGCGGTGTTGCCGCATGATACGCAAAAACCGAAAGTCCGTCTTCAACCAATGCTGCAGCTATATCGTCCTGCGTCGATAGCGTGTTGCTTCCTGTTACCGACATAGTAGCACCGCCTGCCGCAAGTACCTTGCAAAGATATGCCGTTTTCGCTTCCAAATGCACTGACAACGAAATTCTAAGTCCCTCAAACGGACGTGTTTGAGCAAACTCCCTTTCAAGCTCATTTAAAAGCGGCATATTGTTTTTTACCCACTCAATTTTTTTATGCCCCGATGCAGCCATTTCGATACTGCGAATTTCATTCTTTACCATTTTTTAACTCCAATTCTATCTTATCGTAGGTGCAACAAACGGCGCTGATGTGTCTACATGCCCCATAAGGCTGTCAACTTCCTTGCCGTCCACCATAAACTGAACGCTTGTAACCTCCTCAAAGCTATCAAGTAATGTAGCGACAATCTGGCTTACAAACAGGCTCTCATCCATTGAGCCTCCCAGTTTTTCAAGGCTTTCTCTCTCAATGTCCACAACTGCCACTCCGTACTTGACAGTAACATTATTTATGACTACGTCTTTGTTCACAACGCTGACAGCTTTGTCGCTTATATTTGCAGGCACTTCTTTGAGTAAAAGCAAAGCTCCGACTGCCGCATATGAAACCTTCTCGTCATCTGTAGCCTTTTCAAGTTCTTTCGGTAATGACGGTCTTTTAGCATTATACTGAACAAAAACCTCCTTGGTGCTTTCATCGAGGAGATACGCCTTATTAACATAGTAAAGGGTTAAGTCCTTTCCGCTATAAGATTCATCACTTTCTTGTTTTATGCATCCTGCCGAAAGCAGCACAAGTGCGCAAATGAGTACCGCACTCACCAAAGTTCTAAAATTCCTTCTAATCATAACCGTCCTCCAATCCATGCTATTGCACGAAATACATTTCCCGCAATTACTCAACCGTAACACTCTTTGCCAAGTTCTTCGGTTTATCTATATCGCAACCGCGTTCTTTGGCAATGTAATACGCAAGTAGCTGAAGCGGCACAACGCTGATTAGCGGTGCAAGCTCGTCACGGCAATTCGGAATGTACACTACCTTGTCCGCTTGGGTTTTTACAGCTTCGTTTCCGTCTTTCGCAATCGCTAGTACATATGCGCCCCTAGCCTTCACTTCTTCAATATTTGCAAGCATCTTCTCCTGCAACCTTTCTTGAGTTGCAAGTGCAACCACTAAAGTCCCTTTTTCAATCAGCGCTATCGTGCCGTGCTTAAGTTCACCTGCAGGTATTGCAAAGGAATTTATGTATGAAATCTCCTTTAACTTGAGCGAACCCTCATAAGCTGTGCTTGCATCCGTTCCTCGACCTATGAAAAATACATTTTCCTCTTTGTATAATTCTTTTGCTAAATCGCATATTTGCGATTCGCAATTAAGCGTGGTTTTAAGCAGTTCCGGTATTTCTTTCAAACCGTTTATATAAGAGTTGTACTCATCCGCCGATATATAGCTACTGATTTTTCCCATATAAAGTGCTACCAAGTACAGACACATTATCTGCGTTGTGTATGCCTTTGTAGATGCTACCGCAATTTCAGGTCCCGCCCATGTATAAAATACATCATCGGACTCTCTTGCTACCGAGCTTCCAACCACATTTACTATCGACATAATGCGTGCACCCTTTCGCTTTGCTTCGCGTAGTGCCGCAAGAGTATCCAAAGTTTCACCGGATTGGCTAATTGCAATGAATAGTGTTTTATCATCGACAAACGGATCTCTATATCTAAATTCAGATGCCACATCGACTTCAACGGGAATTCCTGCAAATTTTTCTATTGCAAATTTACCAAGTAATCCGGCATAATAAGCAGTACCGCAAGCTACTATAACGATTTTAGTAATATTTTCAATATCTTCCTTGGTGATGGATATTCCGTCAAGTTTGATATCTCCCTCTTTGGTCAATCGCTGATTTAAGGTTTCGAACAGCCCCTTTGGTTGCTCGTGTATCTCCTTGAGCATAAAATGGTCATAGCCATCTTTCTCCGCCGCATCTGCGTCCCATGTGATATGGAATACTTCTCGCTTTACCTCTTTTTTGTCCTGATTGAAGATTTTAACGCAATCAGCAGTTATAACCACAGTTTCGTTGTTCTCTATCAAGTAAATTTCTCTGGAATGTTTAAGCAAAGCAGGTATGTCGGATGCTATAAAATTACATCCCTTTCCAAGCCCTGCAACGAGCGGCGCATCCTTTCTAACTGCGACTATCTTATCGCTTTCAGCCGCTGCCATTACGCCTATCGCATATGCACCTCGCATCTTTTCAACTGCCTTGTAAACAGCTTCTTGCAAATTGCCGTCGTAGTATACCCCGATTAAATGAGCTATTACCTCCGTGTCCGTTTCCGAGCGAAATACTATTCCATACTCGCTTATAAGCCACTCTTTAAGCTCCATATAGTTTTCAATTATTCCGTTGTGCACAACCGCTATGGTCCCATCCGTATTCGTCTGTGGATGCGCGTTCTCGTGCGACGGCTTGCCGTGAGTCGCCCATCTGGTATGCCCCATACCTATATTGCTTTCCAGTTTTTTGCCGGCAATCTGATTTTCCAGATTGGCTATTCTGCCCACATCTTTGAAAATTTCCAGTTTATTGTTTATATTAAGTACAATTCCTGCCGAATCGTACCCTCTGTATTCAAGTTTTTTGAGACCTTCAATTACTATTTCCTTAGCATTTTTTGTATTCGGTCCTCCAACAAATCCGACTACTCCACACATAATATCCCTTCCTTATCCAATTTTTTTAGTAATCAGCAGTGCGAGCTTTTCAGCCAGCTTTGTAATATCGTCTATATCCGTTCCCTCGAGCATCACTCTCACAAGCGGTTCAGTTCCCGACGGTCTTATTAACACTCTTCCTTCTCCGCTCAGATGCTTTTCGATTTTATCTATTTCCGCTTTTATCTCCGCATCTTGCATATACTTTTTCTTGTTTTCATTTTTAACGCTCGCGTTTTTCAAAACCTGAGGGAATATTTCAATTTCATCCGCAAGTTCGGACAGTTTTCTGCCCTCGTAAGTGATAGCTTTGATAAGCTGAAGTCCCGAGAGTATTCCGTCGCCCGTCGTAGTATGTTCAAGAAAGATTATATGCCCCGACTGTTCTCCTCCGATTACGCTTCCGGTTTTGCGCATGCTCTCAAGTACATATCTATCTCCAACCTGCGTTACTTCGACTTTTGCGCCCATATTTTCGGCTTCCTTATGAAAACCTATGTTGCTCATCACTGTTGCTGTAATCAAATCGTTTGCAAGCCTTCCGGTCTTTTTGAGCATCTTTGCGCATATTAAAATAGTCTTGTCGCCGTCAAGTATTCGTCCTTTTTCGTCAATCGCTATCAATCTATCTGCATCGCCGTCAAATGCAAGTCCCAAGTCCGCCTGATGTGTAACTACCGCTTCCGCAAGCATTTTGGGATGCGTAGAACCGCATGCTTCGTTTATATTTAATCCGTTCGGTTCATTGCCTATCACAAATACTCGCGCGCCAAGCTCCTTAAACACCTTTTCTGCAACTTTGTAAGATGCTCCATTCGCACAGTCAAGAACAATTCTAAAATTATCAAGCGAAATATCTATCGTGCTTTTTAAAAACTCCGCATACAAGTCCAATGCGTTTTCTTCCGCTTCGAGCGCTCTGCCCAGTTTTTCTCCTGTGATATGGCTATTCACGTCAATATTGCGCACCAATATGTCCTCAATTTGTTCTTCAAGCTCATCGTCGAGTTTGAAGCCTTCACTGCCAAAAAATTTAATTCCGTTATACTCAAAAGTATTATGGGAAGCGGATATGACTATTCCTGCCGTCGCTCTGTAATACTTTACCAAATACGCTATTGCAGGTGTCGGTAAAACGCCAACCTTTATAACATTTCCACCCATCGCCAATATACCTGCGCTTATAGCATCTTCAAGCATATCGCCGGAAATCCTCGTATCCTTACCTATGAGAACAACCGGTCTTTCATCCTCCTTTTTGAGTACAAAAGCGCCGGCTTTTCCCAAATTGAATGCAAGTTCAGGTGTTAACTCCGAATTCGCAATTCCTCTAACTCCGTCTGTCCCAAATAATTTGCCCATCAATATCTCCTACCAGATTTTAATCGATTTTTACAGTTACTTCCTGTGGTTCTACGCTCACATCGCCTATGCCGTCTACTTGTTCCGCTCTTACCTTTACCTTATGTTCACCGTTTTCAAGCCCCGTCAAATCCACATATAAAGCGATATCATCCGTACTTATGCTTGAAGCCGATGCGTCTTTTACATATGCTTTCACTTTTAGCGTCGCATTTTCGACCGTTGCGTTCTTTCCTGTAGCAAGTCCGCGGATACTCACATTTGACGACAAAATCGCGAATTCCTTACTTTCAAGTCCCTTGATTTTTACATCGAGCACAACAGCATCCTGCTCCGCAAGCTCCACTCCTTCCGGAAGTGTAATCTCTATCGGGATTTTCTTGCTTTCCGTTAAGTCGCTCAAATAGATTGGATTGCTTACCAACTTATCTATTTTTTCAAGTTCATCCGCAAATCCTGCAATTTTCACCGTTTTAGGCGCATCGAGTGCAGACACTCTATATTCAGCCGCAGGCTCTCCCTTTAAATCCAAACTAAGAGGCACCGATTTGATACTATAAAGTCCGGCTTGCACACCAACCTTAGTATGCGATAATTCTACGCCTGTAATCTCTTTACCTTTGGCGTCGGCTGCATATATCTTGAGGCTGTATTTTTTCGAATTGTCCGTGAGTTTGCTCACATCCAAATCCGCAAATACCTTGCTGACTTTCGCAACCTGACTTTGCGCACCGCTAACCTTTACCTGCTCTATATCCTGCGCAAACAATTTTGCTTCCTTTTCCTTGGAAGCAGTTCCTGTAAACTGAATATTTACCTTTTTCTTAGCAGTTTGCAATTTTTCTACGGTTATCGGTATTACTTGTATTCTTTGATCCACAAGTTCCACCTTTGACGGCACTTTGATTGTGATATTTGCGTAATTCTTGCCCTTTTCGTACCCCGTCAAGTCAACTGTTGCTGTAATTTCATCAGCGCTTACTTTCATAACATCCGAGCGAGAGCCCGATATTACCACATCCATAGTCTGCACATCCGAATAATCTATAGCAAGTCCCCTACTTTCCAATTCTTCGTGATTAACAAATTGAATCGGGATTTTTGTAATCTTTCTTTCCGAGTATGGATTTTCAACTGCAACTACATAAAACCACAAAAACAAAGCGAGTACGACAGAAAGCAGTCTAAGGACATTTTTATTCCTGATCATTTCCCTTGCCTCCTAACATCGAGTATATAGCCTGCAAAGTCTGTGGCCGTTTTTTCTCCTCCGTGGTTGCCGTAAGGAGCAGATTTAATATAGTTTTTTCCACCGTCTTTAAATCCAAAAATCTCGAGAGTTTGCCGTCTATAGCCATTGAGATGATTCCGGATTCTTCTGAAACTATAAACGCTACGGCATCCGAATTTTCTGTAATGCCTATGCCTGCTCTATGGCGCGTTCCAAGCTCCTTTGACAATCCTTTATTTTGCGTCAGCGGTAACACGCAGCCTGCCGCATAAATTCTCCCGTTTTTAATTATGACCGCTCCGTCGTGTAATGGAGAACCTACATAAAAAAGGTTTCCAAGAAGTTCCGCCGAGATTTCCGCATCGAGTAAAGTACCCGTTTCTCCAATGTCTTTTAGCGCGGTTTCTCTTTCTATTACGATGAGTGCCCCCGTCTTGTGAGCTGAAAATTCGTCTATCGCTTTTACGAATGCTGCCGAGATTGCTTTCGCCTTTTCTTTCTCTATCTGCGCAAACGGCGTTACCAGCTTGCCCCTGCCCATATATTCAAGTCCGCGCCGAAGCTCCGGCTGAAAAACTATTACTATCGCTACGGCTCCGAGCGTCATCGCCCCTCTAAGAATCCAGTTCAAGGTATAAAGATGAAATTGTTCCGAAAAAATAGCAACAAGTACCAAAACAAGCACTCCTTTTACAAGTTGCGCCGCTCTGGTTTCCCTTATAAATCCCAGCACTTTGTATATTATAAATGCTACTATAAGTATGTCGATTGCATCTGTAATGCTTATGCCCGACAGGATATTATTTATATAACTTTCCATCTTACACCTTACAATTTTTCCACACTGAATTTGATACTATTTTACACGAAAACAAGCAAATTTTCAATACATTAAGAAAATTGTTATACAATTAAAAATTAAAATATGATATACTATATACATAGTATTAAATAAAAAGGGAGAAATGCAATGTCCACATTACCGTATTTTCTGCTCAATCCATATTTGGAGCAAGCCAAAGAAAAAGTACCTGATATAGACATGGAAGCCAAATTGGCAGAAATTTATAAAATTTATCCTGAAATTAAAAAAAATTACACATGTGCCATTCGCGAAGTTCGAACTAAATTACAAAATCTGGACGATGATTTCCAATTACGCCACAAGCACAATCCTATTCACCATATGGACAGCAGGGTAAAAACGGCTGACAGCATCCTCGAGAAGCTGATTAGGCGCGGATTTTCACTTGATATAGATAAAATCCACGAAAGTTTGACGGACATTGCCGGTATCCGTGTTATATGCCCGTATGTTGACGACATTTACACCATATCCAACCTACTAAAGGAACAACCCGATGTAACGCTGCTCAGGGAATCGGATTACATCAAAAATCCGAAAGAAAACGGTTATAGGAGTTTCCATTTAATCGTTTCCGTTCCCGTTTTCTTGGTAGATAAAAGTGTTGATATCCCTGTTGAAATACAAATTCGTACTATTGCGATGGACTTTTGGGCAAGTCTCGAACATCAGCTAAGATACAAGGCGGCAGGCGAAATTCCGCAGTTCATAGCTCAAGAGCTAAAAGAATGTGCCGAAAACATCACCAATTCCGATATGAAAATGCAGAAAATCCATAGCTTCCTCGAAGATATGGACAGATTTGCACTCAAGTAAATATTAAAAAGGATGCCTCGGGCATCCTTTTTTCATTTCTATTCAAATATTTTTCGTACTTCCGCTTTCATCGCATCCTTTGCGATTACCGAATTGTGCCTTATTTCCTTGTGTTCCAAGTCTGCAAGCGATTTCGGTATGCCCACTTTTGTCTTTTCAAACAGTCTGACAAGATAATCAAAATCATTTGCGCCATTTGATATTCCTATTGCGTTTGCTACACTTGCAGGGAATTTATATGGACTTGCTGTCGATGCTATTACCGTGAATGTACCGTCGCCCGTTTTCTTTGCATAGTCCTCATAAACTTTATAGGCAACCGCCGTATGCGTGTCTATTAGATAACTGTATTTTTCGTATACTTCCTTGATTCCTTCCTTCGTCTGCGCCATATCTGCGAACCCCGCTGCAAAATCAACAAAATTCTTTTGATACTCCGCCTTGATGCTATAATGCTTCTTTTCAGCTAAATCATCCATTAGCGATTTAATATATGCCGTGTCTTCACCACACAAGTGGTACAGCAATCTTTCCAAATTACTTGATACCAAAATATCCATCGAAGGAGAATTTGTTAAATTAAATCCACGCTTTTCAGGTCTTATATCGTACTCAAATGTGTTGAAAAAATCGGTAAGCACATTGTTTTCGTTGGAAGCACAAATTAACTTATTTATAGGTGTTCCCATTTTTTTAGCATAATATGCGGCAAGTATATTTCCAAAATTTCCTGTCGGCACCACGACGTTTATTTCCTCGCCCGCCTTGATTTTACCGCTTTCGAGCAACTTTACATATGTATATACATAGTAAACTACCTGCGGTAGCAATCTTCCTATATTTATAGAATTTGCAGATGACAGCTTTACTCCCATTTTATCCAACTCTGCGGCAAATTTTTCATCACCGAAGATGTCTTTTACACGCGTCTGCGCATCGTCAAAGTTTCCCTCAATCGCATAGACATGGGTATTTTCGCCTTCTTGCGTTACCATTTGCAATCTTTGAACATCACTTACCCCGTTCTTTGGATAAAACACCGCAATCTCCGTATTTCGAACATTTGCAAAGCCCTCAAGCGCCGCTTTTCCGGTATCGCCCGAAGTTGCCGTCAAGATACAAATTTTCTTATCCTCTTTTTCCTTTTCCATTGCGATGCGCATAAAATACGGCAATATAGAAAGCGCCATATCCTTAAATGCGGCGGTTTTCCCATGATACAGCTCTAAAAATCCGAATTCTTTGAAATTCACGAGCTTTACCATATCGGCTTCATCAAATTTGGTGTCGTATGCAGAATTCACACAATAATCTATCTCATCTTTCGAAAAATCCGTTAAAAATTCAGAAAACACCCGTGTTGCAATTTCCTTGTACGTCTTGCCGACAAGCGCAGCACAGCCGTCCGATAATTTTGGAAATTTAGTAGGCACAAACAGTCCTCTATCCGCTGCAATTCCCTGTATTATTGCCTCTGCCACTCTTTTCTCATTTTTATCGCCTCTTGTGCTTACATATTCCATTTTATCGCCTCCACATAAACTTTATCTTCTTATTTTTCAACTACTGTATATTTTTCTGCAAACTCTATCGGATTGTAACTTAGCTTTGCCTTGCGTAAATTTTCTTGTCCTAAATCGTCCTCGCGATTAACAAACTTTACATCGGGATATTCGTTCTCCAAAAATAACTTGTTAATAGCAACATATAGCCCGCGTATCTCCGCATTTGCCTTTTCTATATGCACGCAAACCGTATCGCTCGTAAGCATATCAGCCATTGTAAAGGCTTGTAGCTTCCCGTCTATATAAATTCCCCCGACTTTGGTTTCGGGATGCTTCGTAAAGTTTTCGAAAATCTTGGAAACGGCAAATTTTTCAACTTTTATCATTTCGTCGATATCTTTATTTTCCGCCCACAAATCCATAAGCTCAAGCGCCTCGTCAAATTCACTTTTTTGCGTCAATCTTCGATACTCAAATCTGCCGTCATAATCCCTCAAAAATGAATTGTAGTGATTTTTTTTAGAATGTAGTTTTCGCCCCGACAAAGTTCGCAATTTATCCGCATCGTAAATATAGTCGAACGCATCCCTTTCTTTGCGTATTTCAAAACGATTCGGATACGTTTCGTCCAAAAATGTCGCATACTCCTCCGGCACGGCACGCATAACAATCTTATTAGTCTTGAAGCAAGTCTCAAAAATTTTTTCAAGCTCGCACAAATCGCGTTCCCACCTTTTTTCCTTGGATACAGGAACTATTGAAAAATAGCCGATATCATCGTATCCGAAAACATATAGCGTGTCATTTTTTTCCATAATGCGTGTGTTATAAATGTGTTGCCACATATAAAGCGTCATAAAGCTATACTCACATGCCTTGTAATCAACGCGTGAAAAGTAGTCCTGCATCATCTCTTTTTGTGTCAAATCAACATTTTCGTACTGACACATACAATTCGTTTCAAAAATAGTATCACCTCTTTTATAATATCTCCCAGTCGATTATATCGTTCAAAAGTTCCCTGTGCGTAAAATTCACTCTAAGCGGTGTAATGCTGGCATATCCGGATTCTACTGCAAGGGTATCGTAATTTTTCCCTACACTCATATCTTTTTCCGGAAGCCCGTTATACTTAAACTCCCAATCTCCCTGCTCATTTCTTACAGGCGGTTCGAACCATCCGCTGTAATCTCGGATTCCAAGCTCCGTTTGTTTCATACCTTTTAAATCCTTCAAAGGAATATCCGGTATGTTTATACTAAGAACCGCTGCTCCAAGTTTTTCTTTTTGCTCGGAAATTTTATCAAAAGCCTTTTCGGTAACATAATTCGCCGCGTCAAAATAGTCCGGAACCTTTTTTCTTGTATCTATGGATACAGCAACTCCAAGCACTCCACAAATTGCAGCTTCCATTGCTGCCGAAACTGTACCCGAATAGTGTGTATCCATTCCCATATTCGCTCCGTGATTTATACCGGAAAATACCATATCTATATCAATTCCGTCGGTCAAAAGTATGCGAAGCCCTACCTTTACACAATCCGCAGGTGTACCGTTTACAGAAAATGCGCGCACTGCGCCATCGTACGCTACTTCCTTTGCAGTGATAGGGTTATGCAAACTGATACTGTGGCTTGCCGCACTTCTTTGTCCGTCCGGTGCAGAAATATAAATTTCCGCCTTACCTTTTAGTGCATCGACCAGATTCCTTATTCCCTCCGCATTGATTCCGTCATCGTTTGTAACTAATATTTTCACTTTTTTCACCTTTCGCAATAATTTTCTCGTACTTATTATATTTATACTAAAACGCACCCCTCTAAACTTCGCAGTCGCAAAATTGTCGAAAATATGTTAAACTATTAACATATTCAAAGGAGGTTTTCGATATGTATGATGAACTTAAAAATCTAATCCAAGATTCAAGCAATATAGTATTTTTCGGTGGTGCCGGCGTTTCCACAGAAAGCAACATTCCCGACTTTCGCTCGGAAAGCGGACTTTACCACGCACAAAAATCTTACGGTTATTCTCCCGAAACAATGCTGTCGCACGACTTTTTTTACGGTAATACCGAAACCTTTTACAGATACTACAAAGAAAATCTGATTTACCGAGATGCTGAGCCGAACGCAGCCCATGCAGGGCTTGCCAAATTAGAAGAAATGGGCAAGCTCAAGGCTGTAATCACACAAAACATAGACGGCTTGCACCAAAAGGCAGGCAGCAAAAATGTTTATGAGCTGCACGGAAGCGTACTTAGAAATACTTGCACCTCATGCGGTGCTCATTTTGATCTTGACTATATTATGGATATTGCGCACTCAGGTAGACGCGGTAATATCGTTTCCGATATTCCGATTTGCGACAAATGCGGTGCTGTCGTAAAACCCGATGTAGTCCTTTATGGAGAGGCGCTAGACGATTCTGTCGTTGTCGGTGCTGTAAACGCAATTGAAAAAGCCGATTTATTGATAATCGGAGGTACTTCCCTTGCAGTATACCCCGCTGCCGGACTTATCAATTACTTTCACGGTAAAAATATCGTGCTTATCAACAAAGATGAAACCCCTTTTGACAATCGCGCATCTCTTGTAATACACGCTCCTATCGGCGAAGTATTTCGAGCAATTTTAGAGCTTTGATACTTAGTGGTACTCGCCTGCAATCTGCACCTTTAGCAGATTGGTGCTTCCCTTGATTCCAATAGGAACACCGGCTGTTAATATAACTCTTTCATCGGTTTTCACAACACCTGCACGCATTGCCGCAGAAACCGCTGCATTGAATAAATCTCTAGTGTTTTTGTACTCAGGTATTATAAGTGATTCAACACCCCACGCAAGCGACATCTGACGCCATACACTGGCATTGCTTGTGCAACTGACTATCGGGCACTGCGGTCTGTACTTTGACACCATGTAAGCCGTTCGCCCCGAAGCCGTAACGGTAACAATTGCGGCGGCATTCAAATCCATAGCCGTAGTACAGGTCGCATGCGAAATCGCCGTAGTAATATCAGATTTCACCAAATCTGTATTTTCTTTTAGTCTGCAGTTGTAATCTATGTCCGCTTCAGCCCTCTTTGCAATCTTCACCATGGTCTGAAGCGCTTCTATCGGATAGGCTCCTGCTGCGGTTTCTCCGGACAGCATAATCGCACTTGTTCCGTCATATATAGCATTTGCAACATCCGCAGCCTCCGCTCGCGTCGGTCTTGGATTTTTCATCATGGAGTCAAGCATTTGAGTTGCCGTGATTACATGCTTGCCCTCAGCCAGACACTTTTTGATTATCTTTTTCTGCAAAACAGGCACTTCTTCCATTGGAATTTCAACACCCATATCGCCACGCGCTACCATTATCCCGTCTGCTTCTTTCACTATTTCATCGAGGTTATTCACCCCTTTCATATTTTCT
>ERZ773197.2164-NODE-2164-length-12722-cov-2.260598_pt1 | contig 12722 bp, 10 predicted proteins | sample MGYA00580999_ERZ773197 | MGnify/ENA primary metagenome ERZ773197 (study PRJEB29015, sample SAMEA2738166) | human oral metagenome | biome: human oral; feature: human-associated habitat; material: saliva | place: China | collected 2185 ...
GTCTGGAGTGTTTGCGTAATTGTTCCGGTCTCCAAGACCGGACTTCATTGAGACCCGGTGATGAACGTCTTCTCCACGTCCCGCGCGATCTGATTGTTCCGGTCTTCCAGACCGGACTATATTGAGACGCAACGGGGTCTTTTTCGCCATCGGGGTTCTTGATATATTAAGGCTTATTCACAGACGGCGCGCCAGCTAGGAAACCCCTAGTCGGCGCACACTTGGGAAGGGCCGTGAATAAGCTTCATTGAGCCAGGCCACCCGTTCAGAGAAGCCACTCACGATTCGCTTACCTTGAGACTTATTCATGGGGCGCAGGCGAAGATGAGTCCCGTGAATAAGCCTCAGGGTCTACCTCATTCACTGCAGGATCTTGTCCCGATGGTGCCTGGAAATCCTCTGACGCCTCCTCGGCATCGGTCAGCGCGCCGGATGCCGACTCGCGCATGTCATGTGTCTCAGATGTCTCACACTTTGAGCCGGAACTCCACCAAGCATCCATCGAACTTCTCGGTAAGCCTCCGGACGAAGTCCGCCCATCCCCGAACTCCTCCGAGGTTGAGTGCCCCAGGCGTTGTGCCCTTGTGGACGATCTCACCGCGCACCTGAACAAGGAGAGAAATATCCTCCCGTACCGCAGCGTTGGACTTCTTCTGCCAACGAATCCCCTGCAGAGGGTCGAATCCGAGGATTTGCTGGTAGAGGCTTCTCACATTACCAACGCTGGCCGTGTTAAATCCATACCGCCCCTGCGCATCACCATCAACTCTGTTCCTCACCAGACGTAGCACCTCTGACCGCCACGAGTCACCGACGAATGCCCAAGGATCGGAACTCTCTTTCGCAACCCAGTCACGCATAGCTTGAGGAAGTTCCTGCGGCTGGAGGTTTTCCAGCAGCCACTCCACCGTCTCGATCAAAGCTTCCTCGACATACACCTCCCACGCTGTGTAGCACAGCGCGGTGCCAGACCGGAGCAATGGACCATACCCTGGGCCAGCTGGCTTGCCAGGCTTCGGGTCCTTGGAAGCAGGATGATTCTCAATTAACGAGTCGACATCGCTGAGAAGATTCGCTGCCGCCTCCAGCGCGGAAAGATCGCTCACTTTCTCCCTCCAACCGTTAGTCCAGAACGGAATTCCACGACGTCGCCGTCCTGCATGACGTAGTCCTTGCCCTCCAGGCGCATCTTGCCTGCCGCCTTTGCCGCCGCTTCGGAGCCTGCCGCCACGAGGTCGTCGAAGCTGACGACCTGGGCCTTGATGAAGCCCTTCTGGAAGTCGGTGTGGATCACCCCCGCCGCTTCGGGGGCCGTCGCTCCCTGGGGGATGGTCCAGGCCCTGGCCTCCTTCGGGCCCGCCGTCAGGTAGGACTGGAGACCGAGGGTTTCGTAGCCGACCCTGGCCAGCACGTCGAGGCCCGGTTCCGTGATTCCCATCTCCTCCAGGAATGCGCGGCCCTCCTCCTCGTCCATCTCCACCAGCTCGGCCTCGAACTTCGCGTCGAGGAAGATCGCCTCGGCAGGGGCGACGACCTGGCGCATGCGGTCCTTGAGGTCCTCGTCGGCCAATTCGTCCTGATCGCAGTTGAACACGTACAGGAACGGTTTCGCGGTGAGCAGGAACAGGTCGCGCAACAACTCCAGGTCCAGTCCCGAACCGTGGATTCGTTTCCCGGATTCGAGGACCTCGACAGCCGCCTGCATGGCCTCCAGCTTCGGGCGCGACTCCTTCTTGATCCGCGCCTCCTTCTCCACGCGCGGCAGCGCCTTCTCCAGGCTCTGGAGGTCCGCGAGGATCAGTTCCGTGGTGATCGTGTCGATGTCACCAGCCGGATCCACCTTCCCGTCGACGTGCGTCACGTCGACATCCTCGAAGACGCGGGTCACCTGGCAGATGGCGTCGGCCTCACGGATGTTGGCGAGGAACGCGTTGCCCATGCCCTCGCCCTTCGACGCCCCCCGGACGATGCCCGCGATGTCCACGAAACTCACGGTGGCGGGCACGATGCGCTGCGAGCCGAAGATCTTCGCCAGCACCGGCAACCGGGAATCCGGCACCCCCACCACGCCGACGTTCGGTTCGATCGTCGCAAACGGGTAGTTGGCCGCCAGCACGTCGTTGCGGGTCAGCGCGTTGAACAGAGTCGACTTGCCGGCATTCGGGAGGCCGACGATTCCAATGGTGAGAGCCACGAGCGACGAGTCTACGGCACGCCACCCCGGGAGGGGGCGGCGTCGCGCCGGCAAAAATATTTACGAACCTCTTGCGTTTCCCAAATGCCGTGGGTTAGGGTTTCCTCAGTAACCGACACAGTTGGTCACAGGTGTTCAGGACCACCGTCATGCGCTCTGCCACAAGCGCTCGACAGGCCCGCCGCGCCGGCCTTTTTCTCTCCTTGGGCCGGGTTCGCAGGCGGGCCTGCACACTGTTTCCAAGGGTTCCGCGGGTTTGAGCGCTGACCCGATGCCACTTCGGGGGACAGCCGTGGGCGTGGGTACCAAGACGGCCGCCGGGTGGTTTCGACACGACCGGTTTGCTGACGCTCATGATGTCTATTCAACCCGCTTCGAGAGAAGCTCCGAGGGCCGGGCCTGACGATCTCGTCCCCTTCCAGGCGACACCAGAGTTGCCCAACCCGGGTACCTGCACCTGAGAATCGATGCTTGAACGCCTACACTTTCCCCATGACAGGTTGGGCAGTTGTGACGGGAGCCTCCGGGGGGCTCGGAGCCGGATTCGCGAAGGAGCTCGCGCGGCAGGGGGCGAACCTGATCCTGGTGGCCCGCAGCGCAGACAAAATGGATGCGATCGCGACCGAGATACGCGCGACGCGGCACGTCCAGGTGGAGACCTGGCCCTGCGACCTCACCAACCGCGGCGCCCGGGCCGTGCTGGCCGCCGACCTGGCCTCCCGTGAGATCCACACCCTGATCAACAACGCGGGTTTCGGATCTATCGGCGACTTCACCGACCTGCCACCGGAGCGCATCGCCGCCGAGGTGGAACTGAACGTGGTGGCCCTGACCGAACTGACCCGCCTCGCGCTGCCGGGCATGAAGCAGCGGGGGCGTGGGGCGGTCATCAACATCGCGAGCACCGGAGCCTTCCAACCAATCCCCGGGTTCTCCACCTATGCCGCGACGAAGGCCTACGTGTTGCGCCTGTCGATCGGGTTGTGGTCGGAGTTGCACGACAGCGGCGTGCGGGTGTTGGCCGTGTGCCCCGGCCCCACCGAAACAGGTTTCTTCACCGCCGCCGGCAACGACCAGGTGATGCGACAGCGCCGCAGCGTCGAGCAGGTGGTGGACAGCGCGTTCCGGGCGCTGCGCCGTCACCGCCCCTACGTCGTCGACGGGGTGGGCAACACGATCCTGGCGGAGGCCACCCGCCTGATGCCCACCCGCTGGACGTCCAAAGTGGCTGGCTGGGTCGCTTCTCGTTGAGACTCGTGTAGAGCGTCACTCGACAGTGATGCTGCGGCTTTCCAGCGACGTCTGCACGACCCCCATGTCATCGGTCCAGCTGGTTTCCACACGCACCAGGTAGCTTCCCTCTCCCAAAGTCAGCGACACCGACCAGTGACGCCAGCCGTCGCTCCCCGTTGTCACTTCGGTCTGGGCGTACTGCGAAGCCAGCAGAGTGTCGTTGGAGTCGGTGACGAGCACCCGCGGCTGACCCACTACCGGTTGCACCACGCCGGAAAAAGTGACGGACCCGGCAGCCAGTCGTGCACCGTTACCGGGAGTGTCGATCCACAACGTCGCCAGCGAGGCCACCCCCGGCAGCTGATGCTCGCCCGCGAACGCAGCCGGTGGCTCCGCTCCGTTCGCCGTGAACCGAACCTTCAAATCCGGGGCATCGAGGACCTCGTAGACCGCTTGAACGACCTGGCCGATGGCCTGCTGCGTCAGTTCCTGGTCGGTGCCGTCGGGGAAGGCGTCGGCAGACAGGTTCACGGTCACCACTGATCCCTCGCGGCTGACGCCGATGACCCTCCCGGGATTCCAGGCGGACCTGTAGTCGGGATCGAGAGGGGCCACTGCCAGAATCGCGTTCACGACCGTCGAGACCATGTCCCCCGAGGCCGCCAGATTGCGGAATTCCCGGTGCAGCTTCCCGTCCTGGCGACCGATGTAGTACACCGGCACCGCCTGCACCTGTGCCGGCAGTATCCGAGCCTGCGGTGCAACGGACTGCGGTGACTCGACCAGCGTCGGAACAGGTGTTGACTGGTGGGCACGCCCGAGCACCCAGGTCACGGAGAACACCAGCATCAGAACCAACAGCACCACAAGTACGGCCAGCAGCAGCGGAACCCCGGGGGCCCGCGCTCCCTTGAGGGAACGCAGTTCTGCCTCCAGGGTCTCAGTTCCTGGGGACTGGACCAGGCGTGCGGCGGAACGCAGCGCGGCTGTCAGTTCCTGCGACAGCGACTCGATCACCCCGGGCAGGCTGACCGGTCCCGGTTCACCGACGGCCCGGCGCAGCGCGTCGAGGGCCTCCTCAAGCCGCTGGTTGCAGCCCCGCACCGTCATCCGCATGATCCCGGCCAGCTCCGGTCCGAAAACGGAGAGGTAGTGGGAGACCAGCAGGATCTCTCCCAGCCGGATGGGCAGGGCGAGGATGGCGCGACGAATCTCCTCCTGGCGTGGATCGGCGATCTTCAGCAGCTCCAGCGTTCCGCTCGGTCCCCGCACGGAGCGCGCCTGATGCACCACCTGTTCCGCCAAATATTCCACCCGGGCCGATGGGTCGACGATCCGGTTGGAGCGTTTCGCCAACCCCAGCAGCGAGGTGCGCAGGATATGACCCGACTCAGATTCGGCGCCGAGCATCACGGCCAGCCGGTGCATCGTCGGCCCCTGCTCATCAAACAGGTCGATCAACCACGTGGAAGTATCGGACAAAGGACGTCACTTCCCCCCGCGCCCGGCGGGACGTTTGGTGTGGGAATCCCTCACGTCGACTCCTTCCGGGTGTTGGGGAAACAAGCCACCATTGTGCACTCCCCCCCCCCGGAGCTGGCAAGGGGCCTTGTGCTGTTGCACGCTTCAGGTCCCGACCCGGAACCTGCGCCCCCGTGTGGAAGGAAGCAGGTCCTGCGCAGGCTCCGCGTAGTCGATGGCGGTGACGAAACCATTGCGGAACGTGAAAGAGGTCACGGACACCAGGGTGCAGCGGCGACGACGGGGGTCGTGAACCAGCGGTTTGCCCTCGGCATCACGGCGGGCCATTTCGATGGGAAGCTGATGACTCACAACCAACGCCTGTCCTCCAGGTCCGGCTGCCGCCGCGGCGTCCTTCATCGCGGCTCGCATCCGCGCCGCGATCTCCCGGTACGGCTCACCCCAGCTTGGGCGCAGCGGATTCAGCACGTGCCGGATCATGCGCACATCCCGCAGAGCTTTGTTGTTGGCGCCGAAAACCTTGCCCTCGAAAGCGTTGGCAGCTTCGATGACGCGCTCGTCGATGACCACGTCGAGTTGTGGGAACAGATCGGCGGTGGGCGCGAGGGTTTCCCTGGCCCGCTGCAGCGGCGAGCAGCGCAGGTGCGTCAGCGGAGCGCCCTTCCAGTCCCCGGCGAGCCGTGCCGCCATGTCGTGGCCGAGTTCCGAGAGTCCGAAACCGGGCAGCCTCCCATACAGCACCCCTTCGGGGTTGTGTACTTGCCCGTGCCGCATCAGGTGAACCACCGTCGGCTGCTGCATCACGACCTCCGGGCGGAGTCCTTGCGACGCCGACGTCGCCGCTGGGAAGGTTTCGTGTCCGGCAGTCCCTGCGCCAACCGGTTGGCGCGGCGTTCATCCGCGAACCGCGCCAGGCCGATGGCCACTGACTCGAAGCTCGGGGAATCCGCCACCACATCCACCCTGAGGCCGTGCATCTCGCAGGTCGATGCGGTGGCCTGTCCGATGGCCGCGATGATGGAGGTCGCATGGGGTTTGCCCGCGATACCGATCATGTTGCGCACCGACGACGACGAGGTGAACACCACCGCGTCGAACAACCCGGTCTTGATGCGTTCTCTGATCTCGGCGGGCGGCGGGGCGGCGCGCACCGTCCGATAGGCGGTGACCTCCTCGACCTCCCAGCCCAGATTCGTCAACCCCTGCACCAGATCCGCCACCGACACGTCAGCGGTCGGCACGAGCACCCGCGCCATGGGGTCGATCAGGTCGTCGTAGGCAGGGAACTCCAACGCCAAGTCGTGGGCGGTATCACCCTCCGACGGCCTCAGGTCCGGAGTGAGTCCGACGCGACCAAGGGCCTCCACCGTGCCGCGACCGACCGCAGCCAGCTGGATGCCGGAGAGGGCACGCGAATCCAGGCCGTACTCCGCGAGTCTCTCCACGATGGCTCGCACCGCATGCTGCGAGGTGAACACCACCCACAGGAACCGCCCGTCGACGATGCCACGAACCGCCTTCTCCATGGCTTGTTCCGTGCGAGGCGGTTCGATGGACATCGTCGCCACCACCTCGGTGGAGGCCCCGAAACGGGACAAGTGGTCCGTCAGCTCCGTGACCTCGTCCTTGGTGCGCGGCACGAGAACGCTCCAGTCGAACAGGGGTTTGGATTCGAACCAATCAACGCGGGCGCGCGCGACGTCTCCGATGCCGGGACCGAAGAGCAGGAACCGGGGTCCACCGCAGGGTTCGGATCCGAGATCACCCCACGTGGTCAGGCGGGTTTTCTGGGAGGTGCCACCGAGCCCGGTCAACTCCAGCACCTCGGCGTCTTTCCCGTAGATAGCTCGGGCCTCGCCGACCACTCGGGAAATCGACTCGTCGGTGGCACGGATCACCACGGTGCCACGCTTGGGCCAGCCATCCTTGTCGGGAAGCTCGATGGAAGTGTCGCAGAAACCCATCACCGAGGTGGGAGCGACGGCGCCGTAGGTCAGGGCCGCGTTCCAGGTCGTGATCCCGGGAATCAGGTGGGTGCGGATGCGTTTGCTTTCGAGGAGCCTCCGCAGAACGTCCACGTGCCCGGCCTCGGTGAAGAAGTCCCCCTCCACGAGCCTCACGACGGAGCGTCCATCGGTCACAGCCGCGACCAGCTGGGCCACCTCGTCGGCCTCGACCCGGACAACTTCACCCAAGGGTTCGATACCGACTGAGGCGAGTTCCTCCACCATGGTCGGGGAATCGACCACGAGAAGATCAGCCCCTGTCACTTCGCGGCTGCCCGCCCATGTGATGAGCCCGGGGTCCCCGGGGCCGAAACCGACAAACGTGACCGTGCCCATGGGCGTCTCGGTCGGTTCCGTCTCCTCGGTGTGGATCACGCACAGACTCCTGCAGGGTTGGCCCGCACCGCCTCGGGCGGGCGGGGATCAGCTCACTTGCCGGCGCGGCGGCGCTGAATGCGTGTACGCTTCAGCAACTTGCGGTGCTTCTTCTTGGCCATGCGCTTGCGGCGCTTCTTGATGACAGAGCCCACTGTTCGCCTTTCAGTAACCGCTCCGGAAGCGGGGTACAGGGAAATGCCGGGACGGTCCCGGCAGGTTCCTTATCGTAACGTGCGACGCCACCGGGACGCCAACCGTTGGTCACACCCGGCGGAACGTGAACCATGGACAAGGAAATGATGGGATTGAACTGGCGCGTCTCGGTTTCCCCAGCGGTCCTGCACTCATGGTGGCGCGTGTCTCAGGCATCGGAACGGTTCATTCCTGACCGTGTTGTTTGCCTGCAACCGTGTCGCGGAGCGCTGGTCGGGGCTGGCTTCTTTCTCGCTCAGAGTTCCGAGCTGCGGCGGGCGCAGGCCTCGACGGCAGCCAGGAAAGCAGCCCGGATGGCCCTCTCATCAAGCACTCGGAGGGCGGCGGCTGTGGTGCCAGCCGGGGATGTGACTCGTTCCCGCAGCTCGGTGGCCGAAGCGTCCACCCCCTCCAGCATGGCCGCGGCACCAGCGAATGTAGCGTTCACGAGTTTCGTCGCAACATCCCGCCCGAGGCCCTGGTGAACCCCGGCTTCGATCATCGCCTCCGCGATCAGGAACAGGTAGGCCGGACCGGAACCGGAGATCGCGGTGAGCGCGTCGAACTGGCTCTCCGGCAGTTCCACACAGGTCCCGACGGCCTCCATCATCGTCACCACCCTGGCGGTCTGCTCCGGGGTGACGGTGGGCCCGGTCGCCAGACCTGCGACCCCTTTGCCGACCAGCGCGGGAGTGTTGGGCATGACCCGGATCACCGGTTGCCCCTCTGGCAGCACCTCGGCCAACCGCGCCAGGGTCACGCCGGCGGCCACGGAGACGATCACGGCGTTCGGCCCCAGGTGGGGTGCGACGTCGGTGAGGGCGGTAGCGACGTGGTGGGGTTTGACGGCCACCACGACCACCTCGGCCACGCTCACCCCGGACACCTCGACGGAACGCACCCCGCGACGTTCCCGCAGCCTCGCCAGGCGATCGGTGTCCTGGTCGACGGCGACGATCTCATCGGGTGAGGTGCCCGCGGCGATCCACCCCGCCATGAGCGCCTCCCCCATGGCTCCTGCCCCGATGACGGCGATCATCGGACCAGCAGCTCCGCGACCTGGATGGCGTTGAGCGCGGCTCCCTTGCGGAGGTTGTCGTTGCTGACGAACAGCACCAGACCGGTCCCGTCCTCGACGCTCTGGTCCCGCCGGATGCGACCCACGTAGCTGGGATCCTTGCCCGCGGCCTCCAGGGGGGTGGGGATCTCGGACAGCTCGACGCCGGGGGCGCCGGTCAGCAGGGAGCGGGCCTCATCGGGGGCGATGGGGCGGGAGAACCTGGCGTGGATGCTGAGGGAGTGTCCCGTGAAGACGGGCACACGCACGCAGGTGCCCGCCACCAGCAGCCCGGGAATGTGAAGGATCTTGCGGGACTCGTTGCGCAGCTTCTTCTCCTCGTCGGTCTCGCCCTCACCGTCGTCGACGAAGGAACCCGCCTGGGGCAGGGCGTTGAAGGCGATGGGTTTGACGTAGGGCCCGAGGTCGGTGGGCGCGAGGATGGAGCCGTCGTGGGCCAGCGCCTTCGGGTCGTCGATCTGCCGGATCTGCTCCGCGAGGGCGCGCACCCCAGAGATCCCGGAGCCCGAGACGGCCTGGAAGGTGGTGATCTGCATGGCTTCGAGGCCGGCCGCGTCGTGGAGGGGTTTCATCACGGGCATGGCGGCCATGGTGGTGCAGTTGGGGTTGGCGATGATGCCCAGCTCCGCCTTGTCGACGTCCTCCGGGTTGACCTGGGAGACGATCAGCGGCACACGCGGATCCATGCGCCAGGCCGAGGAGTTGTCGATGACGGTGGCTCCGGCCCGGGCGACCTCCGGGGCCCACTGCTTCGAGGTGCCGCCACCGGCGGAGAACAGGGCCACGTCGATGCCGTGGAAATCCGCCTTGGCGATGTCCTCAACCACGACCTCGCGATCCCCCCAGGGCAGGACCTTGCCCGCGGAACGCTCGGAGGCGAAGTAGCGGATCTCGTCGACGGGATAGTTCCGCTCCGCCAGCAGTGTGCGCATCACGCCGCCGACCTGACCGGTGGCTCCAAAAACTCCAACTCGCATGGGCCCAATCCTAGAAGGAATCCCAGACAGTCGCGCCGATGCAACGTCCGTCCCGGTCGTGTGGAACGACCGCAACCGGACGGGGCCCCTCACAGCCAGGGAATGTGGGGTTTGAGGAGGGCGTAGCCGACGAAAGCAAAGATGTCGAGGAGGGAGTGCACCACCACCAGCGGCATCACCCGCTTGGTCCGGAGGTAGAGCCAGCCGAACAGCAGACCCATGACGACGTTTCCGACGAACCCCCCGAAGCCCTGATAGAGGTGGTAGGCGCCCCGGATCAGGGCGCTGCCGACGAGCACCGCAACGATTCCTCCCCCGGTCTGGCGCCAGCGGGTGAACAGGTAGCCCACCATCACCACCTCTTCCAGGACGGCGTTCTTGACGGCGAGCAGCAGCAGCATCGGTACGGTCCACCAGGCAGCTGTCAGGTTCGCCGGTGAGACGGAGGTGTTGTATCCCAGCTCGCGGGAGGCGTAGTACAGCACCAGACCACCGGCCCCGATTCCGACGAACCCCGCCGACCCGAGGGCCAGGTCGAAGCCGGGCCGCCGCAGGTCGAAACCCATGGAGCGCAGTGGACCGCCGTGGGGTCGCTGGTACACCCACAGCAGGTACAGCACCAGGGCCACCGGAACCAGCGGGAACACCAGGTTCGCCACCTGGTAGGCCAGGTCCAGCCATGGTCGATCCGGGGTCTTCGACGTGTTGATGGAGGTGGTCTGCCGGTTGAGCGCCACTTCCTGGGTGAGCTTGTTGATCAGCGACAGCAGCGCGTAGACCGCCGACTGGCCCAGCGAGATCCCCAGCACCACCAGCATCTCGAGGTGCAGCCGCCGCCGCACCTCCGGCCCCGGATTCATCACCGGCTCAGTCTAGAGGTGCACCGGGCAGGCTGGGTCGCGACAACGAAGCGGCTCGAATCACACGGGGATCATCCGGCGACCAGCGGGATGGGTCGGAACCGCGCTATCGGGGCCGGTACCCCACCAGCGAGGAGCCCTCGATGGCGACGACGAGGTCTTCTCGCACGACCGGCGTGACAGGACGTCGGTCCCCCACATACTTGATGAGCGGGATCTCCTTCCCGCTCGGAATATCGACGAGGTCCACCGTCCCCGAAATGCCTGGCCCACGGAATCGCATGAACAGGGTCCGACCATCGGAACTCACCGACCACTTGTCTTGGAACCTCGCCCTATCCCATGCATCCCAACTCATCTTGTGCGTGAGATCCAACGGGGATGGAGTGCCATTGAAAGAGCACTGTTTCCTACTCGGACAGTCGATCACGACCCGCGCCCAGCTGACGTCGCCGGTCTCGTAGGCCGCCCGGAACTGGTCAATAGTCGGCTTTCCCGTCTCGGCCACCAGCAATGCGGCGTTGGAGCCGGTCAGCGGGAAGACGGCGGAGGCCTCGGTGCCCTCCGGCGCGACATGAATCCACCCGTCGGCCGCCTCAATGTACCGGCCCCTCTGGTTGATTCCCGCCGCAGGCCACTCCGCCAACAGCGACCCGTCCGTCAGGGACACGGCCACGATCGGCACTTCAGTGACGCCGAGACCGGTTTTCCGTTCCGCCAGCACCGCTCCCTTGTCCGCGGTCCCCGCAAGTCCCTGGTGGGTCAGCACTGAGAGCTTCCCGTCGTACTCCTGCGTCCAGCGTTGTGCGGGTGCGCCACCATTCCAGTCCCAGTACGTGCAGGCAGCACGCCGTGGGGTGTGCGACGTCTCCGTGCAGATCAGCGCGAAATCGTCGGAAAGGACTTGGGGGGTTTTCCAAGAACCCCAAGGACCGTCGCTCAATGCGCCGGTCGTGGGATCGAGGAGTTTACTCCCCAGCACCAGTTTCCCGCCCCACCACACATTGTCGTCGATGCTGCTGGGCCTGTCAGCATGTTCTTCCTCCATGGACCAGAGGCGCTGGGGACCGTCCTCGGTGATCCGGTAGCCGGTCAGGCGCGTCTTCTTCCACGCCTCCCAGTTGGAGATCACGACCAAACAGTCACCATGTGCATAGGTTTCCCAGCGATTGCTATCGTCCTGGCCCGGTTCACTTCCCCATTTTCCTTCACCCGTCTCGAAGCTCCACGCCTGCTGCCACTGGGTCGACCCGGTCGAGGGGGTCACGACGTCGGGGGTGGCGGAGCAACCGCTGGCAGCTTCCTCACCCGTTCCCGGCGGTTGGGATAGCGCCAGCACCATTCCGACGAGGACGGCCCCAACCCCGAGTGCTGCGAAGAAAAACGGCCAGGAGAACCGGGGCTGGCCACCACCGCCACCCCCAGCGTTTCCAGAACCTATGCGCGCTGGCGGCTCCGGGCTGCGGCACGACGCCAATGTCTGTGACGGCGCCTCGAATTCCGGCGTGTCTCGAGGGGAGGGCGAAGAGGTCACCGAACCAGTATCCCTTGGCCAGGGATCAGCGTTTGTCGAGAAGGGCGCGGGCGTAGCTGAACAGGATGCGCGGACGGGCGGCCATGCGGGTGGCGAGATAGCCGTACCAGCCGGGACCGAATGGGATGTAGGTGCGGCACCGCAGGCCGATGTCCGCGAGACGCCGTTGTTCCAGGGGACGCACCCCGTGGAACATCTGGTACTCGAAGCTTCCGGGTTCGCGTCCGTTGCGTCTGGCCAGCTCCTGGGCCAACTCGATGATGCGCGGATCATGGGTGGCGAGCATCGGATAGGCCTGGGACTCCATGAGGATCCGCAGGCAACGCACCAAGGCCAGCGCCTTGTCTTGCTCGGTGCTGTGAGCGAGCGCGTGCCCCACCGGGTAGGAACCGACACACAACCGCACCCTGGCTCCCTCTGCCCCGAGCCTTCTGCACTCCGTCTCCACCCGCAGGAGGTTCGCGGGGAGGGTGATACCAAGCATCGGGTGGTTCTCACGGACCGTCCGGTACAGATCCATCACATCGTCGTAGTCGGCGGGCCACTGCATCTCCAGGGTCACGTGCGCGCCGTGCCCCTCGGCCATCACGCACAGCTCCGCCAAGGCCTTCCTGGCCTGCACGAGTGATCTCTTCATCCCCAGGGCCGAGGGTTTCACCGCCACCTCGGAGCCGTCCGAGGCGCCCTGCAGGCGTTCCAGTAGTTCGTCCATCACCATCCGGGTGTCCTCGGGGTCGTGGTCCGCCGACAGATAGGAGAAACCCAGCCTCAACCCCTGCCTGCGCAGC
>ERZ773197.2167-NODE-2167-length-12715-cov-18.157583_pt1 | contig 12715 bp, 14 predicted proteins | sample MGYA00580999_ERZ773197 | MGnify/ENA primary metagenome ERZ773197 (study PRJEB29015, sample SAMEA2738166) | human oral metagenome | biome: human oral; feature: human-associated habitat; material: saliva | place: China | collected 2185 ...
ATAAAACAAGAAATGAATCCAATGATTTCTTGTTCCCAGGGAAACATTCACTTAAACCATTGTCAGAGCAAAGTGTACGTTTAGTTTTAAAGAGAATCGTTGAACAAAACAGCTTATCTAGAACTATTACACCGCATATGTTTAGACATAGCTTTGCAACAATGCTTCTGGATAATGATGTAGATATTCGATACATTCAACAAATTCTTGGACACAGTTCTATATCAGTCACACAAATCTATACTCATGTATCTCATTCAAAACAAAAAGAAATACTTAGTTCATTTAATCCTGTATCAGCGATTCATTCTGAAATCGAGTAAGAGACATCTCCAATGACTACAATTCACTTCATCTCAAGTTGATTTTTATAGTTCAATCTTAGTTAATAGATTTTATACTCAGCAAAAGCAAAAAACATAGAAAACTTCACTTTGAATCAGCATTTATACTATATTCCGTATTAAGAGCTCTGTGATTGTCTTTCTAAAATACAGTCTTCAAATATTCTTAAATATAATAAAAAAAGATTGATAAATGAACTTAATTACTGTAAAAGCTAATCAAATCCTCCCACAATAAAATAAATTGAGAAATCTATTTCCTACTTAGGTAAATTTCTCAATTTATTTACTTATTTTTATTTTGAAAATTTGGTAAAAAGATTATCTACATTGTTTCTCACAAATATCTAATGTGATCTATTTCCAGTAGGTTACTATACTCTTATGATCTTATACTTCATTTTTAGTATTTAAATGACTACTTATTATAAAAATTCCAGTAATAAATAAGGCGATTCCTAAACGAACAAAGTTAATCGATTGTTCTTCTCCTGTTTGGGGTAAATTTTTTACTTCCGATTCTATTTTTTTAAAATTAGTTGACGCTATAAAATCTGATTTATATTCATTAAATTTACTGTAAAGTAGTTCAGGATTCTCCTGATTTTTAACACCAACCACACTATCTTTAGAATTATCCTCTATATTTTCAATAGTCTTTCCAAAAGTATCTTGTGATTTAACTACAATCTTTTTCTGTAAATTTTCGTCAGATAGTGGAATATCTTTAGGGATTTGATTTGTAATTGTTTTAATTTTAACTGTATCCTCTTTAATATCCATAGTTTGCATTGAATTCTCTGGATTTATAATATTTTTATTATCATTTTCAAATTCTCTTTTCGGCTTCTCATCAGTTTTTCCAAAATAGAGATAATCGTAAAGTTGTTGTGCAGTTATTCCTCCACCAACCCAACCAGAAATAGTTTTACCATTTTTAAAATAAATAATTGTTGGCGTTCCAGGAATACCGATTGTTTTAAAAATGAACTCTTTAGCAGAATCATCAAAATCCTCACCATCTATATCGTAATATTCTAACTTTTTATCAATCAGCATATTAAACTCTTTCAATACTCCAGAAAATTCACGACAATGATAACATGTCCCTCTTCCAAAATATAAAGTATGTTCCGAATCTTCCGAAGTGAATATCTGACGAACTTCAGCAATACTAATTTTATTAAAATCAGACACATTTGAAGCGTATTCTTCAGATGTTACTGAGTTCACGTCATCAGTTTCTTTCTTAGTAATTTCCTTCGTCGATTGCTGAACGTTACTTTCATTTTCTCTATCGCTAGACTTTTCTTCAGTTAAAGATTCTCCAGTATTTTCTGTAACAGCTGGTTCTAAATTTAAGGCTGATGGCACTGTATCAGAAAATTTTGTTTCAGCACTCTCAGCCAAAACAAGATTCGGACTAATGGTAACTAACGCTACGGTACTAACTAATAAAGATTGTAATAAATACTTCTTCATAATGTGGCTCCTTTTTTATTGATAATTTTATTTTACACATTTTAAAACTAAATTTTTAAGCAAATCTTAAAAGGTAGCTATATTATACTGAAATGGTATTTTTCGGTCCACTTCCATTATAGAATCATCCTGACTACTATAGGATTGACTGACTTCTCATGTTTCGTTGTTACTATGCTTTCAGCTATCATCAGAATCTCACCTCAATATATAAGTTGTACATCTTTCCTCATTACTATCGTGATTTACATATACATATTTGAACTTTAGAGTTCTGAAATCCCTCATCTATTATACATGACTTACTATCCCTTCCTCTTCCTACTACCTCATGATTATCCTGCTTACGAGTAACTATTTAGCCCACCAGTAGCGGGTGCTCACGGAGAACTTATACCTCAGATGAGATACTTGACATGCTCGTCGTACCCAAATAATTAGGCTAGTCAAAAACTCATTTTTAGGAAAAATAATGTGAATCTCACTACAATAAAACGCATAATATCAAGATTGTTTCTGACTGATAATATGCGTTTTTCTGATTTTAAAGACTTTTCCCAGCCTCTTTGATTATTATGTTGTACAAATTAGTTAAATTAAGATTATGAAATTTAACTAATTTGAAATGATTTTAATATCTTTTATATTCTCTAAAAACACCTCTGTAATACATCATAATACCTATTGTTTCACCATTGTATTCATCATGAATACCTCCTTACATTTATATGAATTGTTTCATCTTGTTAAAAGCTAGATGAGTTTATTATACTCATTTTTCCTTATATCGTTATCCCCAAAGAAATTAATCCTTGAGCTAGATTTTTACTCAATTGTCCATATGCTGCAATTTCTTTATAAAATGTTGCAGTCTTTGGACTCAATGATTTATGACTATGAATACTACTAACAGCTTGTTGGCGAAGAGCTTCTGCCAACTCCATGACAACTCTCTGCTCATTTTTTGTATTCTCTAATCGAGTTTTATAATGTAATAAAATATCTCGTTCGTTTTGACGAATCTCTGGATCTAAAATCAAATCATAAACCTTGTTGAGAATTTCTTCTGTTTTTTTATTCATGAATCATCCTCTATAGCCTCGAAGAAAATAACTGCCTCCTAATGATGATATCCAACCATTAACTATGACATCTTTCGTTGCCTCAAAATTACTCTTAGTTACAATATATCCCCATTCTCCATTTGGATATCGGCAAGAATAACCATTTGCTCCTTCCATAACAAATTTACAAACACCTTTTCCTCCACCTTCTATATTACCAAGTTTATCATCATAAAGAGTATTAAATTGTTCGATAGTCTTTGTATTCATAATGAATACCTCCTATATAATATATATTTTTTGTCAGATTGTAACCCTGACAAGTCCAGTATAGCAGTACAAAAGAGATTTTTACTGCAAAGTCTTTAAATGTACGATTTTCATCACGAAACGTATTTTTTCAAGATTTGTAACCATTCATTTTATGTTAATTATAAACTATGACATAAGAAAACGAGTATCTCCAACTGGGGAATACTCGTTTTTTTGATAGTTAGAAGTGGGAGTTTGTCTAGCCTCTTATGTAACATGCAAAAACTTTTTAGAATACATTAATATTAAAAGAGCTAATGACCTAATGAAGTGTCAGATGTTGCTAACTCCACTTATCTTCAAATTGAAATAGACACATTATCGGAGTCACTAATAAGAAAAAATCTAACCAATTTTGATATTTCATAATATAGGAAATAATACCAGCCATAACGAAAAGGTACAAAGCTGTACGATATCCTCTCTTTGGATTTTTATTAGGCTTAGTGTTAAAAATAATGTACACACAACAAATTGCAATGAGTGTAAGTTGAACCATAGTTTCATTTAACATATTAACGCCTCTTATTTTTAAAAACTATTTTGGGGGTCTCAATCCATAAGCTAAAAAGCCACCCACGACAGCTCCCCCTGCTGCGCAAATCAAGTAAGCTTGAGGGCCTCCAGCAATACAGGATTGTCCTGCCTGAAATGCACCCGACAAGGCTCCTACCATTACATCTCCTCCCAATCCACCTCCAGAAATATTACTTAATTCTTGATTATCTACTATTTTGTAATTAAACATAATTTCTACTCCCTTCTACGGCCAAAGATTATCAGCAATTGCAGTAAAAGAACCACCAAGTTTAGCTCCAGCCCAAGCACAGGCAGCAGTCATTGCCCATGTGGAACCACCAGTAAGGAGTCCTCCTACCCCACACAAAGCAACTCCGATACCTGCTCCATAGACAGCTCCTTTTCCTACTGTTCCCCAATCAGTTCCTCCCTCAATGCTAGCCAGCATTTCGGTATCCAAAATATCAAATTGAGTCGTTGTTTTTGTTTCCATGAGGAATACCTCCATATTAATATTTATTATTTTTGTCGGATTGCAATCTTGACATGTTTAGTATATCAGAACAAACACTAGTTTTACTGCAAAATCTTTAAATGTACGATTTTCATCACGAAGCGTATTTTTTTTATGATTTGCGACCATTCAAGATTAAAAATATGCCGTTAAAAAAATGGTGTTAACTAATTTTCAAATCACCAAAATACCATTCAAGATATTATATGCTCCATTTAAGATTTGATCACTTTTTCTACCTATTTTTTGTCATAATAGTCTTGTAAAAACAAGAAAGGATTGGACAAATGACATCTTACAAACGAACCTTTGTTCCTCAAATCGACGCTAGGGACTGTGGAGTCGCCGCCCTAGCATCTATTGCCAAGTTTTATGGTTCTGACTATTCCTTAGCTCATTTGCGAGAACTAGCTAAAACGAATAAAGAAGGTACGACTGCTCTTGGTATCGTAAAAGCAGCCAAAGAAATGGGCTTTGAAACAAGAGCCATTCAAGCTGATATGAGCCTCTTTGAAATGGAAGATATACCTTATCCCTTCATTGTTCATGTTAATAAAGAGGGTAAACTACAACACTACTACGTTGTCTATCAAAATAAAAAAGACTATCTTATCATTGGCGACCCTGACCCTACTGTCAAAGTAACAATGATGACCAAGGAGCGGTTTAATTCTGAATGGACAGGTGTAGCCATCTTTCTGGCTCCAGAGCCTAGCTATAAACCTCATAAGGAAAAAAAGAATGGATTGATGAGCTTTCTCCCCTTAATCTTCAGGCAACGTTCACTTATTTTCTATATCGTCTTGGCAAGTCTTTTGGTGACCCTAATCAATATTGGTGGCTCTTACTACCTTCAAGGGATTTTAGATGAATACATTCCTAATCAGATGAAATCAACTCTTGGCATTATCTCCATTGGCCTGATTATCACCTATATCCTTCAACAGATGATGAGTTTCTCACGAGATTATCTCTTGACAGTACTTAGTCAACGATTAAGCATTGATGTGATTCTCTCCTATATTCGCCACATCTTTGAACTACCAATGTCCTTCTTTGCGACACGGCGAACCGGTGAGGTCATCTCTCGTTTTACAGATGCTAATTCAATCATTGACGCTCTCGCTTCGACGATTTTGTCACTCTTCCTTGATGTCTCTATCTTAATCATTATTGGTAGTGTACTTTTGGTACAAAATACCAATCTCTTCCTTCTCTCACTGATTTCAGTTCCTATTTACATTATCATTATTTTTGCTTTTATGAAGCCCTTTGAGAAGATGAATAATGATGTCATGCAGAGCAATTCCATGGTAAGCTCTGCTATTATTGAAGATATCAATGGTATAGAAACCATCAAATCCCTAACCAGTGAAGAAACTCGATACCAGAAGATTGATAGCGAGTTTGTGGATTATTTGGACAAATCTTTCAAACTTAGTAAATATTCTATCCTACAGAGCAGCCTTAAACAGGGAGCTCACCTCATACTGAATATTGTTATTTTGTGGTCTGGTGCACAGATAGTTATGACAGGTAAAATTTCCATTGGACAATTGATTACGTTTAACACACTCTTATCTTACTTTACTAATCCCTTGGAAAATATCATTAACCTCCAAACAAAACTTCAGTCTGCAAAGGTAGCCAACAATCGTCTTAATGAAGTTTACTTGGTCGAATCTGAGTTTAATAACACTCAGACCTTAACTGATTCACAGTTTCTGGTTGGTGATATTTGTTTTGAAGACATTTCATATAAATATGGTTTTGGACGCGACACCCTAAATGACATAAATCTAACCATCAAACAAGGTGATAAGGTCAGCTTAGTTGGGATTAGCGGTTCAGGAAAAACAACCTTGGCTAAAATGATTGTCAACTTCTTTGAACCTTACAAGGGACGAATCACTATTAACAACAATGATCTCAAAATGATTGATAAAAAGGTTCTTCGACAACACATCAACTACCTACCTCAACAAGCTTATATTTTTAGTGGATCAATCTTAGAAAACCTGACCTTGGGAGCTAATCAAATGATTAGTCAAGAAGATATTATCAAAGCCTGTGAGATAGCAGAAATTCGCCAAGACATCGAACAAATGCCTATGGGATACCAAACAGAACTATCAGATGGAGCTGGATTATCAGGTGGACAAAAACAACGTATTGCTTTGGCTAGAGCATTACTGACAAAAGCTCCTGTTCTTATTCTTGATGAAGCAACCAGCGGACTTGATGTTTTAACTGAAAAAAAGGTTATTGAAAATTTGATGGACATGAGTGACAAGACCATCATCTTTGTTGCCCATCGTCTTAGTATATCTGAACGAACTAATCAAGTCATTGTCCTTAACCAAGGGAAAGTTATAGAGACTGGTTCTCATCAAGAATTGATGACCAAACAAGGTTTCTATCATTATCTATTTAGCAAATAAGGAGACTTATCATGAACCCAAAGCTATTTAAAAGTGCAGAATTTTATCAGCGCCGCTACCATAATTTTGCGACACTCTTAATTGTCCCATTAGTCCTATTACTAAGTTTCCTGCTTATCTTCTCTTTATTTGCCCAAAAAGAAGTCACCGTCACATCGAGAGGAGAGATTACACCAACTCAAGTCATCGCTTCAATTCAATCAACTAGCAATAACACCATAACAACTAATAATCTGTCTAATAACCAATCGGTCAAAAAAGATGACGTCGTTATCAAATATGCTGAAACAATGGAGAAATCCCAAAAACAAGCTCTTGAAACACAGCTAGCTACCCTAAATCGGCAAAAAACTGGAATCGAGACTCTCAAAGCAAGTCTGTCACAAGGAACTAACCTCTTTACAGGTGAAGATGAGTTCGGATATATTAATACCTTTAACAACTTTATTAGCCAATCTCAAGATATTGAGTTAGGCATCTCTAAAACCAATGCAGAGGTTAATAATCAACTAGCTTTAGCAGGAAATACCGCCACTGCTATAGAGAAACAAATCAGTAATATCTACCAACAAATAGCAGAGTATGAGGAACTTAGTCAAGCTATCACTAATAAAAGTTCGAGTTTGTCGGCTAGCAATCCACACAAAGCTACCTTAAATACTTACTTAGTCCAATCCCAGCAACAATCTCAGCAAGGATTAGATGATCAATATCTTTCTCAAATTAATCAGAGTATCTCAAGTTTAAAATCCTCTATCGCTAGTCTTAATATTCAACGAGCAGGTACAGGAAGTGTTGCGACTTACGATAGTAGTTTAGGAACCAAGGTAGAAGTCCTACGAACCCAATTTCTACAATCGGCATCTCAACAGTTGACAACTGTTGAAACACAAATCACTGAGCTGACAGCTCAACTTGGGCAAGCAAATGTTAACTTTGAACACAACACTATTAAAGCCCCAGGTACAGGAATCATTCATTTAAATAATGAATTTGATGGAAAAACTCTAATTCCAAACGGTAGTGAAATCGCCCAAATTTATCCCAATATTCAAGAAACTAAAGAGGTACTTATTACTTACTACGTCACTTCTGAGTATGTCCCTTTACTTAAAGAAGAACAGGTCGCACGTCTTAAATTAGAAAAAATCGGAAATCAAAATATCACAATAATTGGAAAAATCCATTCTATTGATAGAACAGCAACAAAAACTGAACAAGGAAATCTTTTTAAAGTGACTGCACTAGCCCAACTACCAGATAAAGACAGTAACATCATACAATATGGTTTACAAGGCCAAGTAACGAGTATCATTGATAAAAAAACTTACTTCGATTACTATAAAGATAAAATCCTCAATAACTTATAGATAACACTTTATGACTATATAGATACCTTTGGGGATATTTAAAAATTATTTTAAATATTTTATTTATAATTAGAGTATAAAACTAAGGAGGTCTAAATAATGGACAAAAAACAAATATCTCTAAAAAAATTTCCAACAATAACTTCTGAAGATCTGTTAAAGATTTATGGAGGAAACCTCTGGAAGGATTTTGATGATCTTATACTTAGGATAAACAGAAACTCCCGATTTTTTAACTAGTCAAACCTTTTATTATAGACAAAAAACATTATACACAATTGACTATTTTTCAACTCGTGAGAACTAGTTGGAATCTCTAAAGTGAAGCTGGACAGAACCACTTCTAACTATCAAAAAACGAGCATTTCCGTAGTTGGAAATACTCGTTTTCTTATATCATACTTGATCATTTAAATAACAAAAAATAATTAGAAAGCCATAACAAGTGGTCACTCATTTAAAGTTCTATTTCCAAGATTTGTGTAAAGACATAATTTTTACTTGTGGTTTTCAAACATACATTTGGATAAGACTTTAAAATTCTCCGAACATTGGCCAATCCTATACCCCGACCTTCTCCTTTTGAAGAATTGTCACGCTTGAATATATCTCTCAATTCTATCTCTCTTTCTAAAGTAGAATTTTTAACAATCATGACTAATTTATTCCATTCTGTATCTTCAAGGAAACAGACGGCTATTCCTCCTTCTGCTGCGGACTCTATAGCATTATCTAACAAGATAGAAGTAATTGTTAAGAAGTCTATTTGTTCCATATTTTTTATAGAGAACTGTTCACCAATCTCCAGGGAAACTGGAACAGATAAGTTTTGGGCCTCCGATAACTTAGATAATAGTAAACTCTTTAGCGCCAAATCATTGATATTTTTTAGATATGCTACATCAAAACGCTTGCCTTTTAATTTTTTACCAGAATTTTTCAAAACACTATCATAAACTTGAGAAACCAGATTAATATCTTTTTGATCTATACCTATTTTTAAGCTCGATAAAATATTAGCATAATCATGTCTAAAGCTTCTAATTTCTTGATACAGCCCCTCAACTTGTTGACTATAATTACTAAGATTTTGCAATTGAATTTCTTTTTGTAGAACGACTTTCTCCTGTAGTTCTTGAAGTAATCTTCTATCCAAGAGATTAACAAAACAAATAAACAATAAAAAGTAAACTGCTGTCCATAATTCTTTATAATCCAACATTCTATCCCAACTTAATTTATCACTGTAGTTTATATAAGATGGTAAGATAAAATAGGCTAGCATTAAAATATCCGCAGTAATTAAAATAAATTTTGTCTTTCTATCCAAGTTCTTTATTTTTAAATGACTAAAATTATATCGAAAGAGACTAATAAGAAAAAACACAATAATTTCAGCTAATAAAGAGAAAATCATTATTCCTAGATTAGTTTCATATAGTCTATACAATATTGGAATCTTAGAAATTATAAAGTAACCTAAAAAATTTTTGATGACATCCCAAAATCCAAGTGGAAATAATGAGTAAAAAAGTAATAAAGAAACCTTACTTCTTAATTCACCAATGGACAAAGTATATAGGATAAAAAAAATGGGATAAACCAATAATGATCCAAGAAAATAAAGTCCAGTTGATTTAAATAAAACAATAAGTAGTAATGATAAAAGATGGAACAGAATAATGGACATTACTACTTTTTTTAGATTTAATCTCTCACCTACAACCTTAGTATGGATACATAACAATAGAAAAACACCTATAATATTTAGAAAAAATATCATCTAAATCTCCTTAGTCATGAAGTCTTTCGATAGCTTTCATAAGTGGACGAATTTTTAATCTAGAGACAATACAAGAGGACCCGTTCTGAAAATGAACTAATCGATTTTCTTTATCAATTAAAGATATATTATAAGGATTTACGATAAATGATCTATGACATTGAAATAAACGTGGTTCCTGTTTAAGAATATCTGACAATTGTCCATAAAATTCAACTATGTCTCGTTTGGAATAGAGAGTCAACTTATGAGCAATTGTTGATGTTTCAATATACAATAAATCTTTAAAAGGGACTTGAATTTGAGCTTTGGATCCTGTAAATATAAAAGAGTCCTCAGATACTGTTATTCCTTGATTATCGCTAACACTTAAAATAACATTTTCAATTCGTTTGATAAATAATGGTTCAGGTAATTCTTTATCAATGAAATCAATAGCTGATACTAAATATTCAAAAGATACAGGCATAAACTCAGAATGTGATGTTACAAAAGCAATCACTGCTTGAGAATCAAGTTTTCTAATTTCTCTAGCAACGTCTAATCCTCTTTTGTCATCATCTTTTATTTCAATATCAAGTAAAAATAATTGATGATTTCCTCTCTCTGAAATGTCCTCTAAAAGCTGTTGAGGTTTTCCATAAACCTCAAAATGCCTATACTCAATCTTATTATCAACCAAAATTTTTTTGACAATATTTTCAATTCTAGTCTGTTGTAAAAAATTATCTTCTAGTATAAAAATATTCACTACTTCACTCCTATATATTTTTCCACTGATTTTTTAATATTGTAAAGTGTCTTCTAGAACAAGCGATGTCTGATACTCTATCATCCAAAAACATAATTGTTCTTGTCTCATGATTAAATCCTGCTATTTTATCTTTATTTACAAGAAACTTTCTATGGCATCTAATAAGTTCTTCTGTACTTTCCTCTTCGATTTTAGCTAGTGAGGTTGAAGCTTCAAAATTCCCTTCGGCTGTTACAAAAAGAACAGCATGAGCTTTTGTTGGGTGAGTTGTAACATAATAAATTTTAGAGAGTGGTACCTTTACGATAGCTCTATCTTGATATAAAATGTAGTCTTTCATATTTAGCCTCCTTCTATTAGTTTAATCTTATCAGAATGATGGAAATTAAATTATAAAAATCTCAAATGGTTTCTATACTATCTCAAATGGTAAAAATTTTCTTAATTTAGACATTTCATGATAAAATAGATACTTTTTAGTATCTCAATAATATTAATCTTTCTTCATTTGATAAACTAATTTCTAATGAAAGGAAAGCTATGAAGGCAATTCAAATTTTACACTACTCTTTATTTGGCTATATTTTATCTCTGTATTTAAAATATTATTTCTTAAAAAAAACATTCAAAAATACAAAAATTTTACAAGGACATAAGATTAACTACAAATATAAATCTTCTACTTATTTTATCATAAAATCAGGGGCTCTAACATCTAAAAAAATGAAACTCTATTTAAAATCTATCCAATTTAGTTCAAAAAAATCAGAAGTTATCATCATAGGCAGTCAGATTGATTATGATGAGCTTTACCGAAACCACTATAGTGTGTTTGGTGTTATAGACATAACTAATAATAAATCATTAAAATATATTAAAGAAAAAATTCATTTTTACTTGGAAGCGATCTATGAATTTAAGAAGGATAATAGTGATTAAGTCTATGAAATAAAATTTCAAGTCTTACAACTTTATATCCGTAATTACCTAGCCATTACATCATAGAATTTTGATTTCTTCTTCCACATTCTCCAGTTTGAGAGCAGATTCTAGTTTCGTCTTAAAGTAACCATATTTTGTCAGTCTTCTTTTTCTGAGTTATTAAAATTGATTAGAACTTTTGAGGCTGGGCAAAATCTTAATTCCTGAAGAATATGGAGTAAATCTTCCCACAAGAAAACGCATAATATCAAGCTTCTTCAACACCTGATACTATGCGTTTTTTTGGTTTTAAAAACTTTTCGTCTACCTCAAACAACTAACAAAAGTTATAAGTAGACTATATTTTAAAACTCATGATCTAACAACCATCACGATTCGTTAAATCTCTCAATCTTTCTTCTCCTGATTTAAGCATCTCCTTCTCCACTTGATTCCATTCTCCAAATAGTAAGTCATGAAGAACGGTTGCTGCTGAAATTTTATCTTCTCCTGAATCATATATACAACTTCTATCTCGTTGGTAAATTTGAATCCTTTCAAAGATAGCTAGTTCTTCCAATTGTCGTGTATTATCAACTAGATGATTTACAATGAAATCATGATGTTCTTTTGGAGTTGCGCGTGCTTGATTTCGATTGACACCGTACAGTTCTTCGTATCGGATAAGAGTACTCAGATAGGACAATTCGGGCTTGGTTGCGATTATGGCTAATTGTACTTCATATCCCTCACTTTTCAAGAGTTGTGCTGTTTTCTTTGGAACATCTATCGTTCGTAAGGTTCCCTCTATCAAAAGATTGTATCCCAAATGACTCAATTCGGTTACTAAAGACTCTACCATTTTCCCCGCATAATCTTTGGTGTATTCAACACTATCTTTGCCATATTCTTGCTGCAGTTCTAAATAGTGTGGATGCTGAGAACGAAAACTATCGCCATCTATGATAACAATATTTCCTTGAAATTCTTTCTGTTTAATACGATGAATTGTAGTCTTACCAGCACCACTTTGCCCTCCAAGCAAAATCGCTATAGGTTGCTTACTGGACTTTTTTCCTCTTGTCAGTGAGCGAAGATTCCGTGCTAGAGCATGTTTGAATTCACTATCAGTATAATCTTGGATTTCCATTAGGCTACCATCCGTTTTTCAGATATCTCTAACATACGTTCAATTCCATCCAAATAGCCGC
>ERZ773197.2174-NODE-2174-length-12683-cov-14.671048_pt1 | contig 12683 bp, 8 predicted proteins | sample MGYA00580999_ERZ773197 | MGnify/ENA primary metagenome ERZ773197 (study PRJEB29015, sample SAMEA2738166) | human oral metagenome | biome: human oral; feature: human-associated habitat; material: saliva | place: China | collected 2185 ...
CCAGAATCACGCCTGCCGCATTTCGCTTGATGCAGGGAATCTCAACCAGGCCCGCAACCGGATCGCAGACCAGACCCAGTTCATTCACAATGACCATGCCGAGCGCATCCGCACACTGCGTGGGCGTACCGCCCATTAGTTCCACCAGCGCAGCCGCCGCCATGCCGGCCGCGGAGCCGCACTCCGCCTGACATCCGCCCTGGGCACCCGCAATGCAGGCATTGGTCGCAATGACCATGCCGAAGGCTCCCGCCGTAAAGATGGACATGACGACATCGCGTTTCGGAAAGTTTCTGTCCTCGTACATGGGCACCAGACAACCGGGCAAAATGCCGCAGCTTCCGGCGGTCGGGGTCGCGACAATGCGTCCCATGGCCGCGTTACAGTTGCTCACCGCAAGCGCGCGCGCCATGGCCTTGGTCATAAGGCTGCCCGTTAAGCCGCCCTTGGTTTCGGCGTACTGCTTCATGCGGTAGCCCTCTTCGCCGGTTAAGCCCGAGCGAGATATGCGCCCCGGCTGCTGTCCCCAGTCCGCCGCCTCTATCATCACGTCAAAGTCTTTTTCAAGTTCACGGTACAGATCTTCCTCGCTGATGCCGAGCTGCACCGCCTGATCCTTCAGACAGAGCTCACTGATTTTAATCCCCGCTTTCTCTGCCGCTTCTACGATTTCCTGAATTGAATTGTATTGAATCATCGCGTCCCCCGTCAGCCCAGCGCCCGGATTAAGACCGTGCGCTCCACATTTTTGATTTTGTTCAGATCTTCAATCATGCCCTCCGGCGGTGCCTGGTCGAGTTCCAGCATCATCATGGCCTCGCCGCCCTTCTCCTTGCGGCTCAAACGGAAGTTTCCGATGTTCAGATCCGCATACTTCTCATACATGAGCTGGGTCACCGCCGCAATGACGCCAGGGCGGTCGTGATGCAGGATGAGCAGGGTGTTGTTATCGCCGGTGAAGTTCACCTCCATGCCGTCGATGTTGGTAATCTGAATGTTGCCGCCGCCTATGCTCGCGCCCTCCACCATGCCTTCTTTGCCGTTGTCGCACTCATAGTAAATGCGCGCCGTGTTCGGGTGGGCACCCGAAATATCCTCGGGCACAAATTCATAGGAGAGTCCGCGCTCCGCCGCGATGCGCATGGAATCGCGAAGTTCCTCCGACCAGCTGTAGTAGCCGAGTATCCCGGCGAGGATTGCATTGTCCGTGCCGTGCCCCCGGTAGGTGCGCGCAAAGGAACCGGAGAGCTGAATGCGTGCGCGAATGATGCGCGCATCCCCGGCAAGTTTATTTGCGACCCGCCCGATCCGGCAGGCGCCCGCCGTGTGCGAGCTGGAAGGACCTATCATCACAGGACCGATAATATTAAAAATATTCATGTGTTTACTCCCTGCGGCATCTGTTCTTTGTTCATTCTGCCGCCGCTTCCAGTGTACCACAGAGCGTCTTATTTTTCCGCATAAGAAAAAAGCAGCTCCGGTTTCCCGGAGCCGCTTCTCAAATTTTGTTGAAACTCAAGCCTTCTTGACAGAGACAACCGTGCCGTCGAACGGATCGACCTCGGAAAGGGTGCCCGTGTAGGTAACGGTGACCTTGTCGCCTGCCTTGACATCGGAAAGTCCTTCCGGAGCCTTGCCCTGCTCAAAGCTGAACATATAGGAAGTGCCCTTCTCATCGGTAACGGTGAAGGAGAAGTCCTTGACCTCGTCAAGCGTACCGACCAGGGTGCCTTCCTTTGCGTCCATAGCCTTCTCGTCCTTCTTGGACTCCTCAGCCTTGGTCTCGCCCTTCATGGACTCGCCTGCCTTGGTCTCGTCCTTCTTGGACTCGTCTGCCTTGGTCTCGACCGAAGACTCCTGCTTTGCGGTGGTCTCCTCAGCCTTCTTATCGCCGCAAGCGGTGAATGCCAGTGCTGCCGCAGCAGCCGTTGCCAGTACAAGTGCGCGAACCATATTCTTTCTCATCGTTTTATCCTCCTTAAGTTATGCCTGCGGAAGATTCCGCCTGCAATGAAGACAAGTATAGCCACTTATGATGAGAAAACAAGCGTTTTTTGTGATTCTTAAAAATATTTATGCTTTTTTTAGCTTTTTCCGCAGCCTTGTATACAAGCATTCCGGGCGGCGGGAATCCCACTCTACACTCAGTAGCGCACGCTGCCTTTAAACTCTCGTTCCACTTCACGTCTCGCATCGTTCTTTGCGATGGTTGCGCGCTTATCGTACTTTTTCTTACCCTGGGCGAGACCGATCTCGACTTTCACCAGTCTGCCCTTCAGGTACACTTCAAGCGGCACGAGTGTGAGTCCCTTCTCCTTGATGGTGCCGATCAGACGGCGTATCTCTCCCTTGTGCATGAGGAGCTTTCGCACGCGGAGCGGGTCCTTGTTGAAGATATTTCCCTTCTCGTAGGGGTTAATGTGCATGCCGTAGATGAACACTTCCCCGTTTTTGATATCGACCCAGCTCTCCTTGATCGAGCACTGGCCGAGGCGCAGGGATTTGACCTCCGTGCCGAAGAGCTCAATGCCGGTCTCAAAGCTCTCCAGAATAAAATAGTCGAAGCGGGCTTTCTTATTGTTCGCGATGAGTTTCTTGCTCTCTTTTCCCATGCCTCTCCTCTCTGTTTCCTTAATCCTCTTCCTCCGAAGGCAGCGGCGGCTCCGGCAGGAAGTCTACGGTGCGCATGAGGCGGTCTGCGCCGGTCACGCGGACGCGGAGCGGCTCGCCGAGACGGTAGCGCTTCTTCGTGAACTCTCCGACCAGCTCTGCCTTCTCTTCGTTGTACTGATAGTGGTCGTCCCGGAGTTCGGACACCCGTATCATGCCGTCCACCGTGTTCTTTAATTCCACATAGATGCCGTAGCGCGTCACGCCGCTGATAATGCCCTCGTAAATCTCGTTGATGTGGCCTTCCATGTACTCGCACTTCTTATACTTGACCGCATCGCGCTCGCACTCCTGCGCCCTCCGCTCGGTCTGACTTGCGCGGTCCGAAACACCGGACAGAATTGCGCGGTAGTGCTCCTTCCGCTTTTCGCTTAAGCCGCGGCGCAGTTCCTCCTTGATGATGCGGTGAATCTGGAGGTCCGGATAGCGCCGTATCGGGGAGGTAAAGTGCGTGTAATAGCGGGAAGCAAGACCGAAGTGGCCCACACACTCTACCGAATAACTGGCCTGCGTCATGGTGCGCAGTGCCATGCGGCTCACAAGATCCTCTGCCTCGGTGCCCTCGACACGGAGCAGGAGTTTCTGAATTTCCCGCGGTGTCACCTCGCCGTTCTTTAACTTTAAGTTCAACCCGAAGTTCATGACAAAGGTCTTTAACACCTGCAGCTTCTCAGGCGTCGGGGCCTCGTGAATGCGGTACACGAACGGAACGTGCTTTAAACAGTAGGTCTTTGCGACCGTCTCATTGGCCGCGAGCATAAAGTCCTCAATGAGGCGAGTCGCCTCGTTGCGCTCGTAAGCGCGAATTTCGAGCGGCTTGCCGGAAGGACTCAAAATCACCTTGCTCTCCGGGAAGTCAAAGTCGATGTAACCGCGCTCGCTGCGAAGGGCGCGGAGCTGTCTTGCGAGCACGTCCATGCGCTCCAGCATGGGCACAAACTCCGCATAGTGCTCGCAGAGTTCCGGCTCATGGTTCGTGATAATCTGGTTGACCGTCGTATAAGTGAGGCGGCAATCGGAGCGAATCACGGACTCGCAGATTTCGCTGTGTACAAGCTCTCCCTCTGCCGAAAACTCCATGAGGCAGGAGAGCGCAAAGCGATCCTCGCCCTCGTTCAGAGAACAGATGCCGTTCGAGAGTTCGACCGGCAACATGGGAATCACGCGATCCGGAAGGTATACGCTCGTGCCGCGGTTTAAGGCCTCGCGGTCCAGGGGGCCGCCCTCTTTCACATATTCACTGACATCCGCAATGTGGACGCCGAGCTGTACGTTTCCGTTCTCCAGTTCGGTGAGGGAGATCGCATCGTCCAAGTCTTTTGAGTCCTCGCCGTCTATGGTCACGGTACAGAGCGCTCTCAAATCGCGCCGTCCCGCAACTTCGCCGCGAAGTACCTCCGTGCCCTGCCGCTCCGCGCGCACCGCTTCCGCGAGACATTCCTCCGAGAAGGTATCCGGAATTTCAAAGCTTCGCACAATCGAGGTGAGGTCCACGCCGACCGCGCTCGCCTTGCCGAGGCGTTCCAATACACGCCCCTCTAAATCTCCGCCTCTCTCCTTCGGGTAGGCCGTAATCTCCACCAGCACCTTTTCGCCGGTCTGCGCGCCGAGGGAAGCACCCTGCGGAATGATGACATCCGCCGCAAAGCGGGTATTATCCGGCAAGACCACGCCGCTTCGGTTCTCTCTCCGGTAATAGCCCACCAGACGAGTCACGCCGCGCGCCACAATTTCCAACACGCGTCCTTCGCGGCGCTCGAGCTGCTGTCCGCGCGGAATCAAAATGCGCACCGTGTCTCCCTGCAGCGCTCCCCTCGTCTTATCGCGAGGAATAAAGACATCGTTCTCCTCTCCCGGGATGCGCACAAAGCCGAAGCCCTTTGCATTTGCCGCGAAAACGCCCTCTTTCTCCTGACTCTCGGACTTACCGTATTTGCCGTTCTTCGAGACGCGAATCCTGCCCTCCCGAACGAGCGCATCGAGCGCGCTCTCTAAGTCTTTCCGCTTGGATTTCGGCACATCCAAAAAGACCGCTATGTCCTGCAGGCGCATGGGCTGGTACATGGGATCTTCCATCAGCTTGAGCAATACCTGCTCTCTCTTTTTTAACAATTCATCTTGGGTCATACGCCCGACTCTCTCCTCTTTCTCCGGCTTTCAAAGGTCGAATACCGTGAAAAAAAGCCCCCGCGCTTTCTGCGGGAGCCTCTCTCTGTTTATTTTATCATGTTCAGTGCAAATGCAAGGACGAGGAACAGCACCGCCGCAGCTGCCGTGAGCTTTTCCAGTGTTCCCTCCACCGAGCGTCCGCGAATCTTGCCCCAGTAAGAATCCGCGATACCGCCGATTGCACCGAGTCCCTGATCTTTTCCCTCCTGCATCAAAACGACACCGGAGAGAAACACGCAGACAATAACAAAGAAAATCGATAAAACTCTGTTCAGTATAATCATCCCGTTCCTCCAGCTTGTGCCGCAGTTCGCCTGAGTGCGGGCACATTTTCCGATATAATACCACAAATGATGCGGTGGGACAAGGATTTCTCAAGAAGTATACAGCCAAATAAAAATAGGAATTATTATTGACATTTGAGTGAGTCGTGATAAACTATAGCCAAGATGATTTTCATTCATCTAATCTTTATAAGTTTAATCTAATTCACATTCACCGTTTTTACAAGGAGGAAAACCACATGTCTCTTATCGGCAAGGAAATCGGCGATTTCAGCGCACAGGCATTCCAGAACAACAGCTTTAAGACCGTGAACCGCGAGGATCTCCGCGGCAAGTGGAGCGTCTTCTTCTTCTACCCGGCGGACTTCACCTTTGTGTGCCCGACCGAGCTCGAGGACCTCGAGAACAACTACGCCGCCTTCCAAAAGGCAGGCTGTGAGATCTACTCGGTCTCCTGCGACACCCACTTTGTTCACAAGGCTTGGCACGATCACTCCGAGAAGATCTCGAAAATCACCTATCCCATGCTCGCAGATCCGACCCAGGCGCTGGCGCGCGACTTTGAGGTCCTGATTCCGGAGGCCGGTCTCGCAGAGCGCGGCACCTTCATCGTCGATCCGGATCTTAAGATTGTCGCTTACGAAGTCAACGCGGGCAATGTGGGCCGCAACGCAGAGGAACTGCTCCGCAAGGTACAGGCTTGCCAGTTTGTCCGCGAGCACGGCGATGAGGTTTGCCCGGCAAAGTGGACCCCCGGCGCAGAGACCCTGAAGCCGAGCCTGGACCTCGTCGGTGCCCTGTAATTCAAAAAGAAAGGAATATCCATGACGTCAGCAGAGAGAGCATCTTTCTATGACGCGATTGTCATCGGCGGCGGCCCTGCGGGGCTGACCGCCGGTCTCTATCTTGCAAGAGCCTGCTATCGCGTCTTGATTTTGGAAAAGGATAAATTCGGCGGCCAGATTACGATTACCGCCGAGGTAGTCAATTACCCGGGTGCCGAACCCATGAGCGGCGAAGCGCTTACCGAGCGCATGCGTCTGCAGGCGGAGCAGTTCGGCGCGGAATTTATGCTTGCCGAGGTACAGTCCCTCCGCGAAGAGGACGGCTTTTATCGTGTATCGACCGCCAAGGGTGATTTTCTGACCCACGGCGTGATACTTGCAACCGGCGCTCACCCCCGCATGATAGGCTTCCCCGGCGAAGCGGAGTATAAGGGGCACGGCGTTGCCTACTGCGCGACCTGTGACGGCGAGTTCTTCACCGGCCGCGAGGTCTTCGTAGTCGGCGGCGGCTTTGCCGCGGCCGAGGAGGCTGTGTTCCTCACAAAGTACGCGTCCCATGTGACCATACTGATACGCGAACCCGATTTTACCTGCGCGGCCAAGGTCGCGGAGCCCGCAAAACAGCATGAAAAGATCACGGTGAAGTACGATACCGAGGTGGAGGAAGTGTCCGGCGACAGCCTGCTGCGCCGCATTCGCTACCGGAACTCGAAGACCGGAGAGGTGACCGAATTCAGTCCCGCGGACGGCGGCAGCTTCGGCGTCTTTGTCTTTGCGGGCTACGCGCCCTCCGCGGAACTGCTCCGCGGACTTGCGGATCTCGATGACCACGGCTATGTGCTCACCGACCGCAACCAAAAGACGAGCCGTGACGGCATTTATGCCGCGGGCGATGTCTGCCAGAAGGACCTTCGTCAGGTCGTGACTGCAACCGGCGACGGCGCGACGGCGGCGACCGAACTCGAAAAGTATATCTCGGTACGCCAGAGAGAAACCGGGGTCAAGGCGGAAGTAAAGACCAAGCGCGCCGCAGTCCATTCGGCGCAGGACAGCGCCCCCGCGGCAGCTGCCACGCCGAGCGGCGATACGCCCTTTGACAGCGCAATGATACAGCAGCTGAACACGGTCTTTTCGCGGCTCACTGTGGGGCTCACCCTGAAGCTCTACACCGACGAAGGTGCGGTCTCCTCCGAACTCAGGCACTATTTGGAGGCGCTCACCGCGCTCAGCGATAAGCTGACGCTCTCCGAAGAGAGCGCGCCGGATCCGCTTGTAAACGGCGAGCCGGAACTTCCCTATGTCCGTGTGTTCCGCGAGGACGGAAGCTACGCGGGAATCTGCTTCCACGGTGTGCCGGGCGGCCACGAGTTCACCTCTTTTGTGCTCGGGCTCTACAATGCGGGCAGCACGGGGCAGGCGGTCTCCGAAGAGCTGAGAAGCCGCATTGACGCCCTGCAAAAGGATATTTCCATCAAAATTTTTGTGAGCCTCTCCTGCACCATGTGCCCGGAGCTCGTGACGAGCGCCCAGCGCATTGCAACCCTGAACCCGAACGTGAAAACCGAGGTTTACGACTTAAACCGTTTCCCGGCACTTCGCGAACGCTACGAGGTCATGAGTGTCCCCTGCTTCCTCGTAAACGATGCGCCGCCGCAGTTCGGCAAGAAAGATATCGCCCAGCTTCTCGACCTGCTCGGCGCATAAAATAGTTGGCGGCCCCCCGCTACACCTGCTGAATCAAGCGTTACGGACACAAGAAAACAGCGTCCCGGAATGAACCGGAACGCTGTTTTTATTTGCCTTTACGGCCGAAAAGCTCAAAGTTCTACCCGAACCTTTTTCAAGTGCCAGATATCTCTCACGTACTCTTCGATCGTGCGGTCGGAGCTGAAGGGGCCTGCCGCCGCGGTATTCCGAAGGCACATCTTTGCCCAGTTCTCCTCGTCCGCGTACGCCTTGTCCACGCGCTCATGTGCCTCGGCATAGGCGCGGAAGTCCTTCAAGATGAAGTAGACATCCGGACGGTCTCCGTTCGAGCCGGTGAGCAGGGAGTTATAGATATCGCGGAAGCGCTCCGGATCATCCGGCGAGTAGTAGCCGTTGATGAGCTGCATGAGCACGCGGCGAATCTCCTGATCGGCATTGAAGATATCCATGGGGTTGTAGCCGCCGTTCTTCTCGAGCTGAATGACCTCCTCCGCGGACATGCCGAAGATGAAGGCATTTTCCTCGCCGACTTCGTGCACGATCTCGATGTTTGCGCCGTCCATGGTGCCGAGTGTCGGTGCGCCGTTCAGCATGAACTTCATGTTCGAGGTGCCGGACGCCTCCTTACTGGCGGTCGAAATCTGCTCGGAGACATCCGCTGCCGCAAAGATGAGCTCCGCGCTCGAGACGCAGTAGTCCTCGATGAAGACCACCTTGATCTTGCCGTTGATCGAAGCGTCGTTGTTAATCACATCCGCCACGGCATTGATCAGCTTAATCGTGAGCTTTGCACGGTGATAGCCCGCAGCCGCCTTTGCACCGAAAATAAAGGTGTGCGGATAGAACGGCATGTTCGGATTATCCTTAATCTTGTTGTAGAGGTACATGACGTGGAGGATGTTCATGAGCTGGCGCTTATACTCGTGCAGGCGCTTTACCTGAACATCGAAGATGGAACGCGGGTCCACGACAATGCCGTTGTGCTCCAGAATGTAGTTCGCAAGGCGAAGCTTGTTCTTGTACTTGATGTTCATGTACTCCTGGCGGCTCTTCTCATCTTCCACATAGACACCGAGCTTCTTCACTTCGGAGAGGTCCGTGATCCACTTGTCGCCGATGCGCTCCGTGATCCAGTCCGCAAGCAGCGGGTTCGCGTGGAGCAGGAAGCGGCGCTGCGTGATGCCGTTGGTCTTGTTGTTGAACTTCTCGGGCGAGAACTCGTAGAAGTCGCGAAGCGTCTGCTCCTTCAGAATCTCGGTGTGAATCTTCGCGACACCGTTGATCGAGAAGGAAGCCGCACAGGCCATGAATGCCATGCGCACCTGGCCGTCGTGGATGATGGCCATGCGGTCTTTTCTCGCCTGATCGCCCGGGAACTTGTGCTCGATGGCAAGCAGGAAGCGGCGGTTAATCTCTTCGACAATCTGATAAATGCGCGGAAGCAGACGGGAGAAGAGCTCAATGGGCCACTTCTCGAGTGCCTCGGTCATGATGGTGTGGTTCGTGTACGCGCAGGCCTTGCTCGTAATCTCCCACGCCTCTTCCCAACCGAGTCCCTGTTCGTCCATCAGAATGCGCATGAGCTCCGGCACCGCGACCGTGGGATGGGTGTCGTTCATCTGGAACACGACATAGTTCGGGAGCTCGTGAATGTCATCGTGGCTCTGCAGGAACTTCTTGACTGCGGTCTGCAGCGAAGCGGAGATGAAGAAATACTGCTGCTTTAAGCGGAGCTCCTTGCCCGAGTAGTGGTTGTCGTTCGGGTAGAGCACCTCGGAGATGGTTCTCGCGAGGTTCTGCTCTTCCACGGCTCTCTGATAGTCACCGCGGTCAAAGGAATCCAGACGGAAGCGCGTAATTGCCTCCGCATCCCAGATGCGAAGCGTATTCACAATGTGATTGCCGTAACCGACAACCGGAAGATCGTAAGGGATTGCGCGGACCGACTGGTAATTCTCCTGGTAAAAGCGGGGCTCGCCGTTCTCCATGCGGGTCACGACATAGCCGCCGAACTTGACCTCGCAGGCATGCTCGTCGCGCTTAATCTCAAAGGGATAGCCGTCCTTTAACCACTCATCCGGAATTTCCTTCTGGTAGCCGTTCTCGATCTTCTGGCGGAACATGCCGTAGTGGTAGCGGATGCCACAGCCGTAAGCCGGGTAGTTGAGGGTCGAGAGCGAGTCGAGGAAGCAGGCCGCCAGACGGCCGAGACCGCCGTTTCCGAGCGCCGGGTCTCTCTCCTCATCCTCAATCTCCGTTAAGTCGAAGCCGAGCTCCTCGACCGCCTCGCGGATAAGCTGCTCTTCCTTGAGCGCGAGCATGGTGTTGCCGAGCGCTCTACCGACCAGGAACTCCATCGAGAGATAGTAGACGTGCTTTGCGTCTGCCTTGTCATAGGCCTTCTGCGTCGCAAGCCAATTGTCAATCACATCATCCTTGACCGCATACGCAACCGCCTGATAGACCATCTGAAGCGTTGCTTCGCTGACATCCTTGCGGTAGAGCGTTTTTAAGTTGTTGATGATCTCCTTTTTCAGAGTATCTTTATCCAAACGTCTGATAACTCCCGCCAACTTTGTATCCTCCGTATCTCACTGCTGTACGACGCGTTTCACGGAAAGTGTAACCATTTCTCCGTTCAAATTCCACTCTTTCACGAAATCTCCGCCATTTTCAGCCGATTCACCATGAATTGCATCCGCAAGCAGGGTGTTCTTCAACAATTCTTCGTACTTTTCCGCAAGTGCCGCAATCTTTTCGTTGCCGGAAAGACCGAGCGCAATGTGATCTGTGACCTCAAATCCGGCGTCTTTCCGCATGGTCTGCACTTTGGAGATGAGCTCACGCACGAAGCCCTCTTCGATGAGCGCTTCGGTAAGCGCAATGTCGAGCACCACGGTGATACCGTTATCCTGTGCGGAGACATAGCGCTCTGACTGGGTGCTCTCGATTAAGAGATCCTCTCTGCTAAGCTTTACTTCGGTGCCGTCCGGGAGGGCAAAGCCGAGCGCACCGTTCTCGTTGAGTTCCGCCATGGCCTTTTGGCCGTCCAGCGCCTTTAAGTGCTCCTTGATGGCACCGAGCTGCTTACCGTACTTCGGGCCGACGGTCTTTAACTGCGGCTTAAAGACATAGTTCACAAAGCGCTCCGCATCGTCCGTGAACTCGATTTCCTTTACGTTCAGCTCATCGCGGATAATCTCCTGATAGAAGCTGCCGAGTTCCTCCGGCGCCTTCACATAGAGCTTCGAGAGCGGCTGACGGTTCTTTCTGCCGGAAGCCTCACGCGCAGAGCGGCCGAGCACGACAATCTTGAGAACCTCGTCCATGCTCTTCTCGAGTTCGGCGTCGATGTGCGCCTCGTCCGCAACCGGGTAATCAGAGAGGTGCACGGACTCCGTCGCGGATGCATCGACCGTGCGCACCAGGTTTTGGTAAATCTGCTCGCTCATGAACGGGATCATGGGAGCCGCCGCCTTTGCGAGTGTGACCAGCGCCGTGTAGAGCGTCATATAGGCATTGATCTTGTCCTGCTCCATGCCCTTTGCCCAGAAGCGGTTGCGGCAGCGGCGCACGTACCAGTTCGACATGTCCTCGACAAACTCCTGGAACACGGCAGCCGTCTCCGGAATTCTGTAGTTCGAGAGGTTCTTATCCGCGTCGCGGACCATGCTGTTCATCTTCGAGAGCAGCCACTTGTCCATGACCGAGAGCTTCTCGTAGTCGAGCGTATACTTGGTCGGATCGAAGTGATCGATGTCCGCGTAGAGCACGTAGAACGCATAGGTATTCCAGAGCGTTCCGAGGAACTTTCTCTGCCCCTCGCGCACAGCCTCCTCCGAGAATTTCTTCGGAAGCCACGGTGCCGCTGCGGTGTAGAAATACCAGCGAATCGCATCCGCGCCGAAGGTTTCGAGCGCCTCCATCGGATCGACCGCATTGCCCTTCGACTTGGACATCTTATTGCCGTTCTCATCCAGCACAAGGCCCAGGACAATGACGTTCTTAAACGCAGGCTTGTTGAAGAGGAGGGTCGACTCCGCATGCAGGGAGTAAAACCAGCCTCGGGTCTGATCGACCGCCTCGGAGATGAAGGAAGCCGGGAGCTGCTGCTCTAAGAGTTCCTTGTTCTCAAAGGGATAGTGGAGCTCCGCGTAGGGGCAAGCACCGGAGTCAAACCAGACATCGACGACCTCCGGAACGCGCTTCATCTTGCCATGGCAGTGCGGGCAGGGGATTTCAAAGCGGTCCACATACGGGCGGTGCAACTCGACGGTCTTTGCGCTCTCATCGCCGGAGAGCTCTGCTAACTCTTCTCGGGAACCGACCGCAAGCTTTTCGCCGCAGTCCGGGCACTCCCAGACATTGAGGGGCGTACCCCAGTAGCGGTTTCTCGAGACCGCCCAGTCCTGAATGTTCTCAATCCAGTTGCCGAAGCGTCCCTCACCGATGGACTGCGGAACCCAGTTGATCTCTTCGTTGTTCCGCACGAGGTCGTCGCGCACCGCGGTCATCTTGATGAACCAGGACTCGCGCGCATAGTAAATGAGCGGCGTTCCGCAGCGCCAGCAGTGCGGGTAGTCGTGCTCCACCTTCGGGGAGGCAAAGAGCAGGCCTCTCTCCTCGAGGTCCTTCAGCACTTCCGGATCCGCCGCAACGGCGCCCTCCTCAATCTCCTTCTCGGTCGGCTTGCAGCGCATGCCCACAAACTTTCCGGTCTCCGGCTTCATCCGTCCCTTGTCATCCACCATCTGGACAAAGGGCGCATCGTAGCCGCGACCCACACGCGCATCGTCCTCACCGAAGGCCGGGGCAATGTGGACAATGCCGGTACCGTCCGTCATCGTGACATACTCGTCCGCGTAGACAAAGAAAGCCTCTTTATGCTGGCGTGCCGCCGCTTCCGCCGCACAGCTGTAGAGCGGCTCATAGGGCTTATGCTCCAGCTCCTTGCCGGTGTAACGCTCCAAAATTTCATAGCCCTCGCCGAGCACCTTCTCAAGCAGTGCCTCCGCGAGATAGTAGGTGTTGCCGTCCGCTGCCTTGACCTTCACATAGCTCTCGTGCG
>ERZ773197.2177-NODE-2177-length-12680-cov-13.066772_pt1 | contig 12680 bp, 7 predicted proteins | sample MGYA00580999_ERZ773197 | MGnify/ENA primary metagenome ERZ773197 (study PRJEB29015, sample SAMEA2738166) | human oral metagenome | biome: human oral; feature: human-associated habitat; material: saliva | place: China | collected 2185 ...
AAGGTCGTCTGATTGCGGCAGGCCCCTACACCGGCACGCATGACGCGTTGATCATCGTGCGCGCGGAAGATGCTGCCGGTGCTCTGGAGCTCTTAGAAGCCGACCCGTTTAATCAAGCCGGTTTCATCGCCGAGCGCATTCCCCGCGAGTGGAACCCGGTGATTGGGGTTATTCCGGCGGAGGGGTAGTGGGTTAACAGAATTTCAACCGTCGATGCAACAACTGATTGTTTTAAGACGGAGAGTTCTGCACGTCGTTGACTAGATATTGGTGGGGGCCATTAGTAAACACTAGTAGCCCCCACCCGTACTTTTAGCTCAAAGGCCCCAATCTTGAGAAGCACTCACTTTCCCGGACCCGAAAGTTTGGTATTAATACGTTGCTGCGCAGAATCAAGATCATCTTGCAAGGTTGCGAGCTTTGTCCTCGGAACCCCTGGATCATCTTTAGAACCATTCGCATTAATCACATTCCCGTTTCCATCTACAGGAACGTGCTCTTTCAGGTAGTCAGCGAACTCTCGACGCTGCTCTTCCGTCATATCGTCATATGCGGGTAATGTCGAGTACTGCGATGCGGGAAGGTCAACTTGCGCTCCTCTATTACGAAGAAAGTCATCAATTAAGTATTCTTTCGATAGCCCAACGCCGCTTGGCCACTCATCTCGCTTGATAAACGCTGCAGCAAGCGCATCTTCGAATTTCTGACCAGTCTGCATATGTTGCTCAAGTAACGCCGTCGCCTGCTTGCTATCCATATCTGTCGGCAAGAAGTGGTCGAGCAGGCCGTCTTTCCCGTAATCAGTGATTGCACTTGGAAGTCCCGTTGCAGGCGCTTTACTCAAAGCAAAGTCAACAGCACCGCGAATCATCTGGTTCCGTTGGACGACAAAGTCATCTTCTCTGAAACCTGCGTTCGTCGGAGCCTGATCCAGAACGCTAATCAGAGTTTGCCATCCTCGCGTGTTTGAAAAAACATCGGCCATCCAATCATCTTTCGCAGGCTGATTGACCCAGTAATCAAGCTGAGGTTTGTAATAAGCCCATGCGGCGGCATTCAATGTCAACATCGCTGGCGGACGTCCGCTGTAGACGTCATCAGTGAGTGTTGGGGTATCTTTCCCACTAACAGGCTCAGGTTTATCAAACATAAGATCAGTAAACAGCCCTGATTTACCGAACATTTTTTGCAGATCCTGGCGCCCAAGATCGATTCTCGCATGCCCAGTTAGCCCGGCAGTGTTATTTGTTCCAACCACTCCTTCGCCAGCATATTCGTAAGCAAGATCTGCGAAATCGACAATACGCTGCGTTGCAATATTCCCTACCCACGAGCGCATATTCGGGTTATTTCTTCCGAACGCATCTTCGCCATTATTCTCGATGACGGCGCTTTGGTCGAGACCATCTTGGTAACCCAACATGAAGTTCTGAGCGATCTTTGCGCGTCTTACATCGTCAGCCTGCCACGCTTCATAACGTTTCTGTTGCTCGATCCACGCTGGATTATTCTTCCCCCCTTCATAGTCATCTGGAGAAGGAGCAACCATTGCAGCTTCGTTGATCTTCGAAGCGTCATTGATCATATTCCCCAACGCTTCACCGCCGTCATAGTAGACGGCGCTGTCATTGAAACCAGCGCCAGCACGCCAACCAGTTAAGTAGCGAGTGGTATTCATCTTAGTGTCGAACTCGGTATTTGAATCCAAAGCACATCGAAGAGCTTGCAAGCGAGTCTCTTCAGCCTGATGAAGAACCGTGTCATCATTCGATTCCAAATAATCAGGAGTATCCGATAATTCAATCACGCCTTGAAGGGCATCGAAACTCCGTTGGTCTTCAAAGTAAGTTCCTCGCGGGACAAGCGAGTGGAAATAAGAAGTTTGCGCATACGAGTCCGCACGTGCATGTCCCGAAGTGTTGTAATCCCAATCGACCATATCCTCAAATACTGATCTAACGTGACCATTTTCAGGATCGCTCGGATCGAGAGGATCATGGTAGAAACCCGGGCCGAGGGCCAGTGAGGGATTCTCACGCCCTGCGTACCCCATGAGCTGACCCAGAATGTCATATCCTTGAAGCTTATACCAGCTTGTAGCAGAGTTAACGTCATTAATTTGATATTCGTTCCGTCCAGTTGCTTTCATATCAGTGAGCTTTGCCTGAACAATCCCGTCAATTCGGGCGCCGTCTTTCCCGACTAGCCCCTCTTTGATTACATCAAACGCATGCTGGTTTCCTACCATGTCAGCAGAAAGATTACTTCCACCTGTAGACATAGCCATAAAAGTACCCAAATTTTGATTGAAGCGGTAAAGAGCATCCTCAGAACCAGGATTCTGGTAGCTAACATCTCCCGCTCTCACCACCGTTGCGTAGAGGTCATCCATGTTCACACGCTGCGCGACCGCCATCGCATAGAAAGGATTCTGAAGATAACCGCCGTATTTATCGTTAAAATCGGCAATATCTTCGACCGTAAGAGGCTCTTTCGCGAGAGCATCCGCAATCTCTGGAGCAATCTCTTGGGCATGAGCCCACTGCGCTGCACCACTCAGAATAGGCGTGTCTGCACCGAAAAGCTCAACCCCGATTGCGTTGCGCCCCTTTGAACCGGCTTCATCAGAGACAATAGTCCGGCGCGTACCATCAATCGCCTTTGCAGCAGTATCAGCGGCATCGTCTAATTCATCCACTCTCTTCTGATACCGCTGCCGGATTCCATCCTGTTTCGCCCACAAAATCTGCTCGGCTTGTTCGACCTCAACGGGCCGCATCAGTCGCGGTCCATTTCCATAGCTTGTGCCCGGAGTGCAAATTGCCGTTGTAGATTGGCTCGCAGCGACAGCGGAGTCATAGTCAGCGACCGCATCATCCCATTCTTGTTGGAGCTTAGTAACGTCCGTTTGTGCATTCCGGACGTCCTCTGCCCAAGTGTTAAGAGCAGTCTCAGCAGGAGAGAAAGCTCCAGATAGCGTAACTACCTTATCGCCCAAGCTCTGAATCTCTGCAGAAGCGGCATCTGCAGCAGCTCCAGTCCATTCCTCAGGAGAGAGGTTACGGTTCTGAGCAACTTGGGTATTTCCAATAGCAGTACCTTGCCGTGAAATGTCCGTAGCAATCGCTTCTGCACTCATCGCAACGGATGGAACCTGCTTCAGGGCATCTGCCCCCTTGCGCCTATCAACCATATTAGAGATACTCCCCAACACCCAGACGAGTGGCTGCAGCACGAGCCTTATCTCGATTGTACGTTTCTGTGCTATCCATATTTTGCGAGACTTCTGCGACGCCAGATCCTAATTCTGAACAAGCGTCGGAATACTCCAACACTGCCGCACTCATATAGTCGCGAAAGTGATTCAGCGCCTCACGCAACGCTGCTACCCCGCTATTATCACCGACAGGAAGATCGTAGGCTATACCCACCATATTTAGTTTACCTACAGCAACACCGACCTGTGCGAGGTCGTCGGCATCGGTCCATTGATCTTTCATCACAATGCCTAAGGCATAGCGATCATAGCTAATTTCCGTCATTTGAACCTCTCAATGCTCGAGCACGCGAAGCGCGGATCACCATCGGTCGTACGTTACCGTTGAAGAATAACATTTCGACCTTAAGGAAACCTAAATTGAAGGCTGTCGCCTGCGAGACTAAGCCGCAGGCAACAGCCTTCAAATAGTTACACCAGGCGAAGTTAGGCTAGTTATTCCCCGAGTCCAGACCTGCGATTTTCTGCACCAAACCCTGGTGATCATAGGCCTCCTGGAAATCACTCCCAGGCTGCCTGAAGTAGTCCTTAACTGCTGCCCTTTCAGTAGAGGTCAAGGAAGTCCAAGGCTTCAAACTCCCATCAGTATTAAGACTGAAAGGGACCCTCTGCTTCAGCAAGGCGGGGTCTTGCAAAATATCGACTCTTCCATTGAACTCAGTCCACTGACTCGACTCGTACATCGCACGGGCTAAACTGTCCCCCGTGAGTGGAACCCCGTGATCGGGAGCATCCCGGCGGAGGGGTAGCAGTCTTTATCGATCTATAAGAAGCGTGAGATAGGCCAAACAAGCCTCCTCATAGATCGGCAAAAACCGAAACCGCTACACACGTATTGCTAACTTAGCGTGTTGTAGTCGGTGTCGTAGATAGCTCAATTCTTGTGAATTCCTTCCAGGTAACGTTACCGGCACCATTGAAGGCCAAATAGATTTTACTGCGTCCTTTGATGAAATCGATAAAACGATCTTTTTGTTCAAGCGTCAGCGTACTGTAGTCCGGAGCATTACCATTCTCATCAAGCCGGAAACCGTTACTATGCGAGAGTTCTTCTTCCGCGAAATCGTTGAGTAGCTCTTGTTTACTCTTCCCTACAAAATTCGGCCACTCTTCTTGGGAGTAATAATGTTCGGCAAGAGTGTCGATCACTTTTCCAGTTGCGTCAACAGTTGCGTTCACACGTCCCTGCAAGTCCTGCTTGCTGAAGTCAGTCGGAAGCCACGTGTCAAACCATCCATCTTTGACTTTGTCAGCCGCAGTGGATACGGCCTCTTCAACGATCTTCGAGCCAGGAATTTTATCAAAAGGAACTAGCTTTGCCCAGAAATCTATCGTGTCCCTTACATCTTGGTTACGTTGCGCAACAACTGCACGTTCTGCAGCGCCTAGATGTGCAGGGGCATTTTCAATATGACTGAGAATTGGACCCCATTTATTCACACTCTCAACAACACTACTTTCCCAGTCATCTCCGGGCCTAAATGTTCCTTTATCTGCCATCTCTAAATCATGTTTCAAGCCACCGTAGGCACCATACATGACAGAAGTGAGGGCTGGCGGGCGCCCACCTTCCCACTTATCGTCCCCTGTATCAGTAGTGTCTTTTCCTGCAAGTTGAGTTGGATTATCAAAGGCAAAATCTTCGAATAATCCACCTTCTTTATACAAAGCATCCCGCAATCCCGGCGCAAGTTTAAAGAGAGGTTGTCCAGTCTGGTCGCTTACACGTCCTTCAAGGGTAGAATTCGCAGCCGTTGTCCCGCTAGCCAACGAAGTGTTTCCCGACTCGGCAAGACTCTCGACCCAGTTTCCCAATACCACGCCTGCGTGTGAACGGAGTACTGAATTAGTAGCCCCGAATTTATCTTGGGCTCCCTCTTTTCGATCGTCGTAGTCCAAACCGTCTTGGTAACCTGCTATAAAGTCACCAGCTACCTGCGCCTGTTGGAACGCGGCTGTCTCCCAATTCGGCAGCAAAGCCTTCTTTGCATCGTCGAGTTGCTTAGTTGCATCTTCGATCATCTCTCCGAAGGCGTCTCCTCCGTCAACGAATCCCCGGAAAATTCCGTCTCCTGACGCACCATAGTTTCGATTCCCAGTTAAATACCGAACCATGGAGATTGGCTCCGAAGAGGAAGCTCCATCTCGATCCCAATCCCCCGTAACCTCAAACGGTGTGTTTTGCTGCAAGAACCCTCTTAGCGAAACCAAGCGGTTCTGCTCAAACTTCGCAAGAGAAGGATTCGATTTTATAAACCCGTCCCCTTCCATACTTTCTGGAGTGTCAGAAAGCAGATACAGAGACTGCAATGGATCTGCACATTTTCTAATTAGAGCATCATCAGCCGTTGAATGCCCAAGTATTGATCCTCGGTACGCGAACTCAGAGTGCGACGGCAGCTTGGTCCCGTACTGATTACTGGGATCAATGTTAGGACTATTAAGATCTTGAATCCCCTGTCCAGATTTTTGGTCATAGTCGTACTGAACTAACTTAGCGGCAAGCGATTTATCCCCGCCCTCATAGACCGCTGCTCCAAAGGCCAACTCCGGGTTTTTTGCTCCTGCGAATGCCGTGGCCTGAGTGAGGATGTCATATCCGTATAGTATCGTCCCCGCTTGATGGGGCCCAAGCCCACCCTTTCGGTTATATTCTTTATCTCCAGTGGAGATCATATCCGCCACATTATTGGATTCAATCTGGGCGATGGTCGTTTTCCCGTCTCCGCCAAGCAAAGCATCTTTCACAGCAGTGTATGTTTCGCTTGTTGCAAGACCATTACCCGATGCGTTAACTCCTCCTGTTGATAAAGTCAGCGCAGTACCGATAGTTTCAATGAAGCTATTTCTAATCGCGTAATTGCGGTTAGAATCGGTTTCATTGCCAGCAACATTAATCGATAGACGGTACATCAAATCAGCAAGTCCACCATCAGTCGCGTGCTCACTCCGATATTTGTCCGCTAGAGCTTGGACATAGAATGGATCCTTAAGTTTATCTCCCCATTTATCTTGAAGTGCCTGCACTTCTTCTTCCGTCAAGGGCTTATCAGAATTTGCTGCCTTTTCAAGATCATACGCGAGGAGCCCCGCCTCAGCTTGAGCCTCTGCCCACCGAGCAGCCCCGTTGACAGTTGGCATCTCATCCGGAGGGAAGATCGCTGCGCCGATCCCATCACGCCTCCGCTGCATTGCCTCATCGGGAACAATTGTTTGGCGTGCCGCATTGATTGAATTAGCGGCGGTTTGAGCAGCAGCTGCTAGTGTGTCAAGTTGTTCGTCATACTGTTTTTTCAGATTATTTTGTGTATCCACAGCAGTTTGCGCTGCAATATCAAACTGAATTTTTCGGGATGGATCTCCAGCGGTGTAATGCTCCTTTGCATCTGAAATAGCGCGGTCATATGTTGCAATGGCCTCGTCCCATTGTTCCTGAAGAGAAGTGACCGTGGTGCGGGTAGTGTCGACCTCTGAAATCCACGTGTCCACCGCATCCGCTGCAGGAGGGAATGCCTCTGATAGAGTCTTGGTTTTAGCACCTAACTTCATAATCTCATCAGAGGCCGCATCAGCAGCCGCACCTGTCCATTCTTCTGGGACAGAGTCTTTATTTTTTGCAACCTGAGTGTTACCAACGGCAGTTCCTGTTTTCCGAAACTCCGAAGCGCACTTCTCAGCATCTGCTGCAATGTCTGGAACTTGCCTAAGAGCAACCCTACCCACTGTCCTATCTACCATGATCAGAGTCCCCCCTCTAGGCCAAGGCGTGCCGCCGCTTGACGCGCTCTACTCTCGTTATAAGTTTCGGTACTATCTTGGTTCTTCGAAAAGTCAGCAACTCCCGATCCCAGTTCGGCGCAAGCATCCGAAAACTCCCAAATTGCTAAGCTCATGAAAAGTCGATAATTCACCAAAGCATCCCTCAAAGCCATAATTCCTGTATCTGTCCTGTCGGGAAGAGGTAGCGCAGCTCCATTAGTCTCTAATTTGTTCAAAGCAGCGCCAACCTGGCCAAGATCCTCCGCGTCTGTCCATTGTGCTTTTTCAACAATCCCAAGAGCCTCACGGTCGAAGCTAATATTCGTCATTTGAACCTCTCAATGCTCGAGCACGCGAAGCGCGGATCACCATCGGTCATGCGTTACCGTTGAAGAATAACGTTTCAACCTTAAGAGATACTAAAAGAGTGTTGCCTGCGGGAAAAGCCCGCAGGCAACAGCCTTCAAATAGTTAGGGTAGGCGAAATTAGCCGACGCATTCCCGAATCCTTGACATCCTCGGCAATCTACAACAAGTAAAATCCACTAGCCTTACTTCGATGACGGCTGGGGGACCTGTCCGTGTTGGTTCGCGTCTTGTTGAGTTTCGAACTGATGCTGCAGCACATCATGGAAATCACTTTCTGTTCCCATGAAATAGCGGTTAACCGAAGCGCGCTGTTTCTTAGTTAACGAATCATAGGGTTCTAAAGTGCCATCGTCGTTGACGAACGGCAATCCTTTTCGTGCCAATGCCTCGCTCCCCGGCGACACATCAACAGTACCTACGCGTTCAGTCCAATATGGAGACTCATACAAGACACGGGTGAGCCCATGTTGCATAAGCTCATGAGCCGACTTATTCGCGTCATCACGTTCAGAGGCCCATACCTTCGTTTCGTGATCAGTCGGCCACAAGACGTCTTCAGCTTTTCCGGCAGCAGATTTGACAATTGCCTTTGTCAAATCTTCAGCACCGGGAAACTGTTTTCCTGCATACTTCGCTCCCATATCAACGATGAAGTCTACGATCTTTCGCGTATCCTTATTTGTTTTATCCAGATCCCTTGCAACTGCGGAATCCCTGTCAGCATCCGCATCAAAAGTCTCTTGAATAAGTTCGGTCCACTTGTCAGTTACGCGATTGACCATATGCGAACGCGAATCGTAGTTAGGGTCATGAAGAACATTCGCAGCTTCATCCATATAGTTCGTAAACGCCGAAATCTGAACAGCTTTCAAAGCAGGTAGTCGACCACTCTCATACTGATCATCCAAGGGGTTATTTGGATCGCCTTTATCTATGACCTTGGGCTGGTCAAAAGCCAGGTCCTCAAACAAACCACCTTTACCTGAGAAACGCGCAACCATATCGCGAGTGAAGGTTGCATTGACGGCGCCATGCGCACCTTCATCCGATCCGGCACTCATTCCGGTTTCACTATTGTTATTCATCGCTGCGGCAAGATCACTGACATACGGCGAAATAATTGAACCCATCCAAGATCTTAAATGGGCACTATTGCGACCAAAAACATCTTCGCCCTTAATCTTATCGCCCATGCCCCAGACGCTATTATCCCGGTCCAGCCCCTCCTGATATGCGGCCATTGCATTCGCCGCAATCGAGGCACGATGAAGTGCGTCCTCTTTCCAAATCTTGTGCTGCTGTAAAGCCTCTTTGTACGAGTCAGAGTCCTTTCCACCTTCGTAATCAAGAGGGTCAGGGAGGAGAATTTCTGCGCCAGGCCTTGACGCGTCAGCAAGAACATCACCTAAGGCTTCGCCTTGATCATAGAAAGCCCTGTCTTTAAATTGCGCGCCTCCTCGCCAAGCAACAAGGTAGCGAACCATAGACATCGGCTCCGCATCCTTGTCATACGGTTTGCCAACGTTCGCCGCACTCTCAACCGGATCAAAGTCGATATTTGAATCTAGAACGCGCCTCAACGCACCAAGACGGTTCTCTTCGACTTGCTGAAGGATTGGTGCGCTCTTCTCGTCCAAGCCATCCGGCGTGTCGGACAGCTCAAGTGCCGCTTGCACTGGATCAAAACGTCGCAGCGCCTTGTCAGCCGGAAGGTTGGGATCGCATCCACACAATTGATAGGCCTCCGGGATCGCTCCCTTTGCCAGCCTGGTGGAGTACCCCTGTGAATCGTGATCAAATTTAACAATATCCGCAAAAACAGAGGAACCAGCTGAGGGCTTGTCGTAGAAGTTTGCACTCAGTGTAAGAGAGGGATTCTCGCTGGCAGCATGCCCCGCGAGCTGAGCGAAAATATCGTAGCCAAGCAGTGTCGTTTTGGGGCGAAGATCCGTGCCGGGATGGGTGTATGTCGTCCGGCCACTCTCTTTTAATTCATTAAGCTTCGTGTCAAAAATCTGTGAGACCGTTGCACCATCTTTACCAATCAGGTGCTCGGACATGAGATCGAAAGATGCCTGGGCGTCGACCGTCTTTTCAGAGAGATTACTCCCTCCCATCGACATTACCATCAAGGCGCCAAGATTCTTGTTAAAGTCTTCAAAGGAGCTATTAGCTAGCAGACCATTGTTATCAAATCCAGTCGCATAAGCAGCAATCGACGCCTTATTGATATCGTCAATACTCACACGCTCTGCTACAGCAGCAGCAACATAGGGATTCGAAAGATGTTCGCCGTACTTTTCGTTAAACAAGCGGACATCCGCAGCTGTCATGGGTTCCTTTTTCAGAGCGTCCGCAATCTTCGGAGCAAGCTCTTGCGCGAATTGCCACTCTGCAGCGCTATCAACAATGGGAGTATCCGATCCGAAGATCGCCGCTCCAACAGCGCTGCGTCCAGCCTTTACGGCGTCGCGAGGAACTACGCTATCCGCGACACCATTGATTGTCTTTGCCGCTTCACTTGCAGCTGTACTGAGCGCCGTAATCTTCTTGTCATACGAACTTTTAAGATCACTCTGCTTGCTGATGATCTCCTGGCGAGCTCTTGCCAAAGCAGCTTCACGATCATAATCTGGGTCGCTTGCAGCATCAGCTTCAATTTGCGCGACCCTGTCGCAATAGTTGCTCAGCTCAGAATCCCACTCTTCCTGAAGTGTCTTGACCTCAGAAATAGCAGTATCAACCTCGCCCCTCCACGTTTCCAGTACACCCGCTGGCTCAGGGAATTTCCCTGACAAGGATGAGACTTTCGTGCCCATTGTCTGGATCTCGGTAACAACGGCCTGAGCTGTTTGGCCCGACCACTGTTCAGTGGGAATCGAGGCATTCTGAACAGCTTGAACATTGTTGGCCAACGCCGAACCCGTTGCCCTCCAATGCGAAGCGACTTCAGAAGCTGAAGAAACAGCCTTCGGAGCCTCTAGAGCCGAACTACCAGAACGAAAATCAACGCCACTCATTTGTTCCACTCAACTCCCAAGCGAGCCGCACGCTCACGGTTGTACTGCTCAGTGCTGTCAAAGTTCTTACGAGCACTATCAACTCCAGAACCCAAGGTCGCAAAAGCATCCGAATATTCTAAGACGACCATCGACATTGCGTCAGTAAAATGTTTCGCCGCCTGGAGCAACTCACTCGGGCCTTCACCCCCCGGACCGGGAAGAGAAAAAGCAACAGAACTTGTTGAAATACGTTTAGCCGAGGCGCCGATCCCCGCAAGAGTGTCAGCGTCAGTCCACTGGTCATTCGCAACAACGCCGACTCCAGCACTGTCGAAATAAATCTGGTCGGCGGTCGATTTTTCAGCTCCGGTCATTGGAAGTACTCTTCTCTTTCCAACGTGGTAACACCACTTGCCTGAGCAATACCTTCGTATTCCCATTTGGCGTGCGAATAGATCGATCATTAAATTACCAGTTCAACGACCTCTTCTTCAAAACACGAAAAACTCAAGCACACACCGTCTGATACGCGTTTAGCACCATCGCGATCATTGCTCCGAAGACATCGCCATCATCAGAAAAATCTGGCTATTAGGCTCGCGACTCATCCCACGCCATCTGCGCCAAGAAGGTTCCTTGATCGCGCGAGACGACCAGGCCTCGGCCCTTGGGGAGCAGACGCGGACGTTCGCGACCAATGACCATACCCTCCGAAGGGTTACCCGACATCATGATGCCCGTTGCTGACAGTTCAGACAGGGCCTGTAGAACCGACTCGTAGGCTGCACGCGACGCACCACCCATACGGCGAGTAATCACCAAGTGGAAGCCAATGTCTTGCGCCTGAGACAGCAAGGGAATCAGCGGCGCAAGCGGCGAACCACTCAAACCACCCGTAGAGATCAAGTCGTAGTCATCGACCAGGACCCACGCCTCTGACCCCTTCCACCAGTTGCGCTGACGCAACTGCTCGGGAGTGACATCCGGTCCGGGAAGACGCATGCGCAGCTGCTCGGCAACCGCCTCCATGCTGCCCAAGATCTCATCACGGTTCGAGATGTACATCGGCATGTCTTGTTCGCTCCACTCACCCAGAAGGGAGCGGCGAACATCGACAACGACCAGCATGGCGCGCCGGCTTCCCGGCTTGGCCAAGACCTGATTGCCCAGGTTGCGCAAGAAGGAACTCTTTCCGCACTTCGCATCGCCAAAAACGTACATGTGCGACTCGTTGTCGAGGTCGAAAGTCCACGGCTTCAAGCGACGTTCTTCCAGACCCAGAACGATCCTCTTCTGCGGACCGTGAATGGCCTCGATCTGCGAGACTGTGATCTTCTCAGGCAGCAGGCGCAGGCGCGGACCAAGCTCGGTCGCGGAAGCAATGCGAACAAGGGTCGCCTCGACACCTTCACCGATCGTTTGAGGATCATGGATCCCATCGGCGCGCGGCAAGGCAACAAGCATGTGGTGACCCGTCATCGACAGACCGCGACCCGGGCGCCCCTCGGGGACCTTGCTTCCCTTTTCGCGGCGGAACTCCGAATCCGAAGGATCACCCATGCGCAGCTCAAGACGCGAACCGAAAATATCCTGCATCTGCAGACGGAAGTCCATCTTGCGCAACGCGGTCGCAATGAAGTGGACACCGAAGGAAAGCGCGCGCTCAGCCATGAGGCGAATACGGTCTTCCGCATCGGGGAAGTCGCTTCGCAGGGTTCCCCAACCGTCGACGATCAGGAAGATATCACCATAGCCATCGTCGAAGCGTCCCTGTGCACGGCCTCGGCGATAGGTCGCCATGGAGTCGATGCGGTTCGCGCGGAAGTAGGCGGCGCGGTCCTCGATGATGCCCTCAATTTCAGAGACCATACGATTCAAGATGTCCTCGTCATCTCGAGAAGCAACGCCCGCGATGTGGGCCCCGCCCTCGAAAGCGGCGAAAGTGCCCGAGAAATCGATGACGAAGAATTGAACTTCCTTCGGCGTGTGCGTCAAGGACAATGCCATGACCACAGAACGCAAGGCGGTCGACTTACCTGAAAGCGGACCACCGAGGATCGACATGTGACCGCCCGCCCCGGAGAAGTCGTACTCCAGGGTCTCGCGGCGCTGCTCGTGGGGAAGGTCGACAATACCGAGAGGAATGTGCAGCGGTCCCTTCGCGCGCCATTCGTGCGAAATGAGGCCGAGCTCGGGATCCACGGCCAGGTCCGGCATAAGCGAATCCATGGTCTCGGGGACATCCAGGGGCGGGAGCCACACCTGGTGGGCGG
>ERZ773197.2181-NODE-2181-length-12673-cov-19.223173_pt1 | contig 12673 bp, 10 predicted proteins | sample MGYA00580999_ERZ773197 | MGnify/ENA primary metagenome ERZ773197 (study PRJEB29015, sample SAMEA2738166) | human oral metagenome | biome: human oral; feature: human-associated habitat; material: saliva | place: China | collected 2185 ...
GGGCGGCTTCTTGCAGTCGCTTTTCGAGAGCTTGATGATCCGTCTTCGGCACATCGTTGGGGTTGGTGAGCCGAATGCGGAAAAATAGGCGCGCCAACGATGAGGAGGACAGGTACACCTCATGGTCGATGGCACTAAAATCAAATTCCTGTTGGAACACCCGCTGAATACGGGAGCACACGTTCGTGTTGTAACGATCCCGAGGCAGGTACACCACGGCGGAAATAAACCGGTTGAACTGGTCGGCGCGCAGGAACAGGCGGGTCTTGCGGCGCTCCTCCAGGCCCATGATGCCGCCGAAGGTCTCGGTCAGATCATTAGCGGAAGCGTGCAGCAGCTCCAGGCGCGGGTAATCCTCCAAGGCACCCAGAAGCGCCTTGTCAGAGTAAGAACCGGGGTGGTAGCCGAGGCGGCGGCGCACCATCGCGATACGCTCACGCACCAGCGGAGTCTCAATAGCGGGCAGTGCGTACGACTGACGGGTGAACAGACCCAGAATGACGTACTCACCAATCACGCGGCCGTTCAGGTCGAAGCGGCGCACACCAATGTAGTCCAGGTAGTCGTTCCGTGCGACGGTGGAGCGGGAATTCGCCTTCGTGATGTACAGGGGGCGCGGGAACAGGGCACGCTCCAGGGTCTCGCCAGAAAGCTGGATGCGGTTACGGCCCTCGGTGGTACGCAGAATACCGAGCGCCGAGCCGGGGCGGTCCACCAGAGAAATAGCGCCGGAGGTGCCGTCCAGGATGCGCTCCTTGACGCCCATGAACACGAAGTTGCCGCGGGTCAGCCAGCGCAGGAAGTCCTGTGCCACCTCCACACGGGAGGCAGGCTCCACACCGCGCGGGTTGGCGGCGTAGGATTCCTCGCCGTGACCCAGGGTGGCACCGCGCAAATCGTACATTGCCTGAGCCATGTCGAAAACGCGGGCGACCATGGCATCCAGGTCGGTGTGGCAGGCGCGAACATCAGCGAGGACGCGCTCAACTTCCTTCTCGCAGCGGCGCTGCTCTTCCTCAGTGAGGTAGCGGGTCAGGCGAACCGCAATCCAGGCTTCAATAGCGACAGTGGTACCCGCCGGGGCGTTCTCGCTGAGCTTGAGGGAGGGCACGCCAAGAGTGGCGGTATCGCCACTGGCGAGGTTGCCGCGCATGCCGGTGCCGCGCAGGCTCAGGAGGGTGCCGTCCGGGCCGCGTTCAGCGAGGAAGGTAGGGTGAAGAATGGTGACGAAACCACCAAAGTGCGCGGCAAGGCATGCGGTCAGGGAGCTGACGATGTGCGGCATGTCGTCGGTCGCGACGTACAGGGTGGTGTTGTACTCGTCGTTGCGTGCGGCAACGACAGGGGTCTTGGGCAGGCGGATTTGAGCCAGCGCACGGTGGGTGCGAGCCAAATCCTCTAACTCTGCCGGGGTGAACTCTTCACGCTCATCTTCGGGGCTGTTCAGGAAATACTGCTCGACCCATTCATCGGCGCCAGCGAAGTGTGCCATAGCCTTGTCAGTCATTGACAATCTATCCTCCGAATATCGGTATCACTTCACTGTGACGGTGTCTGTGTGGTCTCATGTGCGCGCCGTGGCGCGCGAGCACTTATACCAAGCTTATACCTTCGAGGTGTTTCTGTCAGACATATCGCTCTTGCGGGCGTAGAAATTATTTTTATCTTCTTCCCAACTCCAGCGCGCATTTGGTACGGGTTCAAGAAAGTAGGTGCATCTTACGAGGCGGACACGTACAGTGAAACTATGAGTTTGCGTACTGAATCTTTCCTGGTGGGTCTCATTGGTGACGGCATCACCTCCTCCCTGACCCCTCCCATGCATGAGGCGGAAGCGGACGCGCACGGAGTGCGCTACCTGTACCGCCCCGTCGACATGGACGCCCTGAACCTGGATGGCGCCTCCGCCCCGGCGCTTCTGGATGCGGCGGCACTGCTCGGCTTTAACGCTTTCAATATCACGCACCCGTGCAAGCAGTCGGTCATGGAGCACCTGCACGAGCTGTCGGATGCGGCACGCGCCCTGGGCGCGGTCAATTGCGTGGTGATTGGCGAGGACGGCAGCTTCTACGGCGATAACACGGACTACTCCGGGTTCATTGCGGGATTGAAGCGCGGCCTGCCGCAGGTGGCGGAGAATCCGGCGCGCCTGGAGCACGTGGTGCAGCTGGGCGCTGGCGGTGCCGGTAGCGCCACGGCGTACGCCCTGTGCCGCCTGGGGGTGCGCCGCCTGAGTCTCTTTGAGCGTGACGCGGCGAAGGCGCAGGGGCTTGCGGAGCAGCTGGGCGGGCTCTTCCCACAGACCCAGATCGAGGTGCTGAGCGACGATGAGCACTTGGTTGAAGCTCTACTGGAGGCTCAGGGTTTGGTGAACGCAACCCCGGTGGGTATGCACGTGCATCCGGGTATGCCGTTGAGCGAGTCGGCATTGAGCGCCGGGGTGTTGCGTGAGGGCCTGTGGGTTGCGGATGTCATCTACCTGCCGCAAGAGACGCAGCTGGTGCGCGCGGCGCGTGCCGCCGGGTGCGAGGTGCTGACGGGCGGCTATATGGCGGTGGGTCAAGCGGTGGATGCGTTCCGTCTCTTCACCGGGCTGGAACCGAATGCTGAGCGTATGGCGGCGCATTTTGAGGCGCTGATTGCAGCTCAGCAGGGAGATTAGAAAGTTAAACACAGGTGGGGTTGGATAGATATCTATCCAACCCCACCTGTATTTATTCTATATACAGAATATATTGTTCAGGTTATGCATCCAGCTCAGCCAGGGACTTCTTGTACCCTTCACGAGCCGTCAGCGCACCCAACGCCACGAGCGCGCACATGGCAACCGTGAACACGGCGGGCAGCACCGCGTTATGCAGGTCGGCACCGGCGAGGCTCGTCGCCACGGCGGGGGCGACGCCTCCAGAAATTGCGAAGCCAATCTGGGTACCCAACGCCAGGCCGGTCACGCGCACGCGAGTCGGGAACATCTCCGCATAGAAGGCAGGCCACACGCCGTTCGCCATGGAGTACAGCGCACCGTGCATGAGCACGCCGTAGGCAAAGATACCCACCCAGTTACCCTCGGCAATCGCCCCGAGGTACGGGAACATCACCAGGGACGAAGCAACCGCACCGGTAATGAACACGGGCTTACGACCGATCCGGTCGGCAAGCATGGCGGCGAGCGGAATCGCAATCAGACCGAGGGTGTTGGAGGCGACCGGCACCAGCAGCATGGTGCTGCGGTCAAGGCCGTAACCCTTGGTGGCGAAGGAGAGCGCGAAGGTCGTGAAGACCATGTTCACGGTGTTGACCATGGCGCACACGGCGATGGTGAGCACGGCGCGCTTGTGGTGCTTGAAGACCAGCATGAGCGGGGATTCGGTGAGCTTTTCGCGCTGCAGGTAGGCGGGCGGCTCGGAGAGGGTGCGGCGAATCAGCCAGGCGGTCACCACCACAAAGGCGGAGAGCCAGAAGGGTACGCGCCAGCCCCAGCTGAGCAGGTGCTCATCCGGCAGGGCGGCGAAGGGAATGAACACTGCGGTTGCCAGTAGCGAGCCGAACTGGGTGCCTTGCAGGGTCCAGCTGGTCGTGAAGGCGCGCTGATGCGCGTTGGCGTGCTCCAAGGAGATGGAGATGGAGCTTGCCTGCTCACCAGCGGCGGAGAGGCCCTGAATCATGCGGCAGATGACCAGCAGGGTGGGGGCGAGGATACCCGCCTCACTGTAGGTCGGCAGGCAACCGATTGCGAAGGTGGCAAAGCCCATCAGGAAGAGCGTGAGCATCAGGACGAATCGGCGGCCGTAGCGGTCACCGAGGGGTCCAACGATCATGGCGCCGAAGGGACGCACAACGTAGGCGACGCCCACAACCACCATGGACTTGAGGATGCCAATGGCGGCAGTGTCTTCGGGGAAGAAGATGCGGTTGAGCACGATTGCGGCGGCGGTGCCGTAGACGGCGAAGTCGTAGTATTCGAGGGCGGAGCCTATCCAGCTGGCGAGGGCGGCTCGTCGTGGTGATCGGGCGGGCGCGTCGGTGCGTCGGCTCATGGGTGGCTCCTTCGGTGCTATACCCGTTGGGAGGGGCGGGGCCGTGGTGTGGGCGGCCCGTGCGGTTTGTCAATGTGCCCTTCCAGTGTAGGGAGCGCACCACCTGTTTTCCATAGGGTTACCTAAGTTCCCAAGGTTTGAAGTAGGTACAAACACGGAGACCGAGTGAACAATAAAGAAATTTGTAATTTCAAAAATGCGCGACAGGACTTTCGCACTCCAATCCCCGTAAAGTGAATATCACCTCGGCAGGAGTGTGCCTACCGAGCAGTCACGCCGACCAAGATAAAGCTGGTCGGCGTTTTTAGTGTCCAATTCATTTGCGGTAGCCCCGAACTATGGACTTCCCGGGAGGTTCATAGTGCGGGGCTACTGCCTTTCCGAAAGGATTTTATTATGTCCAAGATTGATCAGGCGATTGCATGGATGGAGCAGCGTAAGGGCAAGGTGACCTATTCGATGAATTATCGAACTGGCCCGCATTCTTATGACTGCTCATCTGCTGTTTACTTTGCACTGCGAGATGCTGGCCTGCTCCCGCAGAATATTGCTATTGGTAATACCGAAACGCTCTTCCATGATTTGGAGAGTAACGGTTGGACTCAGGTTCGACCGGATGCATCGGGTAATTACCCGGCACGACGTGGCGACGTGTTTATTTGGGGTCGCCGTGGATACACCAGCGGCGCAGCTGGTCACACCGGCATTTTCTATGATGACCACGACACGATTATCCATTGCAACGCTGGTCACAATGGCATTTCCATCAATCCGCACGACACGATTTGGGTGTATAACGGTTCTCCTGCAATCACGATTTATCGTCCCCCTGCAGAAGTGAACGAAGAAGAGGTTATCTATCGCGCAGCTAAGAATGCAATGAATGCAATCTATGACGAAGCTTTCATCCGCAAGGGAGAGCTCGCAGAAAAGGCATTCGGCAACCGCCTCACTGGCCTGCGCGGCGTAATCCACTGGTTCGACAACTCCATGTTGTACCTTCAGCAGCGTCTCGATGATGCAGAAAAGGCCGTACGTGCGCTCTAGTTAGATTTATCTACTGAAACCAAAGAGATAACCATCAGGGTGTTTGGGGGAGGGTCTCTAGGCCCTACCCCAAACACCTATAAAACTTTAAATATAACGCATTCAATAAATCACAAAATTTCACTTAATGAATATTTATCGATAAATAAACCAATATAAGTTGATTTACGAATTAAATAGCCTCATCTACCTTCAAATACACCCCCCCCCCTAACCTAAATATTAAAGGTCGATTTAGAACATTGAAAAGTATCTGTTTACTCTTTTGACTAGGCATAGTATTCAGGAGAAACCATGAAACACCTACCCCGTCCCTGCGCAGGGTGCAGGGAGCCAACCAGTTCCTATAGAGAGGATTGCCGCACCTGTCAGGCGCGACGCCGTGCTATACAGACCCACGATAGTCCCTATCTAATGCAGGGGCGTTCAATATGCCCCCGGTGTTGGCGTACAGCAGGTCTCTCCTTACCAGCAAGTAGCGTACGCCCGGAGAACTACGGGCAACCGCTCGTGATAGAGAATCAGTGGAATCCCATCTATTCCATCTGCCGTGCATGTATCCACGCGCCAGAGGGTACCGTACCTCTTGATTCACCGCGGGTCTATCTTCCTGTCAACCCTCGAGCTCGACGAACTTCGAAGCAGCGAATTTACCCTTCGCGAGCAAATCCGGTTCTTTTTCTTGCGCTTTCTCATTGCACGCGTTGTGAGAAGCCAATAGATGCGGACTCTCGACATGCCGGGCACCCCTTATGCCGCAAGCACTACCGGCAAATGAAGCGACAGAATGCGCACCAGGATACTGAAGCTCCAATCGGCAAGAAGAGCGGACAGGATGAATGGGCCGTTCATGATGCTGGTTTAGCATCATTCCTACACGCACGGAGAAAACGCCTGTCACATGCTTCAACTTCGCTGCCAAGAAGCAGAAGCAGGGCAACTCTTTGTAGAGCCAACACTATAGTTCACACACCTTCCGCACTGTAGCGGATATCAATAATTCACTCATTTAGCAGAGAGGCTATATCATATGGCTACCATTTCGTCTGGCGAGCAACTGCAGCAGCATCTAATCGCTCTAACTGTGGGCACGCCAGTGAAGGATGCAGACCGTCAATGTCTACATCGCGCAAAGTTCCGTATTCCACGCCATCAGGCATTATTGGATGAGCTGGCAGATTATGTAGCCGGTGGTTCACGTACCGGAGGAGCATCCAGCACCAGCCGCTTTGGATGTCGTATGCCTATTTCTGCTAATGCGTTAGAAGTTCAAGAGTCTATTCGTTCCGTTGTTATGCCCTCATTCCCAGGTGCACCGCTGAAAAATCAGGTTTCTGCGTGGATTCGCAATCACCTACATCAGGAGCTTCATGATGAGGCGTTGGCAACGACGACCAGTTGGATTCGGGCCATTGTTGCGTTGCGCCATCCCAGTCATGATTTGCAGGGTTCTTGTCCTAACTGCGGGGAGCAGGAAGTCATGAAAACAAGCTGCGACGGCTCAACATCAATACGCCGATCTGCACTGTATTACACCACTGAAAGGGCATCTTGTCGTTCTTGCTCTGCTATGTGGGAAGGGTTAGAAGGCATGAAGGCCTTAGCCCTGCTACTTCATAGCCAGGACTAATACCGTCCGCATTAAACTTCTGCCTGTGAAAATAGGTAACCGTTCCAGTAGGATTACATCATTTTCCCGGGCAGATAAAGCTACTGCAGGAAGCTGTTCTTTACCTGCTGTAGTTCACCCCGTCAGATTTATCCTGGCGGGGTTTTCTGTTAAACCGCAGCTATCATAGCTGCCTAACCGCCAAGGAGATTATCATGGCACCTATTTCTGAAGCATCCGCCTACCGCGCAGCACATCGAGCCCTAACCGATGTGTATAACGAGCCCTTTGTTCGAGAGGGTAATCTTGCGGTTGCTAAATTTGGCAACGCTACTGTCAACACTCGAACCGTTGTGGAATGGTTCGATCATCAGGTGATTCTCATTGCTAAGCGTATTGAAGATATCGAGAAGCTCGCAAAGTCAAAGCGCCGTGCTTAGACACCGTCCAGGATGGCGTAAGCAGCTATACGCAGTTATTCCGGCTACCACTGCCGTCCTGCAGACCTACGGAATCCTTACGCAGGAGCAGGCAAGTGTGTGGGCTGGTCTAGCGATAGCCCTCTGGGGTTTGTGGATGGCTTGGGCTAACACCGACCATACTCGCAAGCCCCACAATACTACGCATATTCCTCCCCACCAGTAGGTCCGTCATATATCGTGGGGGTGGTGGAACATATTTCGATTCCCCACCACCCCCACCGTATGATGTACCTGTATGTAGTTCCATCCGCCGCATTTCGAAGAGGTACTATGCCGTCACCCCGCACCAGCATCATCATGCCGGTCTACAACACCGCGAACACTGTAGTTCGGGCTATCGACTCCGTACTCTCTCAAAGCGACCCGGATTTTGAACTCATCATCATCAACGATCAAAGCCCAGATGATTCTCACCGTGTAATTCAGGAGTATCTCCAGAAACTCCAGGACTCACGCATCTCGTACCACCTTAACGAAAAGAATCTGGGACTAGCTGGTGCGCGCAACGTTGGAATTAGCCATGCGACCGGCGAATGGCTCGCTTACCTCGACTCTGACGATGCATACAAGCCCAACTTCCTAGAAGTCATACACGCTGCAGCTACCGACGATGTCGATGTTGTAGGATGTGCCCACGACATCTACTACCCTGATGGTTCGGCCCAGTACCGCCTCATGGGCGAAGCCGGTACATTCAGTGGCGATGAGGCTCTTGCACGGGTACTCAGTAGCCGCATCGCACCCTTCGCATGGGATAAAATTTTCCGCCGCGCCCCTCTCAAAGACATCCAATTTCCTCTCTTTAACCGAGTGGAAGACGCCGGATACAGCATCGCAGTCTGCACCGTAGCCCGCGCATTGAAGGTTATCCCCGACTCCCTCAACCTCTACTCTGTGAACCCAGAATCTATCACATGGGGTTCAACTCCTCCCTTCGAAGATTTAGTCACCTTCATGGATTACGTGGATGCAACGGTAGATGCCCCCCACGTCAGCAAGAAGGTTCGGACCGCACTCGCCATCTCGCGCATCATTAATTTTGTCAATAGCGGCAATAGCGTTCTACGTCAGAACCCTCCCGGGGGTAAGGAATTCCTACGTCGCTGCCGCCAAGAAATAACACCCCGTACCCTGTATTTGGCAATTTCCTCAGGATCTGTTTTTGGGATTGCGGGAGCGCTCTTCAAGTACCTACCCGCAATCTATTACCCCATTTATCGGGCCTATATTAAACGCACCTACGGAATGTAATACTCGTTCTTTTATCGTTCTCTCAAAAGGTCTTAGCTCTTGATGACTTCTGTCCCCCGCACTAGCGTTATCATGCCGGTCTACAACACCGCCTCCACTGTTATTGCGGCGATTAAGTCGGTGCTGGCGCAGACCGACCCCAATTTTGAGCTTCTGGTCATGATTGACGGCTCCCCGGATGATTCGGCGCAGCTGATTGCCGAGTACCTGCAGCAGAACCAGGATGAGCGCGTGCGCGTGTTTGATAACCCTGAGAACCAGGGTCCTTCCGCGGTGCGTAATCAGGGCCTGGATGAGGCGCGCGGCGCGTGGGTGGCGTTCCTCGATTCCGACGACATTCTCTACCCGACCTTCCTGGAGCGCCTGCACTACCACGCGGAGCGTACCGGCGCGCAGGTGGTCAATTGCGCCCACAATATGGTGGCGGCCGACGGTTCGATCACGCAGCGTCTGAAGGGCACCCCCGGCATACTGACCGGTCAGGAGGCGGCGTTCGCCCTGCTCAAGGATGAGCTGTCCCCCTACCCTTGGGATAAACTCATTGACCGTTCCCTGCTGGAGGGCATCTACTTCCCGGCAGATATTCGCCGCGCCGAGGATGAGTGCGTCATCCTGGACTGCTACCTGCGAGCGCAGAGCGTGACCGTCATTGACGAGCCGCTGTACGCCTACGCGGTGAGCGCGGCAAGCCTGACGTGGAGCCGTATTACTCCCCTGGATGAGACGCGCCGCCTGCTGGAATATTTTGAGAAGTCTCTGCAGCGTACAAGCACGTATCATCTGCCTGCCGGTCAGGAGGCGCTGACGATTGCCCGGGTTCTTGCGTACCTGAATAATGCGCAGCAGGCGCTGATTGTGGGCGGCGAGAGCGCATCGGCTGTGTTGGCGGGTTGCCGTAGTGGTTTTACGGTGCGCGATGCGCTGCTTGCGTTGCGCATCCGCCCGGTGTTTGGTGCTGCCGGTCTGCTGTTGAAGACCAGCACGGCGCTGTACCGTCTGCTGTACGGCGCGTACGTTAAGCGGGTCTATAACCTCTAGAATTCGGGTGCGTGCACCCATGTTTCGTCACACTCTGTTTCGTCACACTCACACACATTGATTGGAGCGGATTTCATGTCCTCCAAACCTGCATCGGCGCGGGTGGCGTCCCCTGTGGAGGCTAAGCCTGAGTCCCCGGCCGAATCCCGAGCTGAGTCTCAGGCGGCTTCCGCACCTGCCGCGAGCCGCCCTAGACCTGCGCGAAAGGTGTACCTGGACCTCATTAACGTTCTCGCCATTATCTTCGTGGTGGCGCTGCACGTGCGGTTCAACTACCGGGTGGATTATGATTCGCCCGGTTGGGTTCTCGAGAACATTCTTTCGGGTACCGCGGTTGCCGCGGTGCCGCTTTTCTTCATGGCCTCGGGTATTACCCTGCTGAATTTCACGAACCGTGAGAGTGTCGGCACGTTCTATAAGAAGCGTTTCACGAAGATTCTGATTCCGCTGCTGGTGTGGGGTCAGGTGTATCTCTTTGCACGCAGCTGGTTTAAGCACACTCCCCTGCCTACGGGTGAGGAGATTCTGGCGGTACTGCTGGCACCGAACAAGGTGGGTGTGACCCTCTGGTATTTGGAGGCGCTCATCGGTGTGTACCTGGTGTTGCCGATCTTCTCGTACGCCCTGCGTGGTGCCGGTGAGAAGAAGGTGCAGCTGGCGTGGCTGATGGCTGCGCTGGGTCTGCTGATGCCCATTGCGACCGCTACCCTGCAGAAAATTAACCCACAGTTTATGCCGGAGTTCTCAGCACCTATCGTGGGGTATGTGGGCTTCTGCTTCCTGGGTTATGCGCTGGCGAATACGGAGTTTAGCCTGCCGTGGCGTCTGGTCATCTATGTGCTGGGTATTGCCGGTTCTCTGGCGCATATTCTGGTGGGCCCGTACCTGGTGCTGAACTATCCGGGTCTGGGCGGTTTGGCGACCGAGTACCTGTCTGTTCCGACGATTTTCTGGGCCGCGGCGGTGTTCGTGTTCTTCAAGTCTCTGCCACTGAATCGTCTGCCGGAGGCGGTTCAGACGGGTCTGCGTAAACTGTCGGCGCTCACTTTTGGTGTGTATCTGATTCACCTGCTGATTATTCAGGGCCTCGCCGCCTACGGTTGGCCGCTGGTGGATTACCGTCTGGAGGCACCCTACGCTCTGCTGGTGTGGGCTTCTTCGCTGGTTCTGGTGTGGTTGCTGCGCTGGATTCCACCGGTTCGTAAGTGGCTAATGCCCTAGCGGCAAGCCGCCTACCGGGTTAAACCTATGGGAGGGGCACGTACGTGATGTACGTGCCCCTCCCATAGGTTTTTAACCAGAGGTTTCTAGGCTACTCGGCGTGAGCCTCCTCCGTGCGGGATGCCAAAGACACGCCCACCATGTGCACCACAAAGCCGCAGACCGGGCCGACCGCCAACGCCACGATAGCGCGTGGCACCAGCGACGCGGGGACCAGGAACGCCAAGCTCAAGGTCACCGCCGCGGCAACCACCCAGCCGGCAAGGTAGATGCGGTGCTGGTTCACCGCGAGCGCCATATTGCCCGAGAGAGTCATGAGCGCCAGCAACGCCGAGGCGAAGACCAGTGCACCCAGGGTAATGCCGGAGGCTGCCGCCTCGTACGCGGACTCTGCACCTGCGGCAGGCGGGTAAATCAGGCGGAACAGCAGCGGACCCACCAGGTACGCCGCCACAGCGCCCACGGCACCCACAACCACCACTGCGGCGGCAGGCTTAATGAACGCCGCTACGGGGCGGTGACGCTGCTTCAAGAAGGCAGAAACCGCCACGCCCTGAAAGGCCTGCAGGGGAATCATAATCGGCGAACGGGTAATGGAAATCGCCAGGATCAGGGTGCCCAGCACGACCGGTTCGCTCTCCGCGGCGCCGCTCGCCTTCAACACGTTCGGGAAGCCCATCATCAGCACCGCCGCGGCGGCAGAGGACAGGAACGACCAGAGGATATTTGCGCTCAGGCGGCGCGCGGGCACATCGGCGCGGGCAACCCACAGACGGCGACCCGAGACAGTCACGAACGCCAGGATAAGCCACAGACCCATCGGCACGACGGTTGCCACCTCAAGGCCGGCAAGGGAAGGAATCATGAGCGCAGCCGCAAGCATGAGGATGAGGCGCCCGGCAGATTCCAGACCGCCCACCGCCGCGAAAAGGTACCAGCGGTCCTCACCGGCGGTCACACCGCTCATAGTCGCCTGTAAGGCGTAGAGGAACACGCCCACCGCCATAACGGTCACGCCCACCGCCGCCGAATGCGGAATCTGATGGCCCGCCCACAGCGGGGAGCTCACCAGCACCAGCGCACCGGCAATAGCACCCAAAGCCGCGGTCACCGTAACCACGCGAGCGCCCTGCGGCGCGGAACCCTCAGCAGATGCAGCCCCGCCAGCTACAGCACGGGTGCGTGCCGTACCCACCGCGCGCGTAATCTCCGGCTGAATACCCGTGATAATACCCGTCACAGTGAAAAGCGCCGCCCAGAACAGCAGGAACTCCGTCAGCTCCGAACCGTTCAGGGCACGCTGAGCAATCATGGTCACCAACAGCGTGGAGACCGCCGCCAACAGGGACGAACCCAAAAGCGCCAGGGACTGGTAGCGGGTGACCGTACCCGAAGACTGGGCCTCCCGAGAGGGGTGTTCCTCCACCCCGCTCTTATCGGGGTGCTGTACCGACTCGCTCACCGCGTCCTCCTCATTCCTAGCCGCCAATATAGCCGCCAACACAAACCATCATTACATACGCAGATGCGCCGCACATCCACCGCAGGATGTACGACGCACCGCACACAAATATAGGTTTACTTCACCACATGCTCGGCAAGGTTCTTAACACCCTGCCACTTCTTCGCCAGGGCTGCCTTCGGCAGCAGAGTCAGAGCGTGAGCACGCGAGGAGAAACGGATACGGGCCACGCGGGCAGCCTTCGTCCAACCCAGGGCAATCATCTCATCAGCAATGGTGTTCATGTAGCGGCGCTCCTCATCAAAGCGGGTACCCTCCAGGGCACGCCAGGACGAGTCAGAACCACCGTGACGACGGTACATGAACGCAACCTGCGGATCGTAGTACAGGGAGCCGCCACGCATCGTAATGTCAAGGATCAGCGCCATGTCCTGGATAACGTTCAGGCCCTCACGGAAGCCGGTGCCCACGATAGCGTCCTTACGCCAACCCAGGGACGGGAAGTAGAACCACGCGCCGCGCAGCA
>ERZ773197.2185-NODE-2185-length-12652-cov-51.068826_pt1 | contig 12652 bp, 14 predicted proteins | sample MGYA00580999_ERZ773197 | MGnify/ENA primary metagenome ERZ773197 (study PRJEB29015, sample SAMEA2738166) | human oral metagenome | biome: human oral; feature: human-associated habitat; material: saliva | place: China | collected 2185 ...
CCCTGTGGAATGAAATCTGTGGAAGTTGCCTCCCGAAAGTGAAAACCCTCAATGACAACAGGCGGCAGAAAATCAAATGCCGACTTGATGAGTTCGGGGGCGAAAGTAAAGGGGATTGGCTGGCACACACAAAGGAACTGTTTGAGCGTATCACCGCCTCGGATTTCCTGCGTGGCGGTAATAATTCAGGCTGGACGGCAACATTCGATTGGGTGTTTGAGAACGCAAAGAATTGGGTTAAGGTCGTCGAGGGCAACTACGATAACAACAGAGGCGCAAGGAGCAAACAACAACAGCGCACACAGCAGGGCGTAACGCTCGGCGTGGGTGAGTACATAGAACCACAAACTGGACGACGTACATACGGTACAGGTAAGGCTACTATTCCACCAACAGCCCCTGCGCGCCCATCTGAAAGACATAGTTGGGATAGTGGTTCAAAATCATGGGTGTTGTTATGAGTGCTAAAATAAGCGCGTATAGCGCGTTAAAACTTTTCTAGCGATAACTTATACCCAAAACGAATTTGAGGCCCACAGAGCGTAAATAAAGGGGTAAATTCGGGGTTTAATTCCACAATGAGCAAGCTGAAATAAAATAAGAATGAAAAATTTTGGTGATTACGGCATACAGATACCATACGGGAGGCAAAGCGGTAATGTAAAAACTTTTTGTCCGCAGTGCCACAAAGATAGGCACGACAAAAGAGATAAAAGCCTGTCCGTTGATTTGGATAAGGGCGTATGGCATTGTCATTATTGCAATTTTAGCGGTCATCTTGAAAATGATGAACACGAAAAGCAAAAATGGATGGAACAACAACCTTGGTACCAACGGACAAAGATAAAACAAAAGCCTGTGTATAAAAAACCACAACCACGCCCTGTATCGCCAATGTCAGACAAGGCAAAGAAGTGGTTCAAAGGCCGCTGCATAAGCGAGGATACGCTGCTTGCGATGAAAGTAACGGAGGGTGGCGAGTGGATGCCGCAAAAGAGCGGGGAGGCAAATACGGTGCAGTTCAATTACTACCACAACGGCGAACTCATAAACACGAAATTCCGCACAGGGGATAAGTGCTTCAAATTGGTTAGCGGCGCAGAGCTTCTTCCGTACAATATAGACGCTATCAAGGGGCAAAAAGAGTGCATAATCTGTGAGGGGGAAATGGACGCGCTCTCGTTTTTCGAATGCGGTCGCCACGATGTTGTAAGCGTGCCGAACGGTGCGAACGCTAATCTCGATTACCTCGACAACTACATTGAGGAATATTTCGACGACAAGGAAACAATATATATCGCCTCCGATACAGATACAAAGGGTGTTTTACTGCGTGATGAGCTACTCCGCCGCTTTGGGGCTGAACGCTGTCGGGTATTGGAGTATGGAGAGGGCTGTAAGGATGCCAACGAACATCTTATGAAGTTTGGACGTGAAAGCCTGTTGCAGTGTATCGCCTCTGCACCCGAAATCAAGGTTGAGGGGGTATTTACGGTAAGCGACTTCGAGCAATCGCTGGACGCGCTGTTTGAGAACGGCTGGCAAAAGGGCGTAACCATCGGACACGACAACTTCGACCGCCTGTGCAGCTTTGAGACGAAACGACTGTGTATTGTTACGGGTATTCCAGGCAGCGGTAAATCGGAGTTCATAGACGAGATAGCCGAACGGCTGAATATGCGCTACGGGTGGCGGTTCGCCTATTTTAGCCCTGAAAATGCCCCGCTCGCCTATCACGCCTCGAAGCTCATAGAGAAGTTTACGGGAAAGCGGTTCAACCGACAGTCGCTGTCGTTCGGCGAATACAAGCAGGTAAAGGAGCATATAGAACAGGACTTTTATTTCGTCGCTCCAACGGATAACTACCGAGTAGATAATATTCTTGAAAAGGCAAAATATCTCGTCCGTCGGCGAGGCATTAAAGCCCTCGTGATAGACCCGTACAATCGTTTGGAAAATGAACTTGGCGGGCGCAGCGAAACTCAATACATTAGCGAACTACTCGACAAACTGACAAACTTCGCACAGCGCAACGACATCTTGATTATCCTAATGGCGCACCCGACGAAGCAACCGAAGAACAAAGACGGGGTTATAGAAGCCCCAACGCTTTATGACATCAGCGGTTCGGCGAACTTTTTCAATAAAGCCGATTTTGGAATAGTCGTACACCGAAACAGGCTTGATAATACGGTCGAGGTGCATATCCAAAAGATCAAGTTTCGCCATCTTGGAGAGTGTGGAACGGCACTGTTCAAATATAACCTTAATAACGGGCGATATACGCCGTACACAAACGGTATAGAACCTATTTGGGACAACGAAAATCATATACAGGCAGAAATCCGACAAAGGCAACAGGAAGCAGACGAAGCGGCTGTTTTCGATTTTAGCAGCATACCCGAAGATGAATGCCCTTTCTAACATAATAAACAATAGCAATGAAAGATATAGAGCTTTACAACGATAGCTTCCAAAATTACAAGGGCTATCAGATACCAAAGGCGTAGCTGATACTTACGGACGTGCCCTACAATCTCGGCAATAACGCTTATGCAAGCAATCCTACATGGTATGAGGGCGGCGACAACAAGAATGGCGAGAGTGCAAAGGCTGGTAAAAAATTCTTCTCATCCGAGAATGAATTTAGACCTGCCGAGTTTATGCACTTCTGCTCCAAGATGCTCATCAAGGAACCAAAGGGGACGAATGTCAACGGGTCATAGATGAAATTCTATTCAGAGGTGGAGATATAGATGATGACGATAGTAACGAACCCGAAATTAGGGGCTCGTCTGTACTTCCAAAACTTAAAGAAGCAATGCGTAAGATTGCTCATTATAAAGAAATCTTCAACCCCCGACAATTAGAATTATTTGATTTATAAAACAACTATATGACAAGAGAAGAACAAATAAGACAAGCCGCCCTTGCGTATTCGTTTGATACGGACGGCGGACACAGTGGCGACCTGAACGCAGGACGTGATGACTTCATAGAGGGCGCTAAATGGGCAGACGAACACCAAGCGAATTTTTGGCACAAGAATATAGATGGCGATTTGCCTAAGAAAAGTGGTCGCTATTTAGTAATGGCACAGAACGGATTTTGCCATACTTGTAAATATAAAGCTGATAGTAGGTATTGGGACACAGTTGGTTATCAAAGTGATATTAAATATTGGATGGAAATACCAGAATTACCTAAATGAAAACTGATATATGAAAAGAGTAACAGAAATTAATCAACTTACAAAAGGTGATATTATAGTAGCAATTGTAGACCGCAAGATTGTGAAAAGAGAGTTTGTATGTGTGCATCCACACAACGACAAGTATTCAATATTCTTGGATGAATTGTATGACGGGTGTCCCAAGTTCTACAACGATAATCTCAAACTTAGAGAGTGGTATTTGTTCACGAATAGTAAGGAGGATTTAAAAGAACTCAATGCCATGATGGTTAAGGAACTCAAAAATTCAATAGCTTTTTACAAACAATGTAGCAAATAAATAAGATTATGAACAGAGAAATGTTATTTAGAGGAAAGTCTATCGGCACAGGAGAATGGCTTTACGGGCATTTGTTCAACTATGGGCTAACGGCACCGAGTAATGTGCCTTGTATCAGCGTATGTGTACCGACATCATGGGAAGAGGCGTACAGTCTCTATGCCGTGCACCCAGACACCATAGGTCAGTACACAGGACTGAAAGATAAAAACGGAAAGGAAATCTACGAGGGGGATATACTTAGTCAAGGACAAGATTTATTAGGAGTTGCTTGTATATCTATGAGATATGGTATATCTGTTAAAAAGAAAACAACAACATGGTCTTTAATCAATTTTGTTTTAGATAGTGACTTTGATACAAGTGTATTATCTGATGTTGAGGTTGTAGGAAATATTTACGATAACCCCGAACTAATGAAAGGAGGTAGCAATGAAGCATAGGTGTGTAAAGTGTGAATATGATAACAAAAGATAATTTTATATTATGACGCGAGAAGAAAAAATTAAGGCTGCAGCGCAAAAGTATGTCGGTTTTATAGGTGTAGAAGATAAAATCAGCTTAAAAGACGCTTTTAAGATTGGTGCAGAGTGGGTATTGGCTAATCAGTGGCACTCTGTTGCTGACGGAGATTTGCCTCAAAATAATACATATTGTTTCTTTTCGATAGGTATTAATGAAATTGAAATTGGGCACGTCATGGATGGTTGCGTGCATTTCAATTCCACTGAAAAACCTTGGATACTTAAAGATATGGATTATTGGATGGAAATACCAAAGTTACCCAAATGAAATAAAAATGCATTTAATAGAAGTCACAAAAGAGGCGTTTTACAATTATGTGAGACCAAAGAATCTTGCATGTTGTGTGTTAGGGGTAGAATTTCCTTATACGACCGTTTTCCGAAATAAAACAAATGGAGACATTGAAGCAAGGATAGAACCTGTAGGAAAATGTATTGGAATAACAAGTGACCCATACAAATATTATATCCGTAAAAAGTAGTATGTGTTGAGTAAACAATAAAAGATACGATTATGAAAAATCTACAACGTAACGCAGCGCGCGAGATTACAGGCGCAATGCTTGATGAGATGAAAAGTGCATTCGTTCGCGTTAGTGACGCGCGCGATTTAGATAAAGCGTGCAAATGTCCCAAGGAGGTACTTCTTTGTAATATTTGCGAAAACCTTTTTAAGTTGCCCGCAGCGGTTTGCGACAATGACGCATCGGCGAAAACAACGCCTTTGAAGAATATCGATTTTCAGGAGGTTGACATAGAAGGGTCTGATGTCGTCATGTGTGTCTTGTCAATAGTCTTTTCTACCTTGCTCTATTGCGTGGCGCTAAATATTGAGATTGGCAAAGAATACGACAAAGCCGAGCCTTATAAGAGTTTAGATATTGGAAGCAAAACGATACGTGAAATATGCTACAGATTGGCACGACCATTGGCCACGTGTGGCACTCGTAACTCTTTTTTTTATGATATAACAGATTTCTTGTGCGATTTTTTAGCGCTTTCCAAAATCCTAAATATTGATGTGTACTATATGGCGAAGAGGATGAATGAATAGCAGGGAGTTTTTCGATAAGGTTTGCGAGTTGCGGCGATGGCAAAGGGAGTACGCCAAGACGAGACGCACAGAAGCGGAGCGAAAGGTAAAGAAAAGAAATACTTTTAGTTATGATAGAAACACATCTTTCCGTTAAGGAAATAGAGCATATCATTGTTAATTTTTTTGGCGGAGTAAGGGCAAATATAATCGTTCCTAATTTGTCGTTTGGATTTCTAAACCACGAAGCTGATTTGGTGATAGTTGGTAATAATGGATACTTAACAGAGGTTGAGATAAAACGCTCGTTTGAAGACTTCAAGGCAGATTTCAAAAAAGAAATTTACCACGATACGGATGAGCGCGTATCATACTTTGGATATTTTGTTCCGAAAATAATACAGCAGAAATGTATGGACTTTAACAAGGAACACGCAAAAGATGTTACATACAACGGAAGGCCTTATGCGGTATTTGGTTTTACAGACGATGGGAAAGTCTATGATAAAGACGGCAGATACTTGCCGAGAGGACGTTTTGGCGCGTCTTATAATCCTAATGCCCGCAAGCTGTTCTTGGAAGAACGGCTTAAAATAGCACATCTTGGGTGTATGCGATTATATCCGAACAAGAAAAACAATAACAACCTAACATTTTTGACAAATGACACATGCAAGCCTTTTTAGTGGGATTGGAGGCGCAGAAATAGCCGCATCTTGGCTTGGATGGCAAAACTTATTCCATTGTGAAATACAAGAGTTTCAACGAAAGGTTTTAGCGTATTGGTTTCCGAATTCAATAAGTTATGAAGACATCACAAAAACAGATTTCAAAGAATGGCGAGGTCAAATCGATGTTCTCACAGGAGGATTTCCATGCCAACCATTCAGTGTTGCAGGAAAGAGAAAAGGAGCAGAAGATAACCGCTACCTCTGGCCGCACATGCTACGAGCAATTTGCGATATACAACCCACTTGGGTTGTTTGTGAAAACGTTGCTGGAATCCTCTCAATGGTACAGCCAGGCAAGGAGGTTAATATGGGTGGCAAAGCCTCTCTATTTGAAGAGAATTACAGAACGAGAGAGGAGCAGCTCTACACAATCGAAGGAATATGTCAAGGTCTTGAGCAGGCAGGATATTCCGTCCAACCGATTGTTATTCCGGCTTGTGCCGTTTGCGCGCCACACAGAAGAGACAGGGTGTGGATTGTTGCAAGACTTAATACCGACACCGATTGCCAGCGATGCGCAGGGAGGGGCAGTCAAACTTACAAAAGGGTCAAGGCTTCGAAACGGCCAAGTGTTTTCCGCAAGCTTGAAAGACCTTGCGGCGAGCAAGATGTTGCCCACGCCAAAGGCGCAAGAAGCGCGCGGGAATTGTTCGGTAAACAGGAACAAATTCAATCTTACGGACAAAATCGCAGAATTGGCAAGCCAGACTTCCAGAACTTCCCAACTCAATCCCCTGTTTGTAGCAGAGATGATGGGCTATCCTTTAGAATGGCTGACCTTGCCGTTTCTTTCCCAAAGTGGAGGAGCAAAAGCATTGAAGCGTTAGGAAATGCGTGGGTGCCACAAGTCGCATACGAAATATTCAAAGCAATTGAAAAAAAAGAAGCAAATGACACAACAAACAACAATAGATAGAGCAGCAGCGCTTGCGAAAAAGCGCGCAAAGTTGCAGGCCAAAAAGGAAAAGGCCGAAGCAAAACAGCAGGTAAAGAAACATCTTGCACAGAGCAGCACGATTTCAAAGATGAAGATGCTAACGATAATTCTAAACGCATCACAAGTATTAGTACTTGATGTAAACGGCAACTTTCGCGGCGCGTACTACAAGCAGGGGCTTTTGAAAAGTCCGCGCGTCCTTGGGAATATTGAAATTATGTCAGGTCTGCACGAATATTGCCGAGTACAAGCGCGGGCGATGCGCCTTGCGGAAGAGTTCATCGACCCAATAGGACAGACAATATTTGAAGAGGCAGGCGGCGAAGCTTACGATATGGTGCAGGAAGAAGCGTATGAGATGCTACGAGCGCTAATGGCTTTTTATGAGTTGTCGAAAACCGATGAAGGTCGCGCAAGCCTTGCCAACTTCTTTAACGCAAACGCCGCGCACTTGGGAAAATTGTTTACAGAGAATGACTACAAGAATTTCACGATAAAATAAAACACTATTAGAGTAAAATCGAACGCGGTAAACAACTTGCAATACCACAAACACGTATATTTCAAACGTTTTACAAAAAAATCATACAATTATGGCAAATTATGGTATTAAAATTGACCTCTTGAAACTCAAGGGGCATTTATGAGAAATTTACAAGGCAAGACAGAAACGAAACGCTGCCTTATTATCCCCGTTGATGATTGCGACGGTATCTATCTCGGCGAAAAGGGTTGCTATCTGAACATGACGGCTATCGCCATGCAAGAGCCGAAGTACACCGACACTCACTACATCAAGGTAAACCTGCCAAAGGAGGAGCGAGAGGCTACGACAGAGGAGGAGCGCAACGCAATACCAATCCTCGGCGGTCTGCACGCCATAGAGGCAAAGCAAGCAACAATGGAGGTGAATGGCACTCTCGGACAGGACGCGTTTGCGCCCAGCGGCGATGATCTGCCGTTCTGATGTAAAACCAAGCGGGCTGCTACATGTGTTACGGGCGGGGTGAGTTATAAAGATCCCCGCTTTTAACCGTCCAAAGCGTTTTCAGCCCGCACAACAGCTTAAAAGAGAATGAACAGGCAAGTTATAAAAAAAACAAAGAAAAGCCGACAGACGGCAAATAAGTCTCAAATAAGGGACGTTTTCACTATCATTTGCAAAACCGATCTAGGGGTGGAGTGCGTAAAGGAGTACAAGTTTCACCCCGAAAGGCGGTGGAGGTTTGATTATGCTATCCCCGAACACAAGATAGCCCTCGAAGTGGAAGGCGGAGTATGGACGCAGGGCAGGCATACACGGCCGCAGGGTTTTCTCGGTGATATAGAAAAATACAATCAAGCAACATTAATGGGGTGGCGTGTATTTCGCACAACGCCGACCGAACTTTATCGTACCGCAACGGTAAATTTGCTAAAAATGGCTATAAAAGCCCCCTTTTTACCTCAAAGGTGATTATAATACAATCATTTCTCGTAATTTTGGTTCGAAATAGCAAAAATAGGAGAAATGGCAAATATCAATGATTTCTTAACGGGTATAAGGCGTATTGATGAGACTTGCTTTGAAACCTTCGCTCCATTCTACGAGGCGCGTAGCAAACATTACTTGTATCCTGTATTCTATCAGTCCATAACTCAAATGATAGCTGCGGGCGGGTTCTTTTACGCGATACACAGATACGGTTCAGATAAAGTGCTTGCAATTTACAAGCGTAGCTCTATTATGGGTAATTGGTCCGTAATTCTTCATATTGCGCCAATATCTATCACAGGGAGCCGCGAAAATGAAGTAAGACTAATACAGGCATGTAGGCGTTGCGGGATTTCTGCAAAATTGAGCGATGAGGATATAAAACGCTACAAAGTTCCTCTTAGCATCTGCACCCCGATAAGCGGGAATTGCGAGTTTTTGTATGACGCTGGGATAGGCTATAAGATGCAGGGGGCTCAATTTAGAAAATTACGTAATAGGGTTAAACAGATAACCAAGAGGGCTGACTTTCATATCGAAACAGGTATGTCAGCAGACATCACCAGCCTTGTTGCTAAATGGGACAGCCATAACCACGCAACGAAAGAGAAAACAGAACGTACAACACAGTCGCTCAATATAAAGCGTATAGCAGGTCTGAAAACGGAAAGAATGCATATTCTCCGTGTTTACATTGGAGAGTCCTTAGAAATTTTCAGCGTACTCGAGAAGCTGACAGAAAAGTGTTGGTGTATCGTCTTTGAGATGAGAAATTACAATGGCGTCTTAAAAGATGTAACCCCAAGTATCCACTATTATAACTGCAAGCGTGCACTTTCCAGCAATAGAAGTGGCCAAAGAACGCTGTTGAACAAAGGGGCTTCGCTGAATATAGCTGGGATGCACAGAGCAAAAGAGAGGCTGCGCCCAGTGCATAGACAACAAATATACAAGATTGCGCCTATCAATAGAATGAATGCAGTTGAATTAAAAAAGATATTTAGATGAACACAGAAATCGTAAAACTTACGCAGATAAAGGTAAACGGGGCTAACCCAAGAACCATAACGGACGAGAAGTTCGACAAACTTATCAATAGCATACTTGTGCTGCCGAAGATGTTGGAGCTGCGCCCTATCGTTGTCGATGATACCTTTGTAGCTTTAGGTGGCAATATGCGCTATAGGGCGTTGTCTGCTATTGAGGGCATGTCAGTAGAAGAGATAGCGGAAAGGCTATCTTCTCTCCGTGATTATCAAAAGAAAACGGAAGTAGAACAACAGGTGCTTATCGCATATTGGGACACTTGGAAAGAAAACCCGACTGCCTCTGTTATCAAGGCTTCGGAACTCTCGGAATCGGAGCGCCGCGAATTCATCATTAAGGATAACGTAGGCTTCGGAGATTGGGATATGGACGCTCTCGCAAACGAGTGGGACAACCAAGACCTCGACGATTGGGGAGTGGACGTTTGGCAGCCTAACGGGTGGGACGAACAAGGCGGCAAAGACGATTGTGCATCGGATTCAAGTGATGATTCTGCGAAAGGTTCATTGCAAGATAGATTTGTAGTGCCTCCGTTCTCCATACTCGACACCCGTAAGGGCTATTGGCAAGCCCGCAAGAAGATGTGGCGAGAGCTTATCGGCGATATGGGCGAGAGCCGCAACGACACGCTTATAACCTCACCCGAAATAAAATACAAAGATTTGTATCAACGCACACGCAAGCACAGGGAGGAACTCGGGGTGTCTTTCAAGGAATACCTCGACAAATATGTGCCCGATGATGTGAAAGAGAGAGAGGCGAGCAAGGTGTTGTCGGCAGGTGTATCACTTTTAGACCCAGTTATGGCGGAACTCGTCTGCCGTTGGTTTGGGTTGGAAAGCTGCAAATCCTTTGACTGCTTTGCTGGCGATAGCGTCTTCGGCTATGTATCGGCACACCTCGGTAATGAGTTTATGGGTATAGAACTCCGCCCCGAACAGGCTCAACTCAACAACGAGCGCACGGAGGGTATGGCTGCCCGTTACATCTGCGACGATGGGCAGAATGTAGCCCAGCACATCGATGCAGACAGCCAAGACCTATTGTTTAGCTGCCCGCCGTATTTCGACCTCGAACATTACAGTGACCTCGAAAACGACGCAAGCAACCAAAAGTCTTACGATGATTTCATACAGATACTCCGTAACGCTTTCATGGCGGCTATTGGCTGCTTAAAAGAGAACCGCTTTGCCGTTATCGTTGTCGGCGACGTGCGGGATAAATCGACAGGCTTTTACTATGATTTCTGCGGCGACATCAAGCGGATATTCAAAGATGGCGGTATGAGCCTGTACAATGAGATTATCCTTATTGAAACAGGCGCAAGTACAGCCCTGCGGGCTTCCCGATACATGGAGAGCCGCAAGGTTGCCAAGATGCACCAAAATATCCTCGTGTTCTATAAGGGCAAGACAAAAGACATCAAGAAACACTATAAAAAGATTGAATATGCAAGCGAAGATTTGGAACTTTTCAGAGTGGATTCTGGAAACGAACCCACAGAGGCTACGGACGCTGTTTGATAACGCCCTCCGTAAGGCGGGTTTTAACATCCTGTGCTTTACCGACCACCATTTCACACCGCAGGGTTATACGGCATTGTGGCTTTTGACAGAGAGCCATTTTGCCATACATACGTTTCCCGAGTTCGGTAAAACCTACATTGAGTTATCATCGTGTAATCTCGAATTCTATCAAGAATTCCTAAAACTGACAGAGCATTATGAGTAAAGCACAGCAACAGCGGCGCAATCAGTTCAAAGCAGCCCGCCTTGAAATCGTGTCGCAACTATATAAACGCGGGTACAGTGTCCGTGCCATACGAACAGAGGTTATGCATCGCCTCGACTTGAAAACCTACTCCACAGGGACGGTGCATGGAGATATCAAGACTTTATTGGCGGAGTGGCGCGAAAGCCGTTTGGAGGATATGGACGACGCATTACAACTCGAACTTACCCGTATTGACGACACCGTACGGGAGTTGTGGGAGCAGTGGGAGAAGTCGAAAGAGGACTATACCAAGACACAGCGCAAGCGTAAGGGCGCACCTGCACGAAACGCTAACCAAGATAACAACAGCGGTGAGGGAGGAATACGCACTTTCAGCGTTGAGGAAAAGACGCAAGAGGTTATCGGTCTTGGCAACCCTGCCTACATATCGGAGATACGACAACAGTTAGCAGAACGCCGCAAGTTGCTCGGCTTGTACGCACCTGAAAAGAGGGATATACAGGGTGGTATGTCGTTCTCTGCATTCCTTATGGAAAGCGGAATGATAGACGAGGCGGAACAGGAGGCGGGCTTACAGCCGTGATTTAGCCCCACTGCCGGCTTTTCTTTTCGCAAACGTGTAAATAGCCACCTTTAAAATTAAACGCAACAGACGGCGAAAAAGGCAAATGATGGTATATGAAACGAGACGACGAAATCATACAGCGGAAAGGTGTTGCGCTATTGAATAGCTGGCGGGCAGATTGGAATAGATTTGTCCGTGATGCTCTCGGCGTTACGCTTGACCGTGAGCAGCAGGAAATTCTGTCCTCTGTGCAGTTCAACCCACGCACAAGCGTTGCGTCGGGTACTGCACGTGGCAAGGATTTCGTTGCTGCTTGTGCCGCCGTTTCGTTCCTATACCTTACCCCTCGTTGGAACACACGGAGGGAACTCGTAGAAAACACAAAAGTCGCCCTTACAGCCCCGACGGACAGACAGGTAAAGAACATTATGATACCCGAAGTGTCGCGCCTTTACAACAGGGCAAAGCAACGGGGCATTGTGCTTCCTGGACGTTTGAACGCTTACGACATACGCACGGATAATGAGGAATGGTTCTTGACGGGTTTCAAGGCTGATGAACATAATCACGAGGCTTGGTCGGGTTTCCACGCTGTGCACACGATGTTCGTTATCACGGAGGCTTCTGGTATCGGCGATGACACTTTTTCAGCTATTGAGGGTAACCTGCAAGGCGATAGCCGAATATTGCTCGTGTTCAACCCCAATACTCCCGTAGGATATGCCGCCCGTTCACAGTGTGGCGATAGATGGGCAAAGTTCCGCCTTAACAGCCTGACAGCCCCCAATGTGCTTCAACGCCGCCTCGTTATTCCAGGGCAGGTCGATTACGCTTGGGTCGTGGATAAGGTGAGTGAGTGGTGTACGCCTATCAGCGCAGAGGATAGGGCGGAGGAGTTCGACGACTTCGAGTTTGAGGGCAAATGGTATCGTCCCGAAGACCTGTTTAGGAAAAAAGTGTTGGGTAAATTTCCGAAAGTCGCTGATGATGTTCTTATACCGCAACAATGGATAGAAGCCGCACAGGAGCGTTGGAAGTTGGCACAGGGCAAAGAACCCGTGTCTGACGAACTGCGCTTGCTCGGTGTCGATGTGG
>ERZ773197.2186-NODE-2186-length-12652-cov-13.981821_pt1 | contig 12652 bp, 10 predicted proteins | sample MGYA00580999_ERZ773197 | MGnify/ENA primary metagenome ERZ773197 (study PRJEB29015, sample SAMEA2738166) | human oral metagenome | biome: human oral; feature: human-associated habitat; material: saliva | place: China | collected 2185 ...
GTTACTTTCAGGAATTGCACCCTTCATCTAGTATTACTACTTCGATGCGGCCAGCCGTAAGAAAGTATCCTTTCTCTTAGCCCCGAGCTTTATTCCAGATACCCCAGCAGGTTGAGCAAACCATCTTCACTGGGATATTACAGTATCTTCACTTTTGACACCATCTTTCTTGGTACAGTTATTATTCTACCTATCGCAACCATCATCCACAATGAACCTGTAGTTTAATTTTATTACAAGCAAGATACTTGCAAGTTTGAGTTAGTTAGCGTAAACTAATCGTAGATAGGAGATGTAGATTATGAGAAAAACAATATATAAACGCATCTTATTCTTAGAAAAGCTATTTAACAAAATAGAAAACAAAAGTAATTAAAAAGATTCTCTCAAAGAATTAAATATATATAAGAACAAGTACAGAACAATTTGTTTCCAAACCTATTATCCAAAATACAACACACGCTATAAAGAAATCATTTTATATTGTTAAGAAGAGTGTATCTACATTGAATACACTCTTTTCTTTTGGAACGGGATTGATTTTATTGATTGTGATTACTCTGTTTATTGGAACATTTAGTGTATTAGCACAAGATGGTGGATCTAATAGTAAAATTGTTTCTTTAAGTGAAGAAGTAATTGCGTATGAAAACATCATTCGAAAATATGCAATAGAATACGATATAGAAGATTATATATCTTTACTTCAAGCCATTATGATGCAGGAATCTGGTGGTAAAGGAAGTGATCCAATGCAAGCTAGTGAATCGGGATACAATACAAAATATCCTAGAGTTCCTAATGGCATTTCAGAACCGGAGTATTCCATAGATGTTGGTACACATACCTTTTCGGATTGTGTTAAAAAGGCAAATGTAAAAGATCCATCCGATACAGAACACATCTATCTAGCTTTGCAAGGATACAACTATGGGTCTGGATATATTGATTGGGCACTTTCTAATTTTGGAGGTTACTCCAAATACAATGCACAATAATTTTCAGATATGAAAAAGCAAGAATTGAATGTATCAGGGTATGGAGATCCATCTTATGTAGATCATGTTATGCGTTATGTAGGGATTACCTTTAGAGGTGGAATCAATCCTAACTTTAATAACATGGAAGCATGGATTACAAAGAATTCATATGCTAAAACAGGCTTATATGGCCAATGCACATGGTTTGCTTGGAGAAGATTTTATGAGCTTTATGGATATGATCCTGGCTTTACCGGAAATGGATGGGACTGTGTAGATGAACTACTAGAAGCACATCCAGATAAATTTGAAAGATCCACTACCCCCAAAGCAGGAACCGTATTTTCTGGTATTGTCTTAAAAGTAGATGGCAACAATATTACAATTCAAGATGGTAACTATGATGGTATTACCAATACGTTTGAAGATGCAAAAAAGGACTTGCAAACCAACACCTATACTCTTGATTACTACAGATCAAGAATGGAGGTATTGTATTTGCCAATCCAAAATAAAAGGTGGAGGTGATATGTCATCTCCACTTGTTTGCATTTTTATGTTGTTCAACAACTTTCTTTGCCTCTTCTTCTGTACGATACAATTTACTTTCACAAACACGTGTTCCAGAAGTACCACAATTACCATCTAAAAATCGTACTATACAGAATCCACCAGCATTACGAATAACAGTAGCTTTCTTGATAAAGATAGAAGAGGAAATAAACTAAACAACATCTCCTTCATTAAATCGTTTCAAATTATCATCTCCAAACAATTAATTCACAAGTATATTTTAAAAGATGAAAAATTTCTTGTCACTAAAATAATCCCATTGATGTGTCAATGGGATTAGATTTGATACTATAGTGATCTTAGCATTTTATCAATTGTTTTTTTCTTCTGTTCTTTATTAGGGTGTACGTACAAATTTAATGTTGTACTAATGTTAGAATGCCCTAATAAAACAGAAACGGTTTTATAATCTGCTTTTGATTCTATACATCTCGTTGCGAAGCTGTGACGTAAACCATGAAATTTTAATTCCGGTATATCTAATTGTTTACAAAGCTTTTTATAGTAATTTCTATACGTTCTTGGCTCAATTGGCTTGATATCATTAGAAATTACATAATAGTTTTCATTTACCACTTTATTGAGAGATTTAAGCATCTTTAGCAATTCACTAGACATTGGAATATCTCTAACAGAATTAGCAGTTTTAGGTGTATCTAACAGTAACTCTGTATGTCTTGTTTCGCCTTCGATAATATAGATGCGTTGCAACGTATGTCTGACTTTTATTACTCCTTCAGTTGTATCTACATCACACCATCTTAATCCGCAAATTTCACCAATTCGCATACCAGTACTTAAACAGATAAAAATGCCTAAATTTTTAAAAGTGAAATTATTTCGTAAATGTTCCATGAACTTTTTTTGATCCGATTTTGATAGCACATCAAGATCCTTTTTTTCTTGCTTTGATGGAAATTTAGCATCAATTTGAACATATTCTAAATATCCATTTTTAATTCCAAACTTCAAAATCATTTTTAATACAATGATAATGTCTCGTATTGTTTTTTCACTTAAACCAGCATCTAGTTTATCAAAAACGAATTGCTGTACTTTTTCTTCATTTACTTCATAAAGATCACCAAAATAAGGTTTAATGTGATTTTGAATCAGTAATTGGTACGCTGCATATGTCGATTTCTTCACATATTTTTTCTTTTCCTCCTTCCATTCCTTAGTAATTTGATTAATTGTTTTTTCTTTGACCATTTTAATTCCTCCTCTCTGGCCAGATCAAAACAATATGAAATTTTAATTAATATATGTTCCTAATTTGAGATTTCCTTACAAAAGTGATTGGCAAAAAAGAAAGCTTAATGAAATATGTCTATTTTTTAAAGGAAATGGGTTATCAAAATCCGATTTATCTAATGAAGGATTTCGCTGCATTTTATATGGAGAGCTATATACTACATATAAAAATGAAGTAATAAGTGATATTATAAGCAAAACAAATACCACTCTTTCAAATCCATTTTTATCTAGAAAAAATGACCTTATAATACCTGGTTCAGGAGAAGATCCTATCGACATTGCAGTTGCTCGTGCTATTTACCAAAATGATATTATATTAGGTGGAGATTTGAATATATTGCGTCCAAAGTCAAATGTTTCAGCAGCTTTTTTAAGTTATCAATTAAATGGTGTTAGACGATATGATATCGCAAAAAAGGCACAAGGGAAATCCATAGTACACTTACATAATTCTGATTTAAAAGAGGTTTTAGTATCTATTCCCACATATGATGAACAACTTCATATTGTCAAATTATTAACCAAAATAGACGAACGTATTCAGACTCAAATTAAAATCATTGATGATTGTATGACTTATAGAAATGCCATAGTAGACTATTTTTTTGAATCATTATCTTCTGATTGGAATCGAATAAAGTTATCAAATATTCTAAAAGAATATAGTGAATTGCATGTCAAAGATAATTCGATTGTTCATGCAACGTTAAGCAAAGAAGGAGTTTTTCCTAAAACAGATAGATATGATAGAGATTTTTTAGTGAAAGATGAAGATAAAAAATATAAAGTCACACATTTAAATGATATTTGTTATAATCCTGCCAATCTAAAATTTGGCGTAATTACCAGAAATACTATTGGTGATTGTATAATTTCCCCTATTTACGTAACATTTAAAATCGAAAATGGATTTCTTCCTAAATTTGTTGAGCTCCTTGTCACAAGAAAACGATTCATTTCAAGAGCAAGAAAGTATGAACAAGGAACAGTATATGAAAGAATGGCAGTTAATTCATCTGATCTATTATCTATGTATGTTTCAATTCCATCATTGAATACTCAACAAATAATTGTGAATATTATCAATAATGTCGATAATAAAATCTCTAATGAGAAAGAATTATTAAAGCTATATAGAACACAAAAAGTTTACTTATTAAAAAACATGTTTATTTAAACAAACATGTTTTTTAACAGATACTCTTTTTTAATTTTAAGAAGATTTAAATAGTCCGATTCTATCTTTATTTTTGAATCAATGAACTTCATCTTCTCGGATATCTCAATTTGCGTTTCTAATGGAGGAAGTTCAATTAAGATGTTTTGCATACTAGCGAAAGTTAAACATTGTCTTACACTTCCTTCTAATTTTTGACTTAACTGTTTTTGAAATGTTGATGATTGCAAAAACAAATCAAAATATTCATATGAAATTTTTGATATATCTGTTTTAAAAATTGTATACATAGGACTAACAATGCCACAATCGCAGTTTTGTAATCTAGCAATTGATCCAACGTTGATTCTAGCCGGATTATACGCGTATTCATTTTTGTTAACAATTTTATAATTTGATGTGTCTGCACTTGCTATTGCTCTGTCTTCAAATTGTTCAGATTGTTTTATGAAACCCAGTGAATTACTAACAGATAAAACATCTATATTATCTCTGTTCTTATTTTTTTGACTGATTTCTTTAAGAACAGCTTTTAGATGAACGCTTGGAAATTCATAATTAACATTGAAAATATGCTGTATAATTCCTTTTTTAAGAGAAGTATAATCACCTATGATTTTAATTTGAGTTTGTATTCTTTCCTCAATTTTAATCATCAGATTAACAATTTTCCTCTGTTCATGTTTTTCAGGTATAAACATTTTAAGCTCATTAAAAGCTGATGATGAAATACCATAAATCTTACTTCCATTAGCAATTTTAAATATTTGCTGCTTCATTGCACTAGATTGGAAATAAAACCCTTTAAATCCATTTACGATTAAATCTGTCTTATTTCTGGCATGTAATGTATGCAATCCAGAAACAATCTTTTGATTGCAAATATCTAACATTTCTACAGGTCTGCCTACATCTTTTCTATCCTCAGATGCATCAGCTAAAATCAAATCTCCATTTTGAATTAATGCATATTTGGTCGGAATAAATGAATGCTTAATATAGGGAAACAATTGATTATCACCGGTAATACAAGTCGTTTTAAAACCATTATGTATTAATCCATAATGTAAATTTTTAAGAGAAGAGTCTTGCTTATTTGTTAGTTGATCCCAGGATAAAGAATTTGTAGGAAATATGGACAATAGTTCCGAAACAACAAAATTACTCCATGGTTCTATGAATTGAGAAAATCTCAAATTAGGAACATTTGGGTTTTTATTTTTCTTATCCATAGCATTAATCCTCCAAAAGTCCAAGTTCTTTTAAATATACATCAATTTTTTTATCTAGCTCATCACGTTTAACTTCAAGCTCTTTGATTTCTTTCATAACAGCATGAATATCGATTTCTTCTTCCTCTTCAAATGTATCTACATAACGAGGAATATTTAAGTTGTAATCATTTTCAGTAATTTCTTCCAAAGATGCACAATGAGCATATTTTTCAACATCTTTACGTGCTAAATATGTATCCATGATTTTTTGAATATTTGCATCAGTTAATCTATTTTGATTTTTACCTGATTCAAATTCTTTTGAAGCATCAATAAAGAAGATATCATCATGTGTTTTACATTTTTTAAATACAAGTACACATGTAGGAATGGATGTACCAAAGAATAGGTTTGCTGGTAATCCAATAACTGCATCTAACCAGTTCTTTTCTTTGATCAAATATTGTCTGATAACTCCTTCTGCAGCACCTCTAAATAAAACTCCATGTGGTAATACAACAGCCATTGTTCCTGCATCATCTAATAAATACAGCATATGTTGTACGAATGCATAATCGGCTTTTGACTTTGGTGCTAATTTTCCATACGCACTGAATCTTTCATCATCCAAAAATTTAGGATCTGCCGACCATTTAGCACTATATGGTGGATTTGCTACTACTGCATCAAATCTCATTTTCATATGTTCCTCATTTGGATGTTCAAGTGTATCGTTATTTTCAATATCAAAATGATTAAATGGCACTCCGTGCAGTAACATATTCATACGTGCCAAATTGTATGTTGTTGATACTTTTTCTTGTCCATAGAAAGATACAACATCTGTTTCTTTGGCAACACGTAACAATAATGATCCTGATCCACAAGTAGGGTCATATACATTTTTTAATTTTGACTTACCAACAGTTACTAATTTTGCTAATAATTTTGATACTTGCTGTGGAGTGTAGAACTCTCCTGCTTTTTTTCCGGCAGATGCAGCAAATTGTCCAATTAAGTATTCATATGCATCACCTAAAACATCAATTTCAGCATCTACATAATGGAAATTAATGCCATCAATTTTTAACATCACTTTTGCAATAAGCGCACTTCTGTCTGCTTCACTTTTTCCTAATTTTGATGCATTTAAATCCATGTCATCGAATAAGTTTTCAAAATCTCTTTGAGAACCCAATCCAATTGTTGATTCAGTTAAATCATTGACTGCTTTTGCTAACATTGAAATATCAAATTGTTTTACATTAATTTTATCAATTAATGTTGACCAGAGATTAGCTGGTTCAATTACATATCCTAATCCACCTTCATCATCAACTAATGCATCAATAATATCCTGTTTGAAATCTTCATCTTTCCATGCATCAGCATAGGAAATATCATCATCTTCTAATTCTTCATCCACAAAATTTGAAAGCTTATCTGATAGATAACGATAGAAGATTAATCCTAAAATGTAATTTTTAAATTCTGAAGCATCCATGCTTCCACGCAAATCATTTGCCATTGCCCATAATTGAGTGTGTAATTCTGCTTGTTGTTTAGCTTGAATTTCTTGTGTTTCCATAATATCCTGTCCTCCTAAAGTATATTTTCAAGTTTTTTATTTAATAATAGTTGTTTCAATTCAATTAATCTTCGTTCATAACGATTTTTTCGAATTGATTGATAATAGATTTTACCAATAAGGATTTGTTTGTTTATTGGTGGTAAATCCAATTCTAAATCTCTTATAACATCAAGGGTTATCATTTTTACATATGATTGTCCTTGCGTACTACTTGTAAGTTGATGCTTCATTATTGAATTTTCATTAAATAGCCAAGCAAAGTAATAAGGATCCAAGAGATTTGTATCATTGACTCGAACTAGACAAAAATTAGAAAGTAATAAACTATTTGCGCGCTCTTTTGTTATTACCATAGCCATCTGCGAAGATAAACCAATAACAATGTCATTTTCTTTTGTTAGTAAACATTTATCAACTTTTTCTATGTCAATTTTGGAAATGATTTCATCAAATGAAGAATCATCCTTTCCACAAATATAACTTAATTCCTGCATGCTAATTGTTGATATTTGTTTAAATGATTGAAGTTCAGATTTTGGCTTTACTCTTGTAAGAATGGTACCTAAACTAATTTCTGACAAATCGGAAAGTTTTGTACTCATCGTTCAACCTCCTTTGCAACTTACATAAATAGCATATTCCAAGAGAGATAAAAAGTCAATAAAAAGTGCAATTTATTTATATTGCACTTTACATATATTTAATGACAACATCTTTTATAAATTGAGTGATTGTATTTGTTATAGAATTTTTAGCTCTCATACTAGAAGAAAAGTTATTTTCTTCTTTTTCTCGTTTAATTACATCTTTTGTAAGATCAGTTTTAATGTCATTTTTATCTACAAATCCACCAAACTCGTAATCACCAATTAATCTATTAATTTTAGGTTCTGGTATTTGGTATTTTGCAGCAACTTCTCGTATTTCATTGGTACGTTGCTCTTCCATATATTGATTATATTCATATTCAAAATCAGCATCAGGATCCATCTCACTTGCGATACTATCAATAAATCCATGAATCAAATCTGATTTCATGTATAGCTCTGGATCAGTTGCAGATTCAATCATCTTTTCAATTTCGTCTAAAGTTTTACGACGTTTTTCTCTAGATGGTTCACTTACAGCATTTTTAATTAGCTCTAAGATATAATGAACGTTGATTTTATCATTTCTAAGAAGTTCAATGTCGAAACTTACGTCAGAAAGAATAGATGCTTTTTGCTGATCTGTTCGAATATCTCGATAGATTTTTTTATATTTGCTCACAAAATCTTCATATAATTGATTTGACATCCCAAGTTCATCTTCAGTAAATTCGAACTCGTCAAATGTCTTTAATTTAACCATTAAACGAACTAATTCACGGAATAGTAACACAAATTTATATTCTTCTTGTTCGTCTCCATCATGTTCTGCTTCTTCTGGAGAAGGAGTATGTTTTAATAGTTCAGCAACAGCTTTTCTAAATTCATCTCTATAATATTCATATGGTTTCATTAATACTTCATCAGCATTATCTGTCAATGAGAACAATTTAACCGCCTCGTCAACTGCCTTTTTGTTTGTTTGAAAACATACAATGTTTCCATGTGGCTTATTAGCTGTTTCAATACGATTTGTTCTTGAAAATGCCTGGATTAGATCGTGATGTTTCAATCGTTTATCAACATATAAAGTATTCAATCTTTTTGCATCAAATCCGGTTAAGAACATATTAACAACTAATAAAATATCTAACTCTGTATTTTTTACTTTTTTTGATACATCTGTAAAATATGCAGGGAAAGTATTAGTACTATAATTTTTATCAAAAATTTGATTATAATCTTTGATCATTCTTTCAAGTGAATCACGAGAATGTTCTGTTTCGAGTTCTCCATCTTCATTTGCACCAAAAGTAAAGATTCCGGCTATTTTTAAATCGGTATTACGCTTTTTAAATTCATCATAATACTTAATGAGCATCGGAATACTGCGAACAGTAAAAATAGCATTGTATCTTCTATTGTTAGTTTTAGAATTATGTATTTTTAAAACATAATCAACAATGTTAGAAATACGCTGATCATCCATTAAAACTTCTTCAGTATCAATAGCTTCAACTTCTTCATCATCCTCAATATCTACGGTTGAACTAATTGTTCTAACATAATCAACATTGAAGCCCAAAACGTTTCCATCGGCAATTGCATTTTTAATCAAATAATGATGGACTAATTTTTCAAAAATGTCTGCTGTAGTTCTACCATCCTGACTGGCATTTTCCGCAAAACGAGGTGTCCCAGTAAAGCCAAAATACTGTGCTCTTGGAAACTTTTTCTTTATCATTTTATGCATTTCACCAAATTGGGATCTATGGCATTCATCTATGATAAAGACAATCTTTTTCCCTTCAAAGCGATCAATAACATTCTGATACTTATCATTTTTACATGCATTAGACATCTTTTGGATTGTTGTAAGAATAATCTTCTTTGAAGAATCTTTCATTTGAGCAATCAATGTATCAGTACTATCAGTCATATCAACCGTATCTTTCTGGAAGCGATTGAATTCTTCAATGGTTTGACTATCCAAATCTTTTCTATCTACTAAAAAGAACACTTGAGCAACTTCTCGGTTTGTACTTAATAACTGACTTAATTTAAAAGATGTTAATGTTTTTCCAGAACCAGTTGTATGCCATACATAAGCATTGTTATTTGTTTCATATGCTCGTTTCATTAATTCTTCTACTGCATAATATTGATAAGGTCGCATGACCATTAGATTTTTTTGTGTATCATCTACAACCATATATCTAGAAATCATCTTAGATATATGACATTTAGGTAGGAAATCTAATGCAAAATCATATAAATTATCTATACGATTATTATTTTTGTCTGTCCAATAGAAAGTGTATTGGAAGTCCATTTCTTTATCACTGTTTGCAAAATATTTAGTATCAATTCCATTGCTGATAATAAATATCTGAACATATCTAAAAAGATCATTTAATGAATGTTTTTTATAACGAATAACTTGATTAAAAGCTTCTTTAAAATCAATACCTCTTCGTTTAAGTTCTATTTGAACAAGTGGTAGCCCGTTGATAAGTAAAGTAACATCGTATCTATTTTCATACTTTCCAACCATAGTTACCTGATGAGTGACCTGAAATTCGTTTTTGCACCATTCATTATTTTTAGTGTTAAAAAGTTCTATGTATTGTGTACTTCCATCATCCATTGATATGTCTTGAAGGCTTCTTAAGGTTTTAGAACTTCCGTATACACCTTTCCCTTGAATTTTTACTAATAATCGCTCAAATTCTTTATCAGACAATTCATGACCATTTAATCTTGAGGCATTATGTTTATTGACTTGCTTTCTAAAATTCAAGTGCAAATCATCAATATCATTAATTTCAACAAATTCATATCCATCTGCACATAACTGCTTTATTAAATTATCTTCTAAAGTTTTTTCACTTTCATATCCTAAATTACTGCTCATTTAATATCCTCTCCAATCTCAAAGCTTTAACATTAAGGATTCTACAAACTAAAATAATAATCTCTTATCTTTTGTGACATTAGATATCTTCTTCTGGCTAAAAATTCATAATAATTGTTAACATCGTAATTTATAAATTCGCCGGAAATGCAGTTTTGTTTGAATGATTCATTCAATTGTTCTTTAGTTAGTATTCCACCAATAACCGATTTTTTAGATTCTATTTGTTCAAGAATTTTTGTCATATAAATATTTGGTGCATCATCTTTTATTTGAATATTAATTTCAGATTGGGTAATCGCATAATTTGCAATTTGATTGTATTCAGACCTAGAGTTGTGACCATTTCTTTGTAAATATTTTTTAGGGAAAAGATGATGAATATCTCCTCGGTTAGAAATTAATGCGCCTACAGTAATTTGGCTTGATAAAAAGCCTTTATCACCTGAATGCACCTGAGCCATTAAATATAGTTTAAAATATGGACTACTTGCAACGGAAGTGTTTAATCTTTCAGGTAGTATATGTTCCCAATAGGCATCTGATAATTGTCCAAGTTCAACACTCTTCAAATATTCCTCTGGATCATTTGTATTAAAACGCTTAATATCATAATCAAACATGGATTCAGGAGAGCCAGAATATCTTCCTGTGAGAATTGATAATACAATCCATTTTCTAACTACTGTTTCTATAGTGTTAGGATGAACACCTTTTTCTCTAAGCAAGATGAATAGTGCATATGCAAAATTTAAAGCATTATCAGATCTGATTAAAGAAGCATCAATAATTCCAGCTGATTTCAAAATCATCATATAACGATCGTAATTTGTTTTATTAACAAATTTCAGTACACCCTCATGCAATCTATCGTAAGATTTTTCCGCAATTTCTTCTTCATAATCACGAGTTTCAAAATTTCTTCCAGATAATAAATTCACTAAATCTGATAATTTTCCTCTATGAAATTGTGAAGTGAATGCAACACGTAAAATATCAGTATAAGACGGAGAATATATATCATCTGTATTATTGGTAATCCATTGAATTTTATTAAATTCATCCAATTTTGCAAATTCTTGATCATTAAACTTTATTACTTCTAAATCCATAGGTCTCTGATTTAAATGACAAAAATAATCAATTGTTTTTCGAATAATGTCTCCACCATATTTTTCATTTGAAGATATTTTGCTCATTGCAAAATCGGCTTGAGATAGAACTGTTCCTTTTGAATTAATGCGAATAAAAATGTCTGTTACTGTTTCAATATCTAATTCTTGATTTAATTCGATAACACCTATACAGTTTCCTAAAATTCCTTTCAATTTAACAAGTGTATTGTTAATATCAGAAGGATTTGAATCATTTTGGTTGCCATACTGTATAGCAAAATTGAAACAATTGAAATCAGGTTTGAAAACTTCAGATATATCATTGATATATTTACTGTCCTTTTCGAGTGCCGGATTACAAACTTCAAATTTTTCATCAAGTGGATTAAATGAAATTCTAATCGGAATTTTTTTATATTCCTGATTAACTACTTCTTGCCCGGTGATTGCTGCAGTTAGAGCTGTAATTCGTTGCTGTCCATCAATAACAATTTTTTTACCATTACTAAAAGTACCGTCTTTTAATTTAACGTTTGGATTTTTCCATATTATTATGTAACCTACTGGATAACCTTTATATAAAGAATCCATCAAATCTCTTACTTTGCTAGCTTCCCAAACAAATGGTCTTTGCATTTCTGGAATTGCAATTTCGCCACTATTGATCCAAGAAATAATATTTTCAACAGAATGATTATTAACACTATACTTTGCCATTTTATTCTTCCCCAACTATCTCTACAATGTCATCAAATGTACAATTTAATGTTTTACACATCTTAATTAAAGAATCCATTGAAACTGTTTGATTCTTTGAAAGTTTTGCTAATGTCCCAGGAGTAAGTCCTGCTATTTTTGCAAATTCAGTTTTCTTCATACCTTTATCAATTAATAATTTAAACAATCGATTATAACTAATTTCCATATGATTAGATTCTCTTTCTTTATTTTCAATTATAGAGGAAATAGATATAAACATAAATATAAATATCACATTTTAGTGATATTTTTTTATTTTTTATTTATTTCATCTTAGTTATTGATGAACTAACTTTCACATGTTCTAATAATATTAATGCAAAGAAATCGAAGTCCTCCATTCTTTTTTGTTTTGAAAAGGGAATAGATACATAAAATACAACTAATTGGTACAGATCTCTATTTCTGACAGTTGATCTGTTTTTTTATTGGCACTCAAAAATCAGTCGGGGTCGGGGCAACCCTATAAAATTACTCGGGGTCAA
>ERZ773197.2187-NODE-2187-length-12649-cov-3.895982_pt1 | contig 12649 bp, 17 predicted proteins | sample MGYA00580999_ERZ773197 | MGnify/ENA primary metagenome ERZ773197 (study PRJEB29015, sample SAMEA2738166) | human oral metagenome | biome: human oral; feature: human-associated habitat; material: saliva | place: China | collected 2185 ...
ATAATAATTCCTTCATCTTCCTTTTTGCCGAATTTCTTTGAAACCCAACGTTTAGCTTTTCCATAAGCTCCGGAGTGCGATAGCAACTTGTGCCCGATAAACAGACCACAACCTATCGCGATGTATTTACCAACGTGAGATGCGCCTTCCTTGACTTCAGCAGCGTGTTCTTCTTGAACAGAATGCCAAAGCTCAACAGCTTCATCTTGTTCCATTGGTTTAATACATGCTCGATAGTTGTTCTCTAAATCCCAGAACAACCCATATGCTGTATCGTCTCCTTCTACTCCTGGAAACCATCCGTCGTATTCATAACGTTTTTCGTCGTTCATTTTATGAACCTCCTTATTCTTTCTATATAGTAAGCTGTAATTTTTAGACTACCAGATTATAGTAAACCTCAATCCAAGCTGTCCTGGCATATCGATATACTCCTCGAATACAGTTTTATACCAGAACCCTTGTATATGTATTAACCACAACCTGTAATCTTGGAATTTGCGTTTAAATAACTTAGGATCTTTTATATGATAGAACCAAAGCGTCATCCCTTCAACGGTCCCGTCTTGTTTATGGTTGTAGCTCATCTCATCGAATGAATCCTTGAGTTCTTTATAGATACCTTTAGACATGATATCACCTACAACAAGTACGTGCTTGGCATATGTAGATAGTAGCCGTTGATAGGGTGCTTCTTAATACTGATCTTAGCAGGGAAGTCGTGAACTGTAACACCCCATTCATCGGATGCAGACTGAGTTGTTAACGCTTCTTTTCCTTCTGGGATCTTTTGCCAGATGCGGACATAGTCTTTTACAGTCAAATAACCATAAGTCTTAGCGTGTTCGTGCAACTTCTTATACAGGTCAATAAGCGAGAGCTTGTTCCGCGAGTAAATAGTGCAGAATGTGATTAACTTGATCTCGTCCATTTCACCACTCCTTAAACTCTTCAATATAGTAGTCAGATCCAATAGGTGCGTTAGGTCCATGGTATTCAAAATACCCGTTACCTGTATTGTAGATGGTAAACGGTTTCAAAGCATGCGACTCAAACGGCTTGTCTGAGATATACCAGCATAGACCGTCTTTATCACGATAGACCTGCATGATAGCAGAGACAGGATTCATTACACAACCATGCAATGCTGGGCCTCTATGACAAGTAAGAATAGTATTCTCGATTGTAGGATGGGCGGCATAGATATAGTACTTGTCGGTACCCAGGATAGACTGGCATAGGTTGTCAATGAAGTCACCTAAGGGCGGTAGACTATCAGGTGGGATCTTACCCTGCATATAGCACATAGTCTCAGCAATACCTTTGACTGCGCCTACATGGTGTCTAATAATATCAATAACATTATCTCGACCCCACATAGTTTTAAGACAGTTCGCACCACGATCAAGTTCTTCATCTGTTACGAATAGTTCCATTTATTTGCTCCTTTAAAAAAAAGAGGAGGAATGTATCCTCACTCGATTAGTTAGCTAAATCGCGCCATAGCATATTAAGTCGATCACGATCCTCTTCATCGAGTTCCGTAAAGGCCTTAATACCTAGATAGCGAATAGCCTCTTCGTCGAGCTTGGTCCATTCCAGCTCTTGTCTGAATTCTGTAGTAATTTCTACGATAGCATTAATTGTTTCTTGATCTGGCTCATCTCTGAAAGACCACATAAGATGCTCAACCAATTCTAACTTACGTTGCGCTCTGTCTGTGAAACGTGCTCCAAAATATTCTTTTAGAACTCGAACCATATACAAGCGATTAACGTTTGCTGAATATAGCATGTGCTTCTTAATATAGCTTTCGTCATATTCCATACCTTGATAATTAAATGTAGTCATAATTGATTACCTCTCTTTCTATAGAGAGGCATGTAAAAATTATACTCCAGGGCCATGCCACATTTCCCAACGCTCTTTGTTTTTACGTCGGGGTTGATCTACAGCACTAGGATTATCAAAATTGTAGTCGTAATTGTCAGGATCTATAACGCCATCCTTGACAAGTTTACGAACTCTACGATTTATAGTATCCTTGGACACGCCTAAACTAACTGCAATAGTTCGATTAGACCAACCCGCTTGCTTACAAATTAGGATTTCCTCATCGTCTACAAACTTCTTAGGACGCCCTATCTTTTTTGGAGACTTCATTGTCCGTAGAATATCCAGTCCGTTATTCGGATTAAACGTTATAGGATCCATGGTAGTTACCGTGTATTATCAACCATTGCCGCTGGCGCAAGATTAGAATTAACCGAATCAAGTGTAGCTGTTAATGGGCTACTAGTAGTAAGGGCTTGACTGACTTCCTTTAAAAAGCTCGCCCCTTTTTTAGTTTGTTCCAACCATACCGCAGACATAAGAGCATAGTTAGAAAGGTCTTTGAGCGTGTCGACAAGAGACTCATCTGATACCAAAGCTTCTTGCTTAGACAGAGTGTTCAAACGAGACATCTTATCTTCCATACGGACAATAGCCGCGATTAGGCCGTGCTTCTCAAGTGACTCTTCGAAGGAGTTACCGTAATCGATATTCTTCTTAACAAAGATTTCTTGTAGTTCTTTGTGTGCATCATGCATTTTCTGTGCTGTTAGTTTGGTCATTTAGTTTCTCCTTTTCTTCATGGTATATGTTTTGGCCGTATGAATACTTGGTCATAATCAGCTTAACAATATTTGAAAAGCCTTTGATGATTTTAGGATCCAAGTCCTTGACTTTAGTCTTGTGAATATAGGTCCGCATAGCATTTAACACAACCAAGTTATTAAACTCGGGTGTAGTTTTTCCTGCGGCTCGGATCGGCTGTGGCATGCTCTTAACAATAGTAGTTTCTGCAACTAGGATTTTACGAAGTAGGTTAGCGCCAAGTATAGCTTTGTTATTCTTACCGCGTTTCATTATTTATACCCTTTCTTACGTGAGTCATAACCTGCGAAGACGCTAAGCCCGATCGCCAATAGACCAGCTACTGCACCAATAACAGTGATTGTGTTACTTACGATAGAACCTGTAACCGGCAAAGTTTTTTGTGTAAATACGGGAGTAGCTTTTGCTGGTTCTGAAGCAGGAGTTGTAGGAGTAACATCATTCTTAACAGTCTCTTTTTCTACAACCTTTTCTACTTTAGGAGCTTTAGGTTCTTGTTGTTTTGGTGTCTTAGGATCTTCGGATTTAGGTGACTTAGGATCTACTGGTTTTTGATCTTGTGGTTTAGGAGTTTCTGGATCTTTAGGAATATCGTTAATATCTAATTCTGGTTTTTCTCGCACTTCAGGGATACCAGGAATGCCTCCTTCGAATTCAGGTTTCACGCGTTCTTCTGGAATACCAGGGATACCGCCTTGGAATTCTGGTTTATCAACTTGAGGAGCTTCGTTTGGAACTACACCACCAGTCCATTCAGGTAGTTTTTCACGTTCTTCTGGAATACCAGGGATACCACCTTGGAACTCAGGGACTTCAACTTTAGGCGCTTCCTTAGGGATTTCAAATGTAGGACGAGTCTTACCATCAGCGCGACCATTTCCGCCTACAAGTTTAGTTTCGGCATCGAAGCCTGTTCCTCCGCCATCCCAGCTAACGTTGATCTTGTTAGTAGGGTTATACTCCATTTGTTTGAGTTTAGTTTTGTACTCAACATATAAGGTTTGTTTATCAATCTTAGCAAGATTTGTATCAAAACCGTTTGTACGTAATTTAGCGTTTGCTAAGGCATCGGTTGCAGGCGCGTCATATACAAATGGGTCTACGCTCTTAACATAGTAGAACTTCAAACTGTTTTCAACGTATTCTTGATCGTCAGACCATGTATCTGAGATGTTTACGTTTTCCATGTAAGACTTCTTGTAGTTGATACGAGCAGTCCAGTTAACAACAGATGGGTCATCTTTATCTTGCCAGCCGTATTTGTACAATGCCTCATCAGTAGGCTCAACACCTTTAGAACCAGCGTTCAATTCCACAACAGTACCGTTGAATGAGATTTCGTGCTTGGTATCTGGTTGCACAACTTCACGGTTGATTCGTGTGTTGAGGTTAAGCGAAATAGATTTGTCAAGTGGGTGTTCTGCGAAGTAGTTGTTGAAAGTAGTAGTTACTGTGTTCTCAGCAGCCTTAACTTCAGCGTTACCTACTTCAGATTCACCTGTGCTATTGTATACAGGGAAGTTGTAGTTTGTTTCAAATGAAAGCTCATTAGGGACATTAAAGGTCATAGTGTCGCCTTGGTTGATTTGAACTTCGTCAGGGATGTCGGTTTTGATATTTACGTTTACTTCAGACCAGATAGTGTCATCAGATTTAGTAACAGTAACTTCTGGATCAGTGGCTACAAGTTCTGTAGATCCTTCTGCCTTAGTTACATCTGCGAATACGCGATCACTAATAAGCGCAGCGCTGAACAATACGATACCCATAGTTGCAAGTTTGAATGTGAAGTGTTTCATGATGTTTTCTCCTTTTTGTCTATTTCCAAATAGATATTAAAGCCGTAGCCGTAATAATAAGTAAGCTGATAATGCTAATAGAAATCCCTATAGCTAGCAATATATAAATTTTATAAAACCATGCTACTAATACAAGCAGTATTGTCAGATATGAAACAATCTTACTAGTAGCACATATTTCTTCATTATTATAATATAAGAAGTTAACAACAGGATATAATGCATGTTTAAGACCGTTAAATATATTGTGAATAATGCTCATTAAACCCATGATAACTCCTCCTTTTCTACCTCTTTTTTATGCTTCATAGTTCTACCTCCCACATAAAAGAAATAAAAAGAAAAGAGCTGAGTAAAATACCCAACTCCTAGTCTTTTTCAGAAAAAGCGTCTTTCAGCTTTTTAACGCCATTATTAACTTTTGTTTGCAATACACTTCCGTCATATACATCAGTCGCGATGACCGCCATATATAATGCGATTGCGCTTGCAGCAACAGTGTTTAATACTTTGTTCATTGTCTGAACCTCCTTTTTCTTTCTATATAGTGAGATGTAAATATTTTAGAGTTCCCACTTATATCCACTTTTGTGATGACCGAAACTGGCCTTTTTTGGACGAGGAGTTGCTACCTCATTTTCAGAAATACCTAATTCACCAAAGGCAACATTGAGAGCAGCGTACCTTGTCTTATCCTTTTTACTACGAGGTAAGAAGGCACGGAACTCATCGTTTCTTAAATTAGCAGTACATGCACCGTTTCGTGATTCATACATGATACCGACATTTAAGAATTGCGGATGCTCAGAGAACCAGTCGATAACCTCGCTAAGCTTCTTATCTTGGAAAGTTGAGGATCGGTATTCTCTTACTGCCTGTGGATGCTTTTTAGACATAGCCTTTACTGTAGAGGAGTTTGGTGATTTCGCTACCTTACTAAGATCGTAGTCATAGAACTTAAGAATACCCTTTACAATTTCCTTGTCCAAGGTTGGTGAATAATGATCCGCCCACCTACCTGAGGATTTGTATGTAGATAGTAAGGTATACTTAGCTCCGTATTTGTCCAAGATCCTCATGATCCGAGTTAACTGTTGAGATGATGTACTAATGTTAGAGTCAATTAAGTATAACATAAGCCACCTCTAATAGTCGATTGGAATAGGCCAGCCTACAACTCCTCTAACTCCTTGGTCACGCATACTCTTCAATGCATCATTCAATTCCTCGACAGAGTAAAATGGAGTTAATAACAATGAGGCATTTGTCGGTGGTTTGAATTGGATACGATTATTGTCGTATAGAACCAAAGTGTTGTACTCACCAGTTTTGACAATGTTGTAAATATTCTCTTCTTCCTCTTTAGGGATGATGAATATCTGAGTAGGAACTGCGTCCCCAAGATCGTCAACTCCCTTTAGAGTAGCAATGAAACCGAAGATGGTTGGCTGGACCCCTTCGACTTCGCTTGTCTTTTTAGAGAACAGTTTCTTAATTTTGTTAAACATAAACTACTCTCTTTCGTATTTAGTTCCTTTAAAGATAATATTACCATCACCAACTGCGAAGACGTCATTGACAGCCTCATGCACTAGCTGGTGGTAGTAGGTCATATCAATATCGTCGAAGCCTTTATAATTACTTGCCAGTTCCCAGCGATACCCCGTAGTTCCAGTTACAGCAACATGCTTATCTACGATTGTATCAGGGAAGCCGTTAGAGATAATATAATCAACTTCGTTATAGTCAAGACCAAGTTCAGTGGCGATCTTGCGTTTCTTAGCTTCTTCTAACTGAGCAGGCGTCAATCCTTGTGACTCACGTTGAAGTAAATATCGTGGTTTGATCCATCGTGATTGAATCATTTGTGCGACATTACTTGGTTGAGTACGAGAGATTTCACGACCTGTCACAGAAGCATAGATCTGAGCGTTCTTACCGATATACTGGTCATCAAGATAAATAGCAGTCTTAACTTCCTTAGTTGTGAAGAAGTCTTTTTCATTAACCTCTTCCTTGCTAAGGAGCGTCTTGTAGACATATGGGTTAGTCTTCTTACCGAACTGTGCACCAATAGCTTCCCATTTACCTTTCTCATCTTCCGGCCAACCGATTTCAGCAATAACGGTAGCACGGTTGAGTAAGGCCATACGGGAGTATGTGTGTTCATGTTCGAAGGTGTAACCAAACTCATTAGCCCGTTTCATACAGTAATCGATAATAGCCTTATCACCGTTAACGATCTTGATAGAGTCGGTCTTAATATGAGCTACCTGGTAGCCCTTAGCTTGAACCTCGTGTTTAAGCATCAACATGAATAATGCACCACGTTTAGCGATACAGTTGTCGATGTTACGAGGGTCTTTGAATTTGTTAGGCCAAGGAGCTGATGTCATACCATACACAATATTGATAATAATCTTAAGCGCATGGGCAAGACCTTTAACAGATCCTCCTTCCAAATATGGACGAAGTTTGTCTGCTAACTCAGGATCTACCTCATCAAAGGCATGAGACGCTTCATCAATCTTACCGTGCTTGATAGCCATACGACATTTAACCAAGGCCGCAAACTTAGGTGTGTATGGACCAAAGTAATTCATAGCAATAAGACTATGCGGGTGCATTGAGGCAATATCTAATACGATAACGTTCTCGTATACACCAGGCTCAGCATATACATAACCGCCTTCTGATGGATCCTCTCCCATAAATTCAGATTTCTTCTTGAACTTATCGAAGGTGTATCCTGGGAATTCCGTAGCAAGGTCATACCAGTTGAATTTGTCTTGTGGAGTTGGGTCATCGCCAAATAAGAATTTCTCAGCTTGTGTCTGAGTCTTAACGTTAGGTGATAGACCGTTGATCTCAGCAAGGACTTTACGAGCACTCCATGCGTCTTGACCGTCTTTAGATTTGAACAACTCTTCTTCTGATGTTACGTCATTAAGCATATATGCCGCACAACGACCCCATGCATGCTCAGGGAGGGGCTTAGTCCAATCATATTCGAACTCGTCATGACGGATACCTAGTTTAATCTGCCATTTCTTCAATGACATCTTAGTATCCAGGAACTCATAAATATCTCCATATGAGATCTCGTTAGCAGCCCAAATCTTAGCTCGCTTGTCACCTTTCTCAATAATACCTTGAGAACGCTTATAACAGGCCATCTCATCATCACCCTGCATACGTCCATAAGCAATATGGTTATCGTATCCAAGGTTATTGAATCCCATCATGTTATGCGTATCAAATAACTCTCGTGTGCGTTGTGGTGTAGGATTGATTTCAATACCAATCTTGTCTTTGTTCTGACTCCACCATTCGTTAACGAGAATAGTTTCAATCTCACTGAGGCTAGTACAGTCCTCTAATCCTCGATATACAGCCTCTGGTACCTCAAGACCATACTTCTTCCAACCAATCATATATAGGTTACAGAAGACTTCCGAGTCGAAGAATGTAATCTCCTCATCAGGCAAGATAAGAGATTCTGAGATTGATTCGGTTTCGTTCTCAGGTACATTAGAGAATTTCATCTGAGCAACCATCTTCATACACTGTTGTGCTTGGTTAGTTGAGCTAAGTGCAAATTTAAGAACATCATTCTGCATATGTCGTAGATCATACGTTACACCTAACTCATATGCCTCGTCAAGCTTGTCTTTGATAAAGCTAACCTCTGGAGCCGTCGCACCATGGTGTTCTTTACGCATACAAGCCTCAATGAAGTTCTTAAGTTTTTGCTCTGTCCAAATAATATGTTCCACGTCCTTATACATAGTTTTCTTATCCTCCTTTAAAGGTAGCCCGCTTGAAATATGAGCTACAGGGAGATCGTTTGCAGAAATAAGTTTCCGTCTTAACGATGACCCACCATTATATACTTTGATCTCAACATCATCAGATATGCGATTAGCCAAGCGAGTTGGATCACCGTCATACCAATAATGCAAGTGGACACCGCCACCTGATTTAGAAACCTCAGTATATGTCGGAGGATATTTAGAAGCCAATTCTAAGTTTTTAGCAAGGTCTTTTTCACCCGCCTCGTTCTTACAATCGAAGTCAATAACAATATGCTCGGTTGGAACACGGACAAAGTGCAACTTAGTTGGGTCAATCTCCTTGAGGGTTGTAGTGACATTGTCCCATTTCTTTAAAGGATTACCCGCATCGTTGGCGTATTGTGCAGGCCAGTCCTTTCCTTCTAAGTCAAATCGTGAAGTTGTCCGTCCCATAGTCAGATCAATCTTAGCTCCTACTTTGGACGCTTCCTGTTTCTTTTTAGTCTCAGGAAAAGCTTCATCGTATTTGAAACCACGATACCAATGACGTTTACGATTACCCTCCTCGTCTTTAGTATCTTTAGTATATGTCTCAAAGAAACGCTGCAAACCTAATCGCAACCGGTTCTTATAACCATTTGTCTCCCAACCTCTTTCTTCTAGCATACCTTTATAAATAAGCTCGACTTCAGAGAGAGTTGGGTTATTCTGCATCAAGAGTACGTTTTCACGAACAAACTCAAATATAGAGTCGCCGTACTCAAGCATTTCGATATCAACATCATTAGCATAGTAGAAAGCACCTAAGCGAGAGAATGTGTCAATCGCCTTTTGTGCAATACCCGCTAACTCGTATTGAATACCATTCATTAGCTCCTTATATCGAGGGCCTGCGATAAGATGACCTGTAGGAACTGCTTTAAGTAACCGCCGTACAATCCCTGAGTCTGAATCACGGAATTGAGCACGTTGGTTAGATGCAGTAATAATCAGACCTTTAAATGTTACAGGATACGGTCTTTGATAAAGTTTACGTACGAATACTTCCTCATGAGATGTTACCTTAAGTAATGGAGTATCGTTCTTAATCCGACTTAAATCGGTATCCGAGTCAATCAACAACGGGAGTTCTTGCAGAGTCCCTGTCGCATACTCGGAACCACTAGTCAGTTGTTTAAGGTCAATACCGCCAATATACTGCCCGAATAGCATCTCGATTATTCTAATAATAGTACCTTTACCTGTTCCTGCAGGGCCGTATAGAAATAAGAATTTATCGATATTGATAATCTCCCCTGTAAACAATGCACCTAGACACCAGAGTATCTTATCTAGTTGGTCAGGAGCATATAGGACAGATGAGAGTTCGTCAAACGCTGGTGTGGCTTGAGTAGTTGGTGTATAAGGTAGCTGGAACGTAGAATAGTCATCTCGAGCCACCTTATAATTACTGAATATGATCTTAGAGTTGAACACTTGCAAGGATTCTGGTGCGTCTTCACAATACTTTACGAAGTTACGCATAAGTCCAGATCCTGCATTTTGCATAAACTTAAGAGATATGCGTTCATATCCCTTAGTCTTAAGCTCAGCGTATTTCTTTCTAATCTCATGATCGACAGCACGAACTACATCGTTTTTCTCCATCGACCATTTCTCACCATCCCACATTGCATAAAAGGCACCACCTTTTACAACAATATCTTGTACATCAGCGCCTTGGTTATCTAAATAGGTAAAGTCTGCAGAAACGACAGCATCGGCTTTTCGATTAGGCCCCGATAGTTCTTCAACCGTAATATTGAAGAAATCCGGTTTTCTATCTGTCATAAATTAGCTCCTTTAAAATCCTATCATTACAACCTTGCTCATATCAATAAATTTTTCATTACATGCGCTACCTAAAAATGGGGATTCCCCAACAGAAGAAGTCATATCGCGTCTAATTATAAATACTTCATTTTTAATAAACGCGTCTTTAAATGGCTTTAGATGATCTGATGGAATATAATCGGAACTGAAGTTGATACCGTCAAAAGAATATTTTACTAGTACACTTTCTTGTCCCGTATTATTCATCATCGTAGTCATCCTCCATATTTGCCATGTATTCTTCTTCAAATGTGCTTGCGCGGCCAATGAACTCATTATACTCTGTATATAAACGAACGTCATGACCTGTGTCTTCTGGATCTAGGCGATCTACAACACGACCGAACATGCTTAGTTTCTTCATACCGTTACCGATTTCTCGAACGTTACGGTGTTCAAGGATCTTGCTGATGATAAGAAGTTTTTGTTCGATTGTCTCTGCATCAAGCAATCCTGATTCATACAACATATAAGCAACCATTGGTAACAATGCTCCGTCTTCAGTATCGTCTACAAATTTGCTTGCATATTCATAGAGGATTTCACCGAAGGTTACAGGGAATTGCAGTGATGCATAATATGTATCTGGTCCGAAGAAGTCGATACGGCGGTCATATACATCTTCCCATACGTTGTTATCAAAGGCGTTATATGGTTGTACGATCTTCGTATCATTAACTTCAAGTAATTCAGAGAATACATCAATAATAGATACGATGTTAGTTTTACTTAGTAAGAGACCCATACCATAGCGTTCAGATACGGCTTGTGCGATTGGAGTATCATCATACAACTCACTAATCATAACCGCTTTATATTGGTTCCATGCTTCTACGCTATTAGGGTCAGTATCATGGCGCATACTTTGGCCCTCATTTCCTTTTAATTCTTTAGCTGATTCAATTACAAAATACGGAATGTTTTGCTCCCCAGTTTGGAAATATTCGTTTTCTTTCCAGACATTGTGATGTTCGACATCTTCTGCAGTTTGAGTAGCCCCTGCATGATAATCGTCTTCATCAGTTGGAGCGATATCTCCTTCTTCAAGAGTGGTTGAGTGAACACGAGTACGAGAACGTCGCATCTCTTCCAACTCCTCGTTTACATCTGGAGTTTCTTCAGGAGTACCGTAAACAAGAGCATCAATATGCTCCTCAGCCAATGCAAGTTGCTCATCTCTTAGCTTAATTGTGTCTAAGAGCTCTTGTGTTTGAGCAGCATTTGCTTCTTCCATTTCTTTGATTTGGCGTTTAGTTTCTTTCACAAATCGATATGCGAAATAACCAACCCCAGCGGCGAGTGCTGTAAGGATACCCGCCTTTAATAGTTTTTCTTTATCCATTACTTGCCCCTTTTCAAAATATGGTCAATGCAGTTTCTAACCAACTCTAGTTCGTCAGCATCTAGTGGAATATTCATACCAGTATCGTCTGCATCGTCAAACACTTCTAAAAAGAAAGTCCCGTCATCTGTATATGATAGGCTTAGTCCTTTATCGGTTTTGTCTTGTCTGAATTGGATTTCCATAATATAAAACCTCCTTAGAATATAGTGGAAGACCGGTATTACAAACCGGCCTGGTCCTTTACTCTCTATATTCTTTTGCTAGTTAAGCTTCTTCAGCTTTTTCTGGAGACATAGGAGCTACAACGACTTTTTCGTATAGCTTATTCCATGTATCTTCAACAGCAGTTGTGATGGTTTCTACATCATGGTCTTCTGAGACTTTAGGGGTGTAGTTAGAACGTACAGTGCCGTCTTCATTAAATGACACCCAGCGAGTATCCATGTAGTCAGGCAGGATCATGTTGATTGCGTTAGACACGATTGTTTCACGCTCAACCCCTAACTTGATTTCACGGTTAACCAATTCCTGTTCAAGGAAGTCGCTGTAGTCTTTACGGTCGTCAATAACCGCATGCAACAGCTCTTCGGATTCGTTAGCAATGTTACTACGTTTAACCCAAGCAGAACGGTAACCGTAGCAGTATCCACCAATAACAGCAGTAGCCAAGAGACCAATACCTAGGTAGAACTTAACCTTAGATTTCTTCTTTTCAGAACGACGTGGCGTTGGTTCTACAACTTCTTCGTCAGACACAATTTCAGCATCGGCTTCAGTTGCATAGAACCACTCTAATTGTTCAGGTTGCTCTTCAGCGTATTCACCTTCTTTGTTTTTGTAGTCCTTGAAGTTTTTATACAAAGCGTATCCGATATATCCAAGGTTAACAAGACCGAATGCAATTAGACCTGATTTTACAATACCATGTTTTTCCATAATTTGTTGCTCCTTTATATGTTTTATTAGATAAGATAGTCTGAAATATCACTACCGTAATCTACACCAGTGGTAATATCCTTAACTGGAGAGAATTCGATTACTGGTACTGGGTAAGGATATCCGTTTTCGTCTTTAACCATAACCACATGGATATCAAAGTCAAAGAAATCATTGTCTGTCCAACCTAGTTCAGAACCGGCACGACGTTCGTGTTTTTCCAATGGGATTTTCAACACGTCATA
>ERZ773197.2188-NODE-2188-length-12647-cov-6.839740_pt1 | contig 12647 bp, 9 predicted proteins | sample MGYA00580999_ERZ773197 | MGnify/ENA primary metagenome ERZ773197 (study PRJEB29015, sample SAMEA2738166) | human oral metagenome | biome: human oral; feature: human-associated habitat; material: saliva | place: China | collected 2185 ...
TAGAGGCTCGTGATATAGATTTACAATCAATTGGATATTTTCAGTTTTCTCCGTTGCCACCAAGTTTGGTGTCTCAAACGGATACATTGCTACTATCAGATAGTCCTGAATATGTAGGACCAGTAGGTGGTACGCTTAGTGCAGGTACAATTAATGGAAATGGTCGTATCTATTTTTACCATGTAAATGAAATGGATCAGCCCCATAAGATTGCTATCGTATTGGAGAATCAAACGGCGTATCCCAATACTGTTCATGTGATGAGACAGTTAAAATCTGTGGCTACACCAGACTATTTCGCTGCTGGTCGTGATTTATCCCGGAAGGACTTAGAGCATCCTTTAGATGAAAGTCCCAATGCGAGACCTTTATATTCGCTAAGTATTCCGCCACAAGGGCGCCAATTAATCTTTAGTGATTTGGAAAATACACCAGTATATCAAGATGCATTATTTACCGGTATTGTAGATATTAAAACAGAGGCACCAATCTTTGCTCGTGTTATGATGTTGCCTATGGGGATGGATGCTATTGATGCATCTCATTGGGCTAAAAATTTACCTATTGATGAAATTCAATTGCGCGGTACATATACGGGGGCTAAACGTAATATGGAGGTTACCACACCTTTTGATACTACATTAGGCGGTGCCTTCGTTGAAATTGGTAACGATAAAGAGGATGCGTTTATCAATGGTGTAGATGAAATGCAAAATAAAGCATTTGTTCGTGACCGTGGTAACTACGGCGTATCGTATACGTTAAAAATTCCTACAAAGGGGAATGAACCGTTTAGACTGTATTTTAACCCTCTTGGGGGACCTTATTCTGGTTCCTTTATGGTAAAAGCATTGCATCAACAAGGTGCTAGACGGGGACAGACCGATACACGGACTTATCACATTGGTGGTGCAGATGGTATTTCCGCATTAGGGGAAGGTACTATATTAGATAGCCGTCTTTTAGGGAACTATAATGCGGGCGATTTATTAACATTAAACTTTATGCCAGCTGGTGCATCGAATTTGCCAATTCGTTTCTTGTTGATTCCTGAATCTCTTGCAAATCCACAAAAACATCAAACCATTGCTGTTAATGTACCGAAAGATGTTAAAGATATCTTAGGGCACCCAACTCAAGGGGGCACACAAATACCTGTAGGTCCTGTAGGTGGTAAAGATGGAGATAAAGGTACAGTAGATACTAAAAAATCTACTGCTGAAAGTCCAGCTAAACGGGCAGAAACAATTGCTCATGAAGAAACTAAAAAGTTAAGCGATAAAGCTGCAGCAGATGTAAAAAAAGAAGCGCAACTTAAAAAAGCAAAAGACGAGAAAGAAGCCTTAGCTCGTAAAAAGGCTGAAGGGGTATTCATAGGTCGCCCCAAAGGAAGTCTTTCGAAAAAAGTAAAACTTACAGGCAAAGAGAAAGAAATAGAAAAGTATATAACTCAAGGAATCTCGCAAAGAAAAATCAGTGAAAAATTAGGTGTTTCAAGAGGTACTTTAAGACGTTTTATCAAACGAGAAAAGTTGCATATTTACAAGAAAAATCAGGTTTGCCAAAAAGCGTAGTACGATAGGGGTACATAGGCTTACAGTGAGTAGTTTCGTGAAAAAAATTGCGGATAGTTAGTTGCTATTTGAGATTTATTTTGTACCTTTGTCCCTTGAATTGTGCATTAACTATTCCTTACCCATTCTTAATCACAAAATCACTAACATCTGATGACTAAAATAGACGCTTTTAAAGAAACTATGATAGCAGGGTATACCTGCAAAGGGGAGTACATCACCGTAGGAGGGGCTGTGTATGAAGGGCAGCCGCTTGAAAAGGTATACGTAAATATTCCTCTGAAAACCCTTAACCGTCACGGTCTGATAGCGGGAGCTACTGGTACTGGTAAAACTAAAAGCCTACAGGTGATGGCTGAACACCTTTCTAAAAAAGGAGTACCCGTACTCCTGATGGACCTTAAAGGCGACCTTAGTGGTATAGGTGAGTCGGGTGAGGTGAAGCCTTTTATATTAGAGCGACTTGGCAAAATAGGCTTAGACTTTCAGCCGCAAGCTTTTCCTACGGAACTGCTCACTATCTCTGAACAAAATGGGGTGCGTATGCGCGCTACTGTATCGGAGTTTGGGGCTACTCTCTTATCGCGTATCTTAGACCTTAGTGAGGTGCAAGAGGGGGTGTTGGCCGTAGTATTTAAATATTGCGATGATCACTCTTTGCCACTTTTAGACCTTAAAGACCTTAAGAAAGTATTGCAATACGCAACAGAAGAGGGTAAGGCGAGTTTTGAAAAAGAGTATGGAGCGGTATCAAAATCGTCTACTAGTGCTATTCTGCGCAAGATAGTAGAGCTTGAACACCAAGGAGCTGAACGTTTCTTTGGTGAGGTGAGTTTTGACCCTGCTGACCTATTGCGTACTAATAGCAAAGGTGAGGGGTATGTGAATATCATACGCCTAACGGATATACAAGACCGCCCTAAAATGTTCTCTACCTTTATGCTGAGCTTATTGGCAGAGATTTACACCACTTTCCCAGAGGTAGGCGACCTACCTAAGCCTAAATTGGTGATATTTATAGATGAAGCGCATCTTATCTTCAACGAGGCTTCGCGCACTTTACTCAACCAGTTAGAAAATATAGTAAAACTCATTCGTTCAAAAGGGGTGGGGCTTATTTTCTGTACCCAAAACCCTACTGACATACCTGATGCAGTACTTTCGCAATTGGGTATGAAAATACAGCACGCTATTAGGGCTTTCACCGCTAAAGACCGCAAGGCTATTAAGCTAACGGCTGAGAATTACCCCAGCTCTGATTTTTACGATACAGTGGAAACGCTTACTTCACTTGGTACGGGAGAGGCTTTGGTAACTGCCCTCAACGAGAAAGGTATCCCTACGCCATTGGTAGCTACGATGATGCGTGCCCCTATGAGTCGTATGGATGTACTTACACCCGCCGAGATTGATGCACTTATAGCGCGCTCTGAACTGGCACGCAAGTACAACGAGGTGATAGACCGTGAGAGTGCTTATGAGTTGCTAAACAAGAAGATAGATGAGATTCACACTGAAGAGGCAAAACAAAAAGAGGCTACTGCTACCGAAAAACAGTCCGCACCCAAGACTACCCAGACTAAGGGAAGGCGTTCTTCAGCACAAAATCCGTTGATAAAAATGGTTACCAGCGCTACCTTTGTAAGAGGGGTATTAGGAATATTAAACAAAATTATTAAGAAATAATGAGAAAGTACTTTATCGCAACTATGGTTATAATGAGCCTCATAGGCTGTAGTGATAACAAAAATGAGTTTTTAATTAGCAATGATAGAGTAGGGGGACTTCAGAAAGACACTCCTATACAGAAATTAGATTCTATTTTTGCTAAAGATTCTATTGTAAACTCTAACTTAGAGGGAGAATTGCGCTATGCAAGTACCGAACGCATCACTATTTTTAATAAAGAAGGGAAAGAACTTTTAGAAATAACTCCTAAAACCAATGATAAGGACGAAAAAGTAGTAGAAAGCGTCTTTATATTGTCGGAATTATACACTACAGATAAAGGAATATCACTTAAAAGTACCTTTAAAGAGGTAAAAGAGAAGTACCCTGAGTTGGATATAGAACCTTCTATTAGCAGCGTAATAGTAACTCCTAAGGGGCAAAATTTCTATTTTACGTTTGATAAAACAGCCTTAAAGACCAATAATTTAGGGCTTTCTGATGCTGTGACTGCTGATGATATAGACGATACAGCTAAAATCACGCGTATCAGTGTTAATTTTTAGGAAAATAATAATAATAAAATGAACCATATTAAACTTAACAGCATTGAAGAAGCTGTAGAGGATATAAAAAAAGGGAAAGTAGTCATCGTAGTAGATGATGAAAACCGCGAAAACGAAGGTGACTTTATAGCCGCTGCTGAAAAGGTAACCCCTGAGATGATCAACTTTATGATTACTAATGGTAGGGGGTTAGTATGTGCACCGCTTACTGAAAAGCGTTGTGCAGAACTTGATTTGCCAATGATGGTACAAAATAATACAGTACTGCACGAAACGCAGTTTACTGTATCGGTAGACCTCAAAGGTAATGGTTGTACTACAGGTATTTCAGCTTTTGACCGTGCTAAGACTATACAAGCCTTAGTAAACCCTGATACTAAGCCTTTTGATTTGGGTAGGCCAGGGCATATATTCCCGCTTCGCGCTAAAGAAGGGGGAGTACTGCGCCGCACAGGACACACAGAAGCTGCTATAGACCTTACTCGCATTGCAGGACTTTATCCTGCCGGTATTTTGGTGGAAATCCTAAATGAAGATGGTACTATGGCACGCTTACCACAGTTAGTAGAAGTAGCTAAGAAGTTTGACCTTAAAATTATCTCTATAGAAGATCTTATTGCCTATCGTATGCGCAAAGATACTTTGGTGATTAAGAAAGAGGATTTTGCGCTACAAACTCCGTATGGTGAGTTTCGCTTGCGTGCTTATGAGCAAACTACTAATAAGCAGATACATTTGGCCTTTACTAAAGGTTCTTGGAAGGCAGATGAACCTGTGCTTACCCGTGTGCATTCGTCATTTATCAGCAATGATATTTTAGAGGTATTAGCGGGTGATAAGGACAATCCGTTAGAGCGTATCTTTAAGAAAATCAACGAAGAAGGCAAAGGGGCTGTAATTGTAATCAACAAAGAAGGGTACTCTCAGAACCTGTTGCAGCGTATTACAGAGATGAAAGAGCACCAAAATGGACACCCACTGCCGCAACTAAACAAAGATACTAAAGATATAGGTATGGGGGCTCAGATACTCAACGATTTGTCTATTAGAAAGTTGCGTTTGCTCACTAACTCTAAGAGTGCTGCCAGCTACGTAGGTATGTCGGGCTACGGATTAGAAATTACAGAGGAAATACCTTATTAATATATGAAGAAAATACTATTTGTAGGGGCTTTGTTGTGCTGTATGCTTACTAGGGCTCAAGAACTTAATGCCCTAGTGACAGTCAATACACAACAGGTAAACCAAAGCAATCGTTCGGTATTTAAGACTTTAGAAAAATCATTACAGGAGTTTATCAACCAAACTCGCTGGACAGACCTAAAAGTACGTGAAAACGAACGTATACGCTGTAGTTTTACCCTAGTAATCAATAAGTTAGAAAATTCACATTATGAGGCGAGTCTGTTAGTGCAGTCATCACGCCCTGTGTATAACACAGCTTATTACACACCAGTATTCAACCTACAAGACAAAGAGGTAGCTTTTGATTATCAAGAGTTTGCTCCTCTTACTTTCAACGAAAACACTTTTGAGTCGAATCTTACTTCAGTAGTAGCCTATTATGTATACCTGATATTAGGGTTTGATGCAGATACTTTTTCTGAGAAAACAGGTCATCCATATTTTCTGAAAGCTAAACAAATAGCCACAGCCGCACAGAATAGCGCTTATGCAGGCTGGGCTGATAATGGTAAGAATAATCGTTATTTGCTGATAAATGAACTTATATCAGAAAACTATGATTTATACCATAAGGCTTATTATCAATATCACCGCTTAGGTTTAGATGTGATGAGCTCACAAGAAAAAGAAGGCAAAGAGGCTATACAAAACGCTATATTGCTTTTGGAGAAAATACCGAGCTTAAGGCTTAATTCTTACGCTATGGTAGCCTTTTTTAGTGCTAAAGCTGATGAAATAGCTGCTATTTTTTCAGGAGGATCTATTTTTGATACTAAACAGCTGAAAGAAGCCTTGGTGAAGCTATCGCCAGCGCAAATGACCAAGTGGAATGAAATAAAATAAAGACTATGCTCACAGCACTATCTATAAAAAACTATGCGCTTATTGACGACCTAAAAGTTGATTTCCCTGAGGGGTTTATCATTATCACAGGTGAAACAGGTTCGGGTAAATCCATTATGCTTGACGCTCTTTCTCTGATATTAGGCAAACGCGCTGATATGTCGGCTTTGCGCAATAAGGAAGAAAAATGTATCATAGAAGCTGAATTTTCATTGCAAAACTATGAGTTTCAGTCCTTATTTCAGGAGTTAGACATTGATTACGACCCACAGACAATTATAAGGCGTGAGATATTGCCTTCAGGTAAGTCGCGTGCTTTTGTAAATGATGTGCCAGCTACTTTAGAGGTGCTCTCGCGCTTAGGACAGGTATTGGTAGATATTCATTCGCAGCATCAAACGCTTGCTCTTAGTGATACCTCCTTTCAGTTCGCTATTATTGATGCAATGGCAAATAATAAGTCTTTGCTAACAGAGTACGTACAACTGCATCAATTACTCAAAAAAGAGCAGAAAAAGTTAGAAGAGCTTATTGAATTTCAGAAAAATGCTAAAAAGGAGTACGATTATAATCTGCACCAGCTTAAAGAGCTTAAATCAGCTACTTTAGAAGAAGGTATTTTAGAGGAATTAGAAGAAAGTTATGAGGAAGCCTCTAATATAGAGGATATAAAAGAGAATGTATCAGAGAGTCTTTACTTACTAAACGATGAGAATATAGGTATTCTTAATAATTTGCGCGAACTTAAGCGCTCTTTCTCATCGCTTACTGAGTATAAAAAGCTTTATCGCGACCTATATGAACGTATAGAGTCTGCTTTTTTAGAATTAGAAGATTTGGCTTCAGAAATCAGTGATATAGATGAAAGCATAGAGGCCGACCCTGATAATTTAGAGCAAATCTCTAAGCAGCTAAATAAGATTTACTCCTTGCAAAAGAAGCACAGTGTAGCAACAGTAGAAGAACTGATAGCTATTCAGCAAGAGTTAGAAGAAGCAGTATCAAAAACAGAAAGTGTAGATATTGACCTCAATAAGCAAAAGAAGATAGTAGAGGAGCAGCATACAGCAACCCTCAAGAAGGCAAACCAGCTACACAAAGCGCGCGAGAAGGTAATCCCTGCCCTCGACAAAAAGCTCACTAACTTTATGCACGAGCTCGGTATGCCTAACGGGCGTTTTTCGATTACCCTTACTGCGACTGATACTTTCTTTGCTAACGGCAATGACGAACTTTCATTCTTGTTTTCAGCCAATAAAGGAGGGGATTTCGGACAGTTAAAAAAGGTAGCCTCTGGAGGAGAACTCTCTCGTATAATGCTGGCAGTCAAGGCTATTATGGCAGAACATACCGCTCTCCCTACTATTATGTTTGATGAGATTGATACAGGAGTTTCTGGCGAAATCTCTCAGAAGATGGGTGATATTATGAAGCAAATGAGCCAAAACCGACAAGTTTTTGCTATTACGCATTTGCCGCAAATAGCAGCTAAAGGAGCTTACCATTTTAAGGTCTTTAAAGAAGATAGCAAAGGAAAGACTACTACTCATCTGAAACTTCTTACAGAAGAAGAGCGTATTACAGAACTTTCTGAAATGCTCGAAGGTAAAAACAGCGGAGCTTCAGCTCGTAATCACGCTATAGAACTATTAAGAAAAGGATAGAAAATTTGATAATTTGTCAATTAACAAATAAAAAAGAGTCTATTAGTTTAAAATCTAATAGACTCTTTTTTATTAACTCATTGGCTAATTGACTATAGTTAGCTTTGCAAACCGCAATAGGATATTTTTTAAACCTCCCACCTCGAAGTTTATTTGTGCTTTTTTATCGTTGCCACTGCCTTCTAAACCAACCACTTTACCTTTGCCAAAACGCTCGTGATAGACATTAGTGCCTATATCTAAACCATTATAAACATCTTTGCTAGCTAAGTTTTGCATAGCATTGATAGGCTTTAGTTTGCGTAGCTTCTGCTGTTCTTCACCTGTAGGTGCATTTTTAGCAGGAGGCGTACCACTAATAGGCTTTTGTAGGCGTAGCTTACTCTTATCTACTTCTCCAAATATATCTCTATTCACCAAAGGCTTATAACGATAGTTAGGATTAGATAGAGTAGGAGTGAGGTAACTCAAGTATTTTTCTTCTATCTCTTCTATAAACCTACTAGGTTCAGAGGGCGAAAGCTGCCCCCAGCGATAACGATTCTCTGCATAAGTGAGGTAGGCCTGCTTCTCGGCGCGCGTAAGTGCAACGTAGAATAAGCGCCGCTCTTCCTCTAACTCCTCACGGGATTGTATACTCTTAGCCAAGGGGAAAAGGTCTTCTTCCATTCCCACCACATATACGTATGGGAACTCCAACCCTTTAGCTAAGTGTATAGTCATCAAGGCTACACGGTCTTCATCGCCTATCTCTTTATCAGAATCAGTGGCTAATGACACATCTTCTAAATACTCTGTTAGGCTGCCTGTGCTATCGGCTATATCCTCTTGTCCTGCTACAAAATCCTTAATACCGTTTAGCATTTCCTCGATGTTTTCCATCTTAGCAATCCCCTCAGGAGTACCATCTTTCTTAAACTCTTGCAGCAATCCTGTTTTCTTAGCTACTTGTTCTGCTACCTCAAAGGCATTAGCCTCTTTGTTAAGCGCCTGAAAGTTGAGTATCATCACCACAAAGTCAGTTAGCTTCTGTCGTGTGGTGCTATTAATGTGTAAATCAGGTAGTTTATTAATGTTGTACATCACCTCAAACAGCGATTTTTTATAATGATTAGCCGCTAAAGTGAGCTTTTTCATCGTAGTTTCACCTATACCGCGCGCTGGGAAGTTAATAATACGTACTAAAGCCTCTTCATCATTAGGGTTAATGATAAGCCGGAGGTAAGCCAACACATCTTTTATCTCTTTTCGTTGATAAAACGAAAGTCCCCCATAAATACGATACGGAATATCCCGCTTTCTCAGCGCATCTTCTATCGCACGCGACTGCGAGTTGGTACGGTAGAGCACTGCAAAGCTACCATTGGGCAACTGATGCTGCATCTTATTCTCAAAGATAGACCCTGCCACAAATCGTCCCTCATCAGCATCGGTAGCACTGCGATGCACCTTTATAGGTTCGCCTAACTCATTTTCAGTAAATACCACCTTATCTAAGCGTATTTTATTATGCTCTATCACACTGTTGGCAGCTTCTACGATATTCTTGGTCGAGCGGTAATTCTGCTCCAATTTGTACTCCTTGGCTTCAGGATAGTCGCTTTTGAAGTTCAGAATATTGTTGATATTCGCCCCGCGGAAAGCATAAATACTCTGTGCGTCGTCGCCTACCACGCATATATTATGAAATCGGTCAGCTAAAGCCTTGACAATCAGATATTGAGAGTGATTAGTATCTTGGTACTCATCTACCAATATATACTGAAATCTATTTTGGTATTTAGCTAATACTTCAGGGAAAACATTTAGTAACTCATTGGTTCTGAGCAGTAAGTCATCAAAATCCATTGCCCCTGCTTTGAAGCACCTATCTACATACTCCTGATAAATATCCCCAAAGCGCGGTTGTCGCCTAGCAGCATCTGCCTCAATCAGTTCCGGACTATTAAAATAAGCCCGTACAGTGATAAGATTATTCTTTAAAGACGATATTCGCTGCTGTATTTGCTTATATTTGTACACATCTTTGTCTAATTCCTTCTCTTTTATAATACCATTGATAAGACGTTGCGAATCTTGCGTATCATAAATGGTAAAATTCTGCGGAAAACCTAACTTATCAGCTTCAAATCGCAATATTCTAGCAAAAACGGAGTGAAAAGTACCCATCCATAGGTTCTTAGCCTCGTTATTGCCCACAATATCGGCGATTCGCTTTTTCATTTCGTTGGCAGCCTTATTTGTAAAAGTAAGAGCAAGTATGTTAAAAGCGTCTACCCCTTGGCGCATAAGATTGGCTATACGATAGGTCAGCACACGCGTTTTGCCCGAGCCTGCGCCTGCTATTACAATGATAGGTCCTTCTTTTTGAAGCACTGCCGCACGCTGAGGAGCGTTAAGTCGTTCTAATTCCTTTGAAAATAAGTCCATAAGTAGTGTGTTCTAAAAGGCTGCAAAGATAGCAAAACAATTCCCAATTCGCAATGTTTAATTGTCAAAAACCTCAAAGTGATTATCCTCGTAAAAGAAAATAATCCGTTTAATCTTCTTGTGTATATCTGCCAGTGCAGAAAGTTTTTCTTCTACTATAGGAGCTGTAGCAGACTCTTGTACAGTTTTCTCGTGCGCTGGAGTAGCTACAGTAGGCGAGGGGGTAGGAGCCATCTCTATTTCGGGTATATCACTAAATAGGTCTGGTTGTTTTCGAGGAGAAATGCTATGCGTCTCTTCCTTGCGCGGAAAACTTCCTTTGCCCTGTGTAATCCAATACATATCTACCTCAGGGAATTTCTCTATGAGCTTCAGAATAAAATCTAAGCTGGGCTTATTGCGCTCTGATAGTAAATGCGAAATGCCTGAACGCTGAATTTCTAAGCTATCAGCAAAGGCAGCTGCATTAAGTCCGTAATAATCCATTACTTGTTGTAACCTTTGTGCAAAATCTGTTGTGTTTAACATTGTAATTATCGTTTAAAAAGTTAAGAATGCACAAATGTAAATCAAAAAAATGAGATACACAACTATAAACACAACTATTTTTTAAAGGCATAAAGTATTAATTTAAAAAATATTTGTAACTAACTGATATAACTGAAGATGCATTTTAATTATAAAAATAATCTATTGTATTACAACCTAATAAAATTCAATAGTTACGTTGCTAATCTATAGTTAATAATACTATCACTATTTTAAAATCTCCAGTAGGATAAATAATTATAAATTACAGTTGTAAAATATTACAAATTACAACGTTTTACTTTTGTAACTTATGTATTAATACAAAAATAATCAGTATATTTGCCTCATTTAATAGCTCTTATAAAATTTCAATAACTATGGTAACAGAACTTCACGGGCGCTATATTAACTATCAAATGATAGCTCCTCTGCTTGCAGCATACCCCTTTCAGGAGGTTATTCCCCTTGGAAAATCAGTAAAAGGCACACCTATCAATCTTTATAGAATAGGAAAAGGGACTAAAAAAGTGCTTATATGGTCGCAAATGCACGGTAATGAATCTACTACTACTAAAGCTCTTTTTGATGTTTTTGAGCAACTAAAAACAGCTGATTTTACCAAAAATCTGAGTATTTACGTTATCCCAATGCTCAATCCTGACGGCGCTGAAGTGTTTACACGTGTAAATTACAATCAAATCGACCTAAATAGAGATGCTTACGAGCTTACCCAACCTGAAAGCAAATGTTTGCGCAAAGCTTATGATTTAGTACAACCTGATTTCTGCTTCAATTTGCACGACCAGCGCACTATCTTCAGTGTAGCACAAACCTCTAATCCAGCCACAGTCTCTTTTTTAGCCCCAGCTTACAACGAAGAACGTAGTATAAATTCAGTCCGCGAGGCGGCTATGAAGCTAATTGTACTGATGTACCAATCCCTTGATATTCCTAACCAAATTGCCCGTTTTGACGATGCTTTTAATATCAATTGTACAGGCGATAGATATACAGCTCTCGGCACTCCTACCATACTGTTTGAAGCAGGGCACTTTCCTAGTGATTACAACCGTGAACAAACTAGAAAATATATCGCGCAAGCTATTTTGACAGGACTGAAAGGCATTGCTAATAATGAATTTACAAATGTGAATTACAAAGATTACTTTAGTATACCAGAAAACGATAAGTGTTTTGTAGATATTTTGCTGCGTGATAATGCACATACGGCAGAGGTAGCCGTTATGTATAAAGAAGTGCTAAAAGACAACCGTATTCACTTTGAGCCTTATATAGCTGAAATAGGAAATTTATCGCATAAATACGGACATAAAGAAGATTTCTTAACGAATTTCCTAAAACCTCCTTTTGATAAAAATAGCATTGAAAAGCAGTTAGATTTGCATAATCCTTACTTCAAAGTGGCAGAATGATACGATTTATTTGAAAAATTATCTTATTTTATTTGGAATATTAAAAAAATAACTGTTACTTTGCGCATTATAAAATCATCAATCTTTAATAACTATGGCAAGATACAAATTAGACGAGGTAGATCATCAAATATTAGATTTGATGATAGACAACACCCGCACTCCTTTTACCGATATTGCTAAGCAATTAAATATTTCGGCTGGTACAGTGCACGTGCGTGTGCGCAAAATGGAAGAGATAGGCATCATTACGGGCTCTACCCTTACAGTCGATTATGACCGATTGGGGTATACTTTTATCGCTTATGTAGGTATTTTTTTAGAGCGCAACCATCAGGCGCAGTTCGTATTAGAGCGATTAGAAGAAATACCTTTTGTAACGGTAGCGCATATTACTTCGGGTAAGTACAATATTTTCTGCAAGATTAGAGCGAAAGACACCAAACACGCCAAAGAGGTGATTTATATGATTGATGATATACAAGGCGTAGCCCGTTCAGAAACAATGATTTCTATGGAAGAGGCCATCAACGACAAGCGCCGCTTGCTGCATAAAGCGTTCCGCGAATTGTAAGTTTTTTTGAATCATATTTAAACACTTTGCCAAAGGTCGTAATTTATGACTTTCGGCAAAGTGTTTTTTTGTACAGACATTTTTCTTCTGCTTACTTACTCTTTACATTCGATATAAGATGGATACACGAAGAGCGAAGGATAAGCGAAGGATAAGCGAAGGAAAGTCGGCGAGCTGGC
>ERZ773197.2189-NODE-2189-length-12647-cov-4.086563_pt1 | contig 12647 bp, 13 predicted proteins | sample MGYA00580999_ERZ773197 | MGnify/ENA primary metagenome ERZ773197 (study PRJEB29015, sample SAMEA2738166) | human oral metagenome | biome: human oral; feature: human-associated habitat; material: saliva | place: China | collected 2185 ...
TAGAAGCACAAGATAGTGAAAAAGATATTTATTTCTATATTAATTCACCAGGTGGTAGTGTAACAGCAGGATTTGCAATTTATGATACAATGCAACATATTAAATGTGATGTTGTAACAATTTGTATGGGAATGGCAGCGAGTATGGGAGCATTTTTACTTGCAGCTGGAACTATTGGTAAAAGATATGCACTTCCAAATGCTGAGGTGATGATTCACCAACCATTAGGAGGAGCACAAGGACAAGCAACAGAAATCGAAATAGCTGCTAAACATATTTTAAGAACACGTGAAAAATTAAATAAAATCTTAGCTGATAGAACAGGACAAACGATCAAAGCGATCGCGAGAGACACAGAACGTGATAACTATTTATCAGCAGAAGAAGCATGTGCTTATGGATTAGTAGATAAGGTTATGTATCCTGAAAATGATAAACCACAAAAGAAAGAAAAAGCTAAAAAAACACAAGCAAAGAAAGATACTAAAAAAGTAGAAGAATAAAATAAAAAGAGAAGTTGATTTTTATCAGCTTCTCTTTTTATGCAAATATCATAGAAAATAACTAAAGAAAAGAGTATCTAAAAAATAAAGACCTGATTTGAAATATTTTAAATCAGGCCTATAAAATTATATTTTCCAAATTTTTCCGATGGCATTACGCACTTCATAATTATCCATAAAGTATTCAATATTACCATTGAAATTACGTTTAAATTGAAGTACTCCGTAATCGCTAGAATTTTCATCATTGAAACCTTGTGATGTTCCGAAAAAGTTGAAATATTTAAAACCATTGTTAATGGCATATTTCATCATATGGAACAATACCGCATATGGTCCCTCATAACGATGGAATTTTTGCATGGCACCGCTGGTAAAGTAAATTATATCTTGTCCAGATTCAATAAAACTTGCACATGATAAATTGATGATATTACCGTGCTCTTCTTTTAATTCTTTTATCTTATCAATTTTTTTATACCAAATAGCAATATTTTCATTATATTCACGAAGACGATTAGTTGCTTTTTTGGCATTAACTTTACCTTGTTCAAGTTTTTCGCTAAGCTCTTCGCGTTCTTTTTCTAGATTAGCAATTGTAGTTGTTGTAGTTTCTACGAATAAATCACAGTCAATATAAGAAACCAATAGGTGAAGTTTATCACCGATGTTATTTTTTAGTGATTTAAAATAATCATTGTCACGAATTACAAAGTCAATTCTACTTTCTGTATCGCGATTAATTTCATCGAAAATCTTCGCATCTTCTTCATTGAAAATGTCAATTTTGCGGACAAGAACACCTTCTTTGGCGGTTCTATTAATTGTATAACGTGCAATTTGAGAAACATTCTTTAGTAGATTATTTTCTGTTATATCTTCATCTAGATATTTAGAATATACGCAACGTGATGCTAGTGTTGGATTGGTAAATAAATCATCATTAAGGGGATGATAATCAAGCTCTAATAACGCATTATTTGTATTTCTCGCCAGGTCGTTTTCGCCTACAAATTCTATATCATTGTAAAACTTCTCATTAAGAAATGGATTGACACGAACACATAAAACTCTGATATTTTTAGCGAAGTATTTTTTTAATTCTTTAAAATAAAAGTTTACCAATTCAATGTTTGAATAATCCATAATTGGCCCATGTTGAGCTGTTACTTTATAAAAGTATTTTTTGTACTGAAAATAAATAAATAAACCATAGGCAAGTATTTTATTATCTTCTTTAACAGCAAGTATTGTAGTTTTCAAACCATTGCTGTTTGCCATTTTACTATATTCAGCTGATTGAGGGAAAAAATAACGTTCATTGTTATTTTGTTGAAACTTCTCTAATTCCTCATTACTAATTTCAGTAAATATCATTAAAAATTTCTCCTTTACTAATTTTTACTCAAGTTCAAAATTACTTATAAAATTATATAACAAAAATGAAAAAAAAAAAAGAAATAACCTTTTTTAAAATGATGAAATGCTTAATAAATGATATAATAGAATTGAATTAAATTGAATGGGAGGCAAGACATTTTATGAAAGAATATCAACTTAGAGGGCAAAATTATAAGATTAGGTATAATGATTTTCCAGGAGAAAAAACACCTATTGTTTTTATTCATGGATTAGGTTGTGCGGGATCATTTGACTATGTAGAAATAGCGATGAAAAAGCAATTTTCAAATCATAGAAGAATATTAATTGATTTACTTGGGGCGGGTTATAGTGATAAACCTTTAGATTTTGTTTATGAGGTTAAAAATCACGCTAAGTATTTAAATGAGTTTTTAGAAGATTTAAATTTAGATAAAATAGTTCTTTTTGGTCATAGTCTTGGGGGAGCTACTTCCATTGAGTTGTGTTCATTATGTCAGGAGAAAGTAGAAAAACTTATTTTGACAGAACCTAATTTAGATCCTGCGAAAAAAGGGCGTAGTAGTTGGGCAGTAGCACAATATACAGAAGATAATTATAAAGAAAGGATAAAAAGTTTAATAGAATTATGCGAAAGTGGTAGAAATACTATGTGGGCGGCAACTTTACGTAATTGGTTACCAGAAGCAGCGTACCAAATTTCGCGTGACGCAGTTGTTGTGCGAGAAAATTCATGGCGTGATATGTTTTATAGTTTTGATGTTCCAAAATACTTTATTTTTGGAGAAAAAACTTTACCAAGTCCAGATTATGAAGAACTACCTAAACATGGAATTATTGTAAAAGTTGTAAAAGAAGCAGGGCATTCTATGGCGTGGGAGAATCCAGAAGGATTGGTAGAAATAATAGCTAGTTGTTTATAATTATATATAGATAAAAAAGCACGGTAACACCGTGCTTTTAGTCATTAAATTACATTTTTTTAATTTTAATATTACTTACCATTAAATAAGAGCATATTATCAATAATATTAGCATAACTATACTAGGTAATTTGAAAAGTGCAATAATTGCTAGTATTGTACCACAAGTTGTTATTGGAACACCTTGGTAGTAACCATTTTTCATTTTAGTAACGTTAAATCTAGCAAGACGATAGGCTCCACAACAAACATAGATACCGCACAATAGTGCAACTACAACTGTTACAGTAGCACTTGGATTATCATAAAATAAAACTTTTTCAAAAATAAGTATAGCAGGTGCGACTCCAAAACTAACAACATCACATAAAGAATCTAAATCGTGACCAATTTCAGAAACAACACCAAGTTTTCTTGCAACAATACCATCGTATCTGTCAGCAAGCATAGCTAAAAAAATAAAGACAGTGCCCCAGATATAATACCCATGAGCTGTAGTTAATATTGACATAAAACCACAGAAAATATTACAAAGGGTAAGATAATTTGGTATGAAATTTTTATTCATTAAAGTTATCCTCCAATATTGATACTCTTAATTATAGTACAAAATAGAAAGAATGTCTAAAGAAATGAGAAAGGTAACTAGTGAAAAACATAGTAAACTTTATTATTTGCTTATTTAGATATTGTTTAAGAGACTAGAAGCTGTTATAATAAATTTGTAACTAATTATGGGAGGGTATCATGGGTGAGAAATTAAAAAAACAAAATATAAAAAAAATAGTTAAAGAATTATTTTTTATAGCTTTGGGCTGTGCAATTTATTCGTTTGCATTACTACATTTCAATGTACCTAATCAATTAGCGGAAGGTGGCGGTACAGGGATAGCACTATTCCTATTATATGCTTTTGGACTTCCCGTATCTATGGGTACATTGTTAGTTAATATTCCACTACTTATACTTGGATACAAGATGTTAGATAAAAAAACGATGATTTATACCATTTATGGAATATTTATGTTAACATTTTGGATTAAAATTTTTGAAACATACCATGTTGTTATTGATATAGGTGGAGATCGTCTTCTTGCATCTGTTTTTGGCGGAATTATCGCAGGGATAGGACTTGGAATTGTTTTTGTTTTTGGTGGAACAACTGGAGGAGTAGACATTATTGCAAAAATAATCAACACATATTTAGGATTTTCTATCGGAAGAATAATTCAAGTTTTAGATGGATTTATCTTACTATTATCTTTTATGGTATTAAAAAGTTTTCCAGCAATTTTATATACGTTAATTTATATTTATATCTGTACAAAAATCATAGATTATCTAATTGAAGGTGGTATTCCAGGAAAAGCTGTGATGATAATGTCACCTAAAATTGAAGAAATTACTCAAAAAGTGTCTGATGATATGGGGCGTGGATTAACATTTATTAAAGGACAAGGAAGTTATTCACGTAAAGATATGAATATCGGTTATTGTGTTGTATCAAGAACGGAAATTAGTAAACTAAAATCATTAATTTATGCAATAGATCAAAATGCCTTTTTAACTATAACAGAAGTACATGATATTATGGGAGAAGGGTTTAGCTTTGATCAACCAAAAAGAATAAAGTTTACTTTTAAAAAGGAAAAATAATAAAGGGAGCAACATTTAATCGTAAAATAATAGGCGAATAAATGTTGTTCTTTTATCCTAGAAAGGAGGGGACATGGTTAATAATTTTTATATAAGAAGTGTAATAGTGGTTTTACTAGCATCGATATGCTGTTCGTATTTTGGACAAGTGTTATTATTCATTATTTCTAAAACAAAAGACTATTGGAGTTATTTAATTTATTTTACACCATTAATTTTGTTATTTACAAAATACAGTAATAAGCATGCCAAAACTACTAGTATTAGTATGAAGTATTTTATAGAAGAAGCAATAAAAGATAAGAAAAAAATTAGTTGGTACTTTCCTATTTTATTAACCTTAAATACGTTGTTAGCACACGGGTTTGGAGCTAGTGTAGGTCGTGAAGGGGTTGCTGTTCAGTTAGGAGGAGCAATAGGAAAAAATCTAGGAAGTGTTGAATTCAGTAAAAAACAATGTACTTTTTTAATACGCTTAGGAATGATTAGTGGATTTGCTGCACTATTTCAGACCCCATTAGCAGCGTTATTTTTTGTTTTAGAAATTACATTTAAAAAAGTAAAAATTAATTTGAATACTGTAATAGAATTCATTATATATTTAATTGCTAGTTTTTTCTCTGCCGAGGCTTCTAATTTTTTAGGGTTAGAAAAGTTTTTTGTTTTAGCAAAAGTTGAAAAGATTGATTATATATTACTTATAAAAACATTGCTCGTAGGTATTTGTTTTATTTTTGTTGGAGTAGTTTTTGTCGTTTGTCAGAAATTTTTTAAAAAAATCGTCGGCAATAATGAAAAATGGCGTTGGATATTACTAACTATATTTATACTGCTAAGTGTATTAGTGGATTTTCGTTATAGTTCTTTAGGAACAAATTTAATTGAACTTTCACTAGAAAATGGCTTGGTACTTAGTTATGATTTTATATTGAAACTTATATTGACTGCTCTTTGCACAGCTATAGGCTTTAATGGTGGAGAAGTAACACCATTATTTGCGATAGGAGCGAGCTTAGGAGTAGTACTGGCTGGATATATAGGCTTACCAATTATATTTACTGCTGCACTTGGTTATTGTTTAGTTTTTTCATCAGCGACAAAAACATTCGTAACTCCAATATTTTTAGCATTAGAAGTTTTTGGTAGTACGACAGCTATATTAACAATATTACCAGCAGCATTAATTTATTTTTTGAATAGAAAATATAGTATTTATAAGTAGTTTGTTTAAAACTTTATGTGAGTTGAAAGAAATATTTTAAGTAAAGAAAATACCAAGAGAAGATAGATTTTATTTTCTCTTGGTATTGTTAATATATATTAGAATGTTATGAGACTAGGGGAAAAGAATAATTATTTATTTTTTTAGTGTCCAACTTTTTTCAATCATTGGAATTAATTCCACTACAGTAGTCTTAAGACCTTCAAGGGATGCATAGTGTATTTTTCCATCATCTGCTTTGAAAACCCATGTAACAAAATATTTTTCATCTGTTGTTATAGAATTAATAACATAAGCATCGTATCCACCAATTGTTGATTTTGCCCCCCAAACCTTTTGAAATACTGGAGTGTTCTTTTGGCCAGTCATTACAGAATCTGCTACATAGATAGGATCGATAGATGCATATTCTGTTTCAGATATTCCAAGTTGACTTGGACGGAATATGTTTAATGTAACAATATTATATGAAGATCCATCACTATACTGAATGTCATTTCCACCTTTTAGGTCTTTGAAGCTAGGAACTTTAACATAACCATATTCATCAGAACCAATTATTTGAGTATCTTCGGTCTCTTTATTTGTTTCAGATTGTTGTTTATTTGATGTATTTGATGTAGAAGTTGATTCAGTTTTTGTCGTTGTTTCTTTATTTTGTGTGGTATTTGATTGGCAAGCCACAAGTGTTGTCGTGCTTAATAATACCATTAGTAGTCCTATAAATTTTTTCATAATATTTTTTTCCTTTCTTTTTTCTATTAATTTACTATAGCATATATAAAATATAATAAAAGAAAGGTTTACATGTTTGAATACCTTATTAAATGTACAAACAAAAAAATAGAATCGGAATTCACCGATTCTGTCAAGTTTATAAACCTAGGATATTTAATATCTCTTTTTTATATTTCAATTTATTTTCTTCTCTGTTCTCATTATCAAGAACAATTTTAATCTCAGATACTATTTCACCAGGTTTATTTTTGATAATATATATTCTGTCACTTAATTCTATAGCTTCATCTATATCATGTGTAATAAGTAGTGTTGTTAATTCTAATTTTTTGCTAATTTCTAAATACCAAGAGTGTAATGAAATTTTAGTAATTGCATCCAGAGCACTAAATGGCTCATCAAGAAGGAAGAGTTCTTCTTTGAACATATAAGTTCTAAGAAGTGCGACCCTTTGACGCATTCCGCCACTTAGTTCGCTAGGATATTTGTCTTTATATTCATATAGATTAAATAACTTTAGATTTTTAATAGCTTCTTCTTCCGCTTCCTTTTTTCCTACTTTTTTGATAAGAAGTGGAAGTATTATATTTTGTATAACTGTCTTATGTTCTAAAAGTAGGTCTTTTTGAAGCATATAGCTAACTTTTCCTTTAAAGTTTTTATCCCCTTGGATAGTTATTTCACCAGTTTGAAGGTTATTAATTCCAGCGATAACATTAAAAAGTGTAGTTTTTCCGACGCCACTTCCACCAAGTATAGAGACTATTTCTCCTTTATTGACATGAATATTTATATCTTTAAGTATGTAGTTGTTTGGATAATTGAAAGATAAGTTTTTTATTGATAAAATGCTCATTATTTTATGTAGTCGTTGCTAAATCCAGTATTGTCTGCTAAAGGTTTTTCAACGATATTATTATCGTTAATCCAACGATAAAATGCATTCCATCTATTAGCATCAAATTCACCCCAATGGTCTTTATTTGTTGCATATTGTTTTGATAAGTATTTTTGTGATTCAATTATAAAATTACGTTTATCTTTTAATTCTGGAGCATTTTTAATTAAAATATCAGCAGCTTCTTCTGGATGTTCTATAGCGTAGACATATCCTTTCTTGATTGCTCGAAGCACTTTTTTAGCTTCTTCTTTGTTTTCTTTTAAATAATCATTGTTGGCAATAATTACTGGTGAGTAGTAATCAAGATCTTTATTGAAATCTTTTAGATAGAAATAATTAATATCTAGATTCATACTCTCTGCAAGTTTACCATCCCATGCGTAGTAAATCCAAGCAGCATCGAAAAGCCCATTTTCTAAAGGTGTAATCGAGTTAGTATCTGTGTTAGGAGCAAGATTAAGTTTACCTGCATCGCCACCTTGTTTTGTGATTAAAGATTTTACCATAGCAAGCTCAACTGGATCATTCCATGTTCCGTACTTTTTGCCTATTAAATCTTTAGGTTCTTTGATATTATTTTTTTTCAAAGAAATAATACCTGATGTGTTATGTTCAATAATAGCTGCTACAGCAGTTATACCAGCACCTTTAGAAAGTTTGTTAGCCATAGAATCTTGGTAGTAAATTCCAAATGGCGCTTTATTATTTATAATAAGGTCTGATGTACTATCTTCTGGAGATGGTTTAATATCAAGATCAATACCTTCTTCAGCGAAATACCCTTTTTCTTTAGCTACGTAAAGTCCTGTATGGTTGGTATTAATAGCCCAATCTAAAATAAAGTCTACTTTTTTTAATTTTTTTTCTTCTGTATTTTTATTTGCTGTGCCACATGCTGTAAGTGATATTGCAAGAATAGCTGCAAATAAGCTAATTATTATCTTTTTCATGGTTGTCTCCTATATATTTCCATTTAATAAATTTTTTTTCGCTTAGTTTAACTAATTCTATACTTAGCAAACTAATAACAGATACTAGAATAATTATCGCAAACATAGTATCATATTCAAATAATTTTTTCGCTTTAATCATATAAACTCCAAGGCCTTCAAATCCTCCAAGCCATTCTGCTACAACTGCGGCAATAAATGCGTATGAAACACTCACGCGAAGTCCAGCATAAAAATAACTAAGACTTGTAGGTATTTTCACATGCCAAAGAATTTGGAATTTGCTAGCCTTCATAAGTTTTAGTAAGGTTATCATGTCCTTATCACAGTTTCTAAAGCCATCTAAAATACTAACGACAATTGGGAAGGTGGTCGTAATAACTATTAAGACAATTTTAGGAGTTAATCCATAACCAAGCCATAAAACCAAAATAGGCGCGATGGCAATGGTAGGAATAGTTTGTGTTAAAACCAATAAAGGATAGACAGCTTTATTAAATAGTGGGATACTATCCATAATTAAAGCAAGAATCCAAGCTATGATTATACCTAAAGATAGGCCTATAATAGCTTCAAGCAGGGTGATTTTGCTGTGAAAAATTAATAATTGATAATTTTTAACGAATGCTTTTGCTATCTCAACTGGAGTTGGAATAATATATTTTGGGAGTAGATTCAAATATCCAGCTCCTTGCCAAATAATAAGTAAAATAGCCATCGAGATAGTAGCGGCATATTTATTAGTTAAACTTGCTAATTTTTTCATCTATAGTTAATACATCTCCATAATTAATTTTCACGTTAGCGAATATATTGTTAGAGCCTTCACCCGCTAGCTCCAAACATTCTTTAAGAGTAGTCATAAGTTCATTGAATTCACCTTCAATTACAGTTTCAAAGGGGGTGACCACAACATTAGAATGTTTTTTTTGTAGATAATAAATAACATTATCTATAGTTTTTATTCTTCCAGATGTGTTATCACTTAATGGAAGAATTTGCAATGCAATACTGCAATTTATCAAAATAAAAAACCTCCTTACAATTTTAAGGGGGTCTAAGTTAGGTCTTTAAGATTATATACCTACGCTGGCATTACCCAGATCAGGTTCGGTCGAAATTAAATATTTCCTCTCAGACTGTTTACAGACTCCCGTACATATGATTATAGCATACCTAAATATAAAAGCAATATATCTGTTTGACGTTTACAATTTTTAGAAAAAGAGCAGATATACACAGTATATATAATGAGCATTTTATTGAATAGAAAGTTTTTTAACTATGCTTAATGTAAGAAAATTATAATATGTAACTAAAGATAAAATAATAAGTATAAAGGTAAATTGATTTGTATATCTTTTTTGCTTTTTATTTTAATATATGATAGAATTAAACATCATAAATAATAAAATAATAACGAGGGATTTTAACGTGAAACTTTTAAAAGATATTTTTGAATGGATAGTTGTTATTGTCGCATCAATAGCTATCTATTTAGTATTAAGCACATATGTTATAGCTCCTTTTACAGTAAAAGGACACTCAATGGATTATACATTTGCTGATAATGATAGAGTATTTGTAAATAAATTCAGTAAAACTTTTGAACGTGGAGATGAAGTAGTATTCCATGCTAATGAAACAGATGACTATATTAAGCGTATTATTGGGGTTCCAGGTGATACAATAAAGTATAAAAATGATGTATTATACGTTAATGGTCAAGTAGTAGAAGAACCATATTTAACAAAAAAAATTCAAGAAGCAAAAGCATCAGGAAACTCTCCGTTAACTCCAGATTTTAATATAGAGTATTTAAGTAGTACAAAATCAAAAACAGTTCCAGAAGGCACATACTTTGTACTAGGAGATAACAGACAACATAGTACAGATAGTCGTGTTTTCGGATTTGTAAAAAAAGAAGCAATGATTGGAAAAGTTAGTCTTAGATATTACCCATTTAATGCTTTTAAACTTTTCTAAAAATGTTTTTTGCTAAAGAATATTTTAGTTGATAAAAATACAAAATTATGCTAGTATAATATACGGGCACTCTCAAAGAGTGATAGAAGAAATTACCCCCTGCGAAATTTTCGTAGGGGGTTTTATATTTTTTAAAAAGGAGATTGACATGACGAAATATATTTTTGTAACAGGTGGGGTTGTATCATCATTAGGTAAAGGTATTGTAGCCGCATCAGTAGGAAGAGTATTAAAAAATAGAGGATTAAAAGTAACATTACAAAAATTTGATCCATATTTAAATGTTGATCCAGGGACTATGAGTCCGTATCAACATGGAGAGGTTTTTGTTACAGAAGACGGAGCAGAAACGGATTTAGACTTAGGGCATTATGAAAGATTTATTGATGTAAATCTAGGTCAATACTCAAATGTAACTGCAGGACGTGTCTATTCTTCAATTATTGAAAAAGAGCGTCGTGGAGATTACTTGGGAGGTACAGTACAAGTAATACCTCACGTAACAAATGAAATTAAATCACGTGTACTTTTAGCTGGGGAATCTAGTGACGCGGATGTTGTAATTACAGAAATCGGTGGAACTACAGGTGATATTGAGTCGTTACCATTCTTAGAAGCTATTCGCCAAATTAGAAGTGATTTAGGGCGTGAAAATGTATGTTATATTCACTGTACATTATTACCATACATTAAAGCAGCTGGAGAGATGAAAACTAAACCTACACAACAATCTGTAAAAGAACTACGTGGATTAGGTATTCAACCAGATATTATTGTTGTTCGTAATGAACTTGCATTAACAGATGAATTGCGTGCAAAAATTTCTCTATTTTGTGATATTCCAAAACAAAATGTTATTGAAAGCCGTGATGTAAGTAATTTATATGAGTTACCAGTAAATCTAAAAGCACAAAAAATTGATGATATTGTTTTAAAACATTTTGGACTTTCAGCACCAGAAGCGGATATGACAGAATGGCTAGCATTAGTAGATAGAGTAGATAACTTAAAAGAAAATGTAAAAATTGCATTAGTTGGTAAATATGTAGAACTTCATGATGCATATATTTCAGTAGTAGAATCTCTTAAACATGCAGGATATAAACATAATTCAAAAATTACTATTGATTGGATTCAATCAGAAGATGTAACAGAAGAAAATGTTAATGATTACTTAAAAGACGCTGATGGAATATTAGTTCCAGGAGGATTTGGAGATAGAGGTGTTGAAGGTAAAATCACAGCAATTAAATATGCTCGTGAGAATAAAGTTCCATTCTTTGGAATCTGCCTAGGAATGCAACTAGCAGCTGTTGAATTTGCACGTAATGTTTGTGGGTTAACAGGTGCACATTCTTCAGAGTTAGATCCTAATACACCATATCCAATTATTAATTTACTACCAGACCAAGAGGATGTAGTAGAAATGGGAGGAACACTACGTCTTGGAAGCTATCCATGTACATTAGCAGAAGGAAGTGTAGCTCATAAAGAATATGGTGAAATTAATATAACAGAACGTCATCGCCATAGATATGAATTTAACAACTTCTATCGTGAACGCCTAACGGATAAAGGTTTAGTGTTATCTGGTGTTAGTCCAGATGGAAGACTAGTAGAGATTGTTGAACTACCAGAACATCCATGGTTTGTTGCAGGTCAATTCCACCCAGAATTCAAATCACGTCCAGAAAAAGCTCATCCGTTATTTGCTGGATTTATTAGAGCAAGTTTGGAAAATAGAAAATAATGATAAAAATACGTTTATATATTATTATTTTTAGTATGCTAGCCATAATATTCTTTCTTTTTCCTGATAACAAAAAAAAATACGAGATTGAACAGAATATAGACTATTCTAAAAATAATGTTCAAAAATTATTTATGGAATTAGATGATACAATCAATGAACAAAGATTAATTAATTTAACTAAAGAATATAGTTTGAAATATAAGATTACTCAATATAGCACAGATAGTAGGATTAGAGAAGGAATAATGGAAAAAACAAATCATTATATTATCTCAAAATCCGGTGACGCCATAAAAAGATCTGTGAATAATGATGATTATATTGAAGTTTCTTTCAATGATATTAATAAAATTATCTTTGCAGAATATACATATAAAGACACTAATAAATATATGCCGTTTCGTAGTCTTATATATTATGCAGAAAAACACTATAATTCAGATAAAGGATATTATATTGATATGAGAAATATAGAAGATAAGAAGAATAAAGGTGTTGAAGAAAAGAGCTATAGAGGAACTTCTAAAACTAGCAAATATAGATATAATACAGCAGAAGAAGGAATAAATGAAATAATAAAGGCTGCCCATACAAATTGGTCGGAATAAAGCATGAAACTAATATATTTAATAAAT
>ERZ773197.2194-NODE-2194-length-12634-cov-5.760951_pt1 | contig 12634 bp, 12 predicted proteins | sample MGYA00580999_ERZ773197 | MGnify/ENA primary metagenome ERZ773197 (study PRJEB29015, sample SAMEA2738166) | human oral metagenome | biome: human oral; feature: human-associated habitat; material: saliva | place: China | collected 2185 ...
AATTTGCGATGATTCATATTTGCATGAAACATCCCGAACAACAAGCAGAAACTCAGCAGCTCATTCGCCAACATCTCAAAATGTATGGAATTACAAAAGTAACCATTCAGACAGACGAAAGTTTAGATGAGCACGAAGAATGCTGTATTGGTGAGCAACAGTGAGGGGTAAAGAGTTTAAGACAGATGTTTTAAACTCTTTATTTGTATGTTTTCTTTTTAATGATTGTTGAAAATTCTACTTTCATAAAATGGTTGATTATTTTAGGTAATCATTGTATTATTCAATTAGATATAGTATACTTCATTTTAAAAACAGGAGGTATCTGTCATGAAAAAATCAATTAAACAAAACAAAGAAGTTATTGGAGGATAGCATGGAAACAAAAGCATGGCTATTATAGTAGATGAGCAGAAAATACTTTTGTAAGTCCTTTGTATGCATGCTATAGCACTTGTAATACAAGCAAAGAATATAGACATACTTAGTTTATTGAGTAATGGATTATACTGTGGTGTACTTAAAAGTCGATTTATAATCAACTTTTAGTTTTTATATGATAATTTGGAGGTAAATTATAGTGTTTGATAGGAACAAAACAAATCACCTGACGGGTCTGCTTCTGATATTTCTGTGTTCTATCCTTATCTTATTACCTCAATTTTTTTCAGGTAACTTAATTTTAGGTTCGGATTCCATCTTTCACTTTAACCGATTTTATGATACAGCTGAACAAATTAAGAATGTCAATTTTAACTATCATATCTCTCTATATGGTTTTCAGCAGTCTGGACGGATAGTTAATGCCCTTTATGGTCCTTTTATAGCTTATTTTCATGGCTTCTTGGTTCTAATCAGTAAGAATTGGTTTATCTATCAGGTCTTATCCAATATTGTATTATTCAATCTAGCTGGCTTGTCTATGTATGTGTTTCTTATTAAAAGTAAAATGGAGCAGAAGTACGCTGTCCTTGGCGCTTTGCTCTATATCTCTAGCTACTCTATTCAATATTGGACAATTCGGCAAGGATTTACCAGTTGGGGTGCAGCTTTAATGCCCTTAGCTTTGAGTATCTTATTTGAACTAAAGGATACGAAACAGGTACCAAAATATACCTTAGGCATTTATACAGCTTTGATGGTTCAGACACATATGCTATCTTCCGTATTATTAGTGCTGATTTACTTACCATTCTTTGCTTTAGCATTTTTTCAACATCCTAAAAAGTTGGTTTTCATAAAAAGATTATTTGTTGAAATAGGGATTTTCTTTGGGTTGACAATGAATATCTGGTCTAGTTATTTTTACCTTTTAACTGGTAATCAACTCATAAGTCCTAAAATAAATACATCTATGAACCTCAATACCATTAACCAAAATAGTTATTATTGGTTGATGAATCCAGTAACGCTGATTCCCATTTTTCTCCTTGTCTATTTCTTTTTCTTCAGAAAATGGAAAGACTTAGATAGTGGAATGAAGACATGGTTTTGGGTCATGAATGCTTTCTTGTTCTTAACAACTAGCATTTTCCCTTGGAATGATTTAATTGAGAGAAGAAATCCAGTTGCTCAACTAATCCAATATCCTTTTCGCTTCTTCGTTCCTGTAACCATTATTCTTATCTATTTAGCCCTAAAGTTTATCTCAACCAGTCTACCTTTTCAAAAAACAAGGAAGAAAATATTCTTATCTATTTTAGTAGTAAGCCTTATTCAGCCTACTGTTCTGATTGCGACGGCAGTTCTGGATTGGAATTCATCAGATAACTTTTTGCGTAATCAGTATAAAGTAGTTTTTACTGGAGATTCCGATACTATTAAAAGTTCTTTCTATGATGTAGATAAGCAAAAAGCGTTAGAATTAGTTGCCAAAGGAACGCCTGACTATCTGCCCTCTTATGGACAATTGGCTGAACAATCCAGTTCTTATTACGATGCCTACCTCACCAAGGTCATCCAAAATCAAGGCTTTAAAAAGACAAGAAAAAAGAGTGGATTGACTTTAGAGTGGCAGGGGGATTCCACTTCTTTTAGAGAGTTACCTATAATAGTTTACAAGAATACTATCATTACATTTAACGGGCAGCAGTTGAATAATGACCTCTTAAATTTAAGTGCTATCGGAACTCCCACTTTCCAGCAACTTCCAAATGCTAAAAATAGTGTCACCATTTCCTATAAAATGGAAGCAACAGAGAAGGTTATGATAATTTTCTCAGAACTAGCTTGGCTTATTATTCTTATAGTTGTTTTACTTAAGTCTGTTTTTAGCAATAAGGGCAAGAAATAAAGGAACAAAGAATAAATCAAAAACAGTAAATTGTTTTAAGAGTTGTAAGATATAGATGCTTACATTGTATGCAAACTGTGAGATATGATAGATAGGTTACACTAAAACAGCCCGCTTAGTAAGGACAAAAAAGCCTAGAAACGTTGGTTTCATAGGCTTTTTTAATCTCAATTATTTCACCTCAGTAAGGAATACTTAAAATCTATTTTAGTTGTGACAAACCTTATTAAATCAAGGTTTCTAAGCTATTGATTTGGATAAAACTGTCAGAGGTTGCCAAAAAGGTTGCCATGAATTTCATGAGGTTAGCTCCGCAATTTTATTTAAATAAATATCTACCGCTTGTGTTTGATTTTTAGGGGCAAGCTCGGCATATATGTCCATAGTAGTCTTGATAGACTTATGTCCCATACGAACCTGTAACTCTTTCCAATTCATACCAGCATTTAACATCATAGAAGCGTGTGTATGACGGAATAAGTGAAAACCATAGTCAGGTAGACCAACTTCCTGTAATCGTCTTTTGAGTGTCGCACGTTCATTCCTATCGCACATATAGTTTCCGTAAATAGTTGGGAAAATCAACTTACTTTTTGAAAGACCGTTCTTCTTGAAATAAAGATTCATTTCATCATGGAAGTTTTGAAGTTGCTCAATAATTTGGTACGGAACAGCTATTTTTCTATTGCCCGAATCAGATTTAGGAGTATTTTTACAAACAACCTTTCCTTTTAATCCTAACTTAGGTTTCGCATTTTTCCAAACAAGAGTTTTAGTGACTAATATTTCCGAACTTTCAAAATCAAGGTCATAGATAGTCAAAGCTAATAGCTCATTGATTCTCATTCCTGAAGCAAGTAGACTGTCGCAGATAACTTTAAATCGCCGATTAGCCCTAGTATTAGGTAAAGTATCAACGAAATTTAGCCAGATAGTTAAATCTTCATCATGAAGAACCATAATGCGTTTTTGATTGCTTTTAGGTTTTGGGGGAATTTTGATAGATTGAGCAGGATTATGCTTTAATTCAAAGTGTGTTATTCCAAAATCAAAAATATCACTTAATTTATGGGCAATAGCTCCAAAATCTTTAGCACAGCCTTTTTCAGCTCTTTTTATTCCAGAATCTACAGATTCTTTTGATTTTGTTGCAAGCTCGTTAACCCAGTTTTGAATATCAGAAGAAGTAACTTTATCAGGCTGATATTGCCCGAATTGGGGGAGGATATAGGTATCTAGATAGTTTCTCACTCGGTTTAGAGTGTTATCTGAGCTGACCCAAGTCTCGTAGTTGGAGAACCACAGTTCAGCTAAATCTGACAAGGTAGCAATGCTAAAAGTTTCTTTCCTTGTTGAACCACTTTCTTCAAAATCAATTTTAGCTTGAATAATTTTACGGTCTAAGGAGCGTAGGGTTTTAGCTGTTACGGTTGTTTTTACAGGTTTTCCAGTCTTTATATCTAAGCCTAGATAGATGCTCTTTGCTGAATAACTAATCTCGCCATTGTCCTTTACTTTCTTGAGGACGGTTTTTCCTTTATGGATAATTTTTTCTGTATTCATTGCTGCTCTCTTCAATCAATCGAAGAATTGAAAAAAGCTAAAATAGATAGTATCTCACTTTCTTTTTTGATACTCCTATTTTAGCACATTTCACTTCTAGTTGTGGCTTAAAAACTCTAAAACAGTATCAATATGATAGTAAACGGTTCTAGTACCCTCAATAGGTGGTTCTAAACGTTTAAGACCTCTATTTTCCCATGACTTCAATGTATTTGGAGATATACTCAGTAAATCCAATAACTCTTTTTGAGTATAAATAATACCAGCTCTATTCTTTTCACTATTTAAATGTTTTAGTAGGTCAATAACAGTAAGAAGCATGAGTTCGATTTGCTTTAAATCAAAATTATTGCTAGACATACTATTCTCACTTTCTTTGGTAAATATAATTGAAATATGAGATAATAGCAGTGGGGGTAAGCTACTGCTTATCTCTCGTTAACTACTTGCTATTACTCTCTGCTTTGGTCGGTTTGAGAGTAGTAGCTTTTTTCTTTTTGTTGTTAATTGGATTCATTGAGAGATGAAAGGCATCTTTTGTAAAATCATAGTTTAGAACATTAGGATTAAACTTATCAAATAAATAAGCAAATTTTTCAATCTGTTCTTGCTTATGTCTCTCGAAATCCTCAGGTGTAAATGTAATGGTTTTATACTTGAAGTTGCCATCATCTTCTCTGATTTTGAAATGATAGACAACATTGGTGAGTCTACGTTGTAACTGTTTGTAACTATCAACCTTTTGTTGACTCTCTGGCACCATTAAGCCATAAGCTTCTTTTGGAGTAAAAATTGATGTGATATGAATCTCATTCCAAAGGGCTATGGTATTTGTGTAACGAGCATGAAGCTGAACAGGGTAAACATCTGTTACCTTAAGAAATTCTTTATAGGACATGCCTTTAAATTCATCCATGAAAAGAATTGGCTCAGCACAATAGAGGTCTAATCCTCCATTATCAAAGTCCGTCCAAATATAGACATTATCTCGCCCAAATTCTTGTTTTAGATTAACTTGAGTGTGAGATTTTCCGCTTCCAGATTCTCCCACGTGCCAGTAAACTTTCATGTCTTTAATATCTGGAGTTTGGGCAAGCCGATGTTGAAAGAAGTGTTCACGAATCATTTTAGAATACTTACGGTATTCAAGGTTATCCATCATAATTTCTTCAGGCGTAGCACCATTTTCAATTTGTTTTTGAATATAATCAAAGTCGCTTCGATGACCCTGATTTCTAGCTCTAAGCTCACCGTGAACCTTCATAGGTACTACAATAGTATGTGCCTTTTCTTCATGATCCCCGCTTTTTTCAAGGTAAGCAATAACTTGCTCTTTTGTTCCACGTGTTATCTCTGCATGAATAGTAGGATAAAGCTTTTGGAGTGCCGAGAAGCGGAAAGCTTTCTTATCTTCAAGCACCATATGACAATGATGAACTCCATTGTCTCCAATTTCATAGTTTATAGCGCAAACGACGTTCTCATTGCGAGCAATCCAACGTTCCATTAAGAAATCAACAATTTCTTCAGGGCTGAGTGGTTCATTGGTATCTGGAAGGAGCTTGCGGAACTCCTGAATCCGTTTTTTAGTTTTTTCTTTGTACTTGTCGCTATCAAAGAAATCTGATTCTTTATCGAACAACTTATCAACGTTGTTTAATACGCAACAAAAGCTATTAGCACGGAAGTCTGATGGGATATTAGAATTTGTCATGAATCTCCTCCTTTGACATTTATACTAATGACATATTTTATTCATTTAAGATCTTTACTTATAAGGTTTTGTGAACGCTTTGTCACTTGTCATAAAGTTCGGGGTAATACTAGCCCGAACTCAGCCAGCTAAAGCTGGCGAGACAGTAGGCCAACGTGTCCGCCTAAGGCTCCCCCTTGGCAACTGTCTCATCAGAATAGAAATAGCGGTCTGAACGATTAACAGCTTCTCGAATCAGGTTTTCTAAAGGAAGCATGTTATAACTTGGTACAATGATGTGACGACTATCTTGCCCATCTACCTTCATGTATCCTACACCTCGAGGGTTGTTTCTCACAATGTTTTCTTTTTCATCTGAGAAGAGCATTGAGACAGTTTCCTTCGAGAGTTTGCCTAGTGCAATCACTGTACCTATCGAATCCCTTGATAGACCAAGTGAACTTTTATGAGCATCTTGCTGCGAAATAATTACATAGATTCTAAAGGAACGTCCTAGCTGAATTAAGCGAGTATAGTCTTTAATTGCCTGCTCACGCTCCTTTTTGTCAAGGCTATTTTGCCACGCATTAAACTCATCAAAACAGATAACAACAAATTCTCGTGATTTATCAATTCCTTTTTGACGATTTTCTAAAATGTTCAAGCCAATTTTTAATATGTCTGATACAGAATCAAAACGCTTAAAAGTTTTGCAGTCATTTAAAAAGGCAAAGTCAGAATCAGCCTTATAGTCCGCAATAAGGAATGGGGATTTTGGGTAACTATGAGCAAAACGAGCTAAGAAAATTTTTGTCGCATAAGTTTTTCCAGAACCACTGGAACCTACCAATAGAGCATGGGGCACACGCTCCACGGGTATATCCCAAAAGAATGGAGCCCCGTAGTCATATAGGCTTGCATCAAGAAAACATTTCATGTATAGTGCCTTTCTAAATGTAGGAAAAAGACATTTGGAGATTAAGGTAATATTGATTGTTATACCGTAAAATTTTTCCAAATTGAGTGTCAAATTGCAGTCTGTGTCCTTTGTCGGACCAGCTTTCATAGGTTGTAGATTCAGCTAGGTATTTGCTAAACTGTATTAAAAAGACTTGTTGGATATAGCTTTCTTCTTCTTCATCAACAGGCTTCTTAGATAGCATAATAGGAAAAGTAACAAGGTAAGAACGATTGTCATTGCTACTTTGCAAAAATCGAATGTAGCGACTATCAAAAAGAAGTTTTTGACCTGAAACAGTGGCGCTTTCTTCAATTACCTGCTCAATATCTGCTGTGATTGCTGGGAGGTTTAACTGAAGCATCTGAGCCTGTCTCTGCTTTTCGATAGTTTCACTAATCCTAAGAGCTAAATAAAGAAATCCAGCAAATAAGATAATTAGCCACGATATAAACGACATATAACAATTCCTTTCTATGGATAAGGGGAGATACTCCCCACTATCCATTAAACAAGTTCAATAAAAGCAGACTTAGCTTTTACTGAGAGTGCAGCACGATTTCCGCTTGAGTAAGCATTGATAGAAACATCGTCAAGAATAATTTCTACCAATTCGTCAAATAAAGATGTAAAATCGGTAACATTAACTGCATCAGCTTTGACATTAGTTTGATTAAATCGTCCATCTTTAGTACGTAATCCGATAGACAATTGGGTTTGCCCCGTACTGAGACCAGACGTAAAGTCTTTAACTTCCGCAGCGCCAATAAGGCGACCTTTTATAGTAATTTGTGTAGCTTCCATAGACTACCTCTTTTCTAACCGTTTTATTAAATACATCAAAAAATCCACGGCTTTTCAAATTTATTGAAGGTATGTATTAGTGTGTGATAGCTATCTCACATTATTATTGTATAAAAACTAAAAAAATATGTTTACCTAAGAAATGCTATATTTTTGATATAATCTTTTTTATTTAAAAATTAGGAAACTGTGGAATTTTTGATGAACTCATAACCCCTTGTAAATACTGGATTATAAAGACTATTATTTAGAGATTAAAAAAACTATAATTTAGCATGATAGAGTTTAATCAAGCATCATTATTTTTTGAAAACGTTTTACCCTAAAAGCTTTCTCCCTTCTTGAAATCTCTATATTTTATGTGATAAAATAAGATACTTTAACTTTAGGAGATGTTTCTATGAAAAACAAAATTAAAATAGAAGAACGTATGTTAGTTACAGTGACTCTCAATTTGATGCACAAAATGCAAGATTTTCAAGATTTTAAGAAAGAACAAGGTATTAGCGGAGATTATGAAGCCAAAGTCGCTTATCTAGTAGAGAACTTGCACGTACATGAAAAAACGGCTGAAAATTTGTTGTCTGGAAAGGTTGTGTCTCATAATAACTATTTAGAAATTTTCCCCTCGTTTGATTCTGAATTAAATGGTGATAGGCAAACAAAATTAGAAAAATTTGCCGAAATAATCTCGAAAGAAATTGAGAACGGAGATGACAATACTGTCAAAGAGGTAAATAGGATACTTTCTGATAAGTTAGATAAGTTAGATTTAAAAAAAATAGTCAATGCGACATTTATCCAATCACTGGAAAAATCCAGTCAGTCTAGTTTAAAAAACCTAAAAAATCCAAGTAAAAGGACAAAAACTTTGGATTATGCTTGGGTCATCTGGAATAGCTTTTTTTATGACTATATTTCTAAAAGAGATGATCAATATCAAATATTTACTAAATTTAATGTAATAGAAAAAGCAATGGACTACCTCCCTTTAATAGAAAAGATTTTTGAATCAGAAGAAAATCTAGAGGTATTTTGTCAAGTAGCTGAACGATTGGATTTGTTTAAGATAGTTGATGAATATGAGGATTGGGAGAATGTGGAAAAGTTTATTAAATCGGTTCAATCACGAAATGGATTTGATAATTATATAGATATAAAATAAGCATGTAAAAAACCAAGTCGTTTTTCGACTTGGCTTATTTTATCTGTTTCAACAATATTCTGAGAGCTTTAATAGTAGGCTCTCTTTTTTCTTTTGGGAGATTTTCAATATCTTCAATGAGTTGCACAAATTCCTTGCCTTTATTCTGATTTTCAATATTGAAAAAGGTATTCACGTCAACTTCAAGTGCTTGCATGATTTTTTCAATGGTTTCTATTTTAACGTTTAACTGTTTATTTTCTAAACGGTAAATGTAATTGAAACCTAAATCAGCTTTTTCTGCTAGATATTCTTGAGTCATTCCATTCTTCAGTCTTAAATGTCTGATTTGTTTAGCAACAAACTCTCTTAAATTCATATTTTTAGTCATGATAGCACCTCTTAACTATCATACAAGTTTCTTTTAATTAAAATACCACCTATTAAAGACTGATTTTTCAGAAGCAACATAACACAAAAGACTGAATAATGTGATATAATATTTATAAAACAGTCTTTTGAGACTTATTTAGTTAATAAAGGAGAACATTATTATGTCAAATTTCAAAACTAGTGGTCATGGTACTATTAAGAAGTTACGCACGGGTGCTGTGGTATCTGTATTGGCTTTGTCGTCTGTATATGGGGTATCTACAACGGTAAGTGCTGACGAGGTAGGTACAGGTGCTAAGGAGAGTATTGTTAAAACTGTAGAAAACCCTAATGCTAAGAATGATGCCCCTGTTGCTAAAGTAACAGAACAGCAAGTAATAGAAGCTAAGTCTCAAGCGGATACTGCTAATCAGGCTGTTGAGGCTCAACAAGGGGTAGTTACTCAGGCTGATACGGCTGTTAAGGGTGCTGACCAAGTTGTTACGAATACAGCAAATCAAATTAAAGAAGTAGAAACAGTTACACCTGCTAAGGTTGATGAAGCTAAACAGGCAGCTCAAACTAAATCAGATGAGCTTGCTAAAGCAGAAGATACCGTTAAGTCTGCTGAACAGAGTCAGGCTGATACTGCTAAAAAGGTAGCAGACCAAACAACTGTTGTTAATCAGGCTGAGGCTAATGCTAATAAAACTGCAAGTGCTGTGGCTGATGCTCAGAAGAAGGTAGATGACCTTTCTAAATCAACAACTGATACTACTAAGTTGCAAAAAGATGTTGATGACCTTACTAAGAAGGTATCTGACGACCAAAAATCCCTAGAAACAGCTAAGCAATCTTTGGATACTGCCAAGTCTGCTGAAGCTAATAAAGCTAAAGCTATTGAAGATGCTAAGAAAGCAGTTGATGATGCAACTAAAACTGAAGCTTCTGCTAAGCAAACTTTAGATACTGCTAAAGCCACTGAAGCTGATTCTACTAAGAAAGTAGAAGATGCTAAAAAAGCTCTTGATGTAGCTAAGGCAGGTACAACTAAACAGGTTCAGGTCGGTACTAAAACTGTAACAACTGGTGGCAAGGCAACCCTTAAGGACGGGGTAGCTAAATCTGAATTGTTTGATTCAAACGGGGTAGTAACTTCTGATGCTTACTTAAAAGCTATTAAGGCTCTGGCAGAGGGTACAGGCTCCTATGCTGATGTTCGTAAAGCTATTACTGATGGTGTAGAGAATGTTCCAGGAAGTTCTTTAGCTGATATTGCAGCACCTAATCGTTCAGTATTTAAAAGTTGGAAAAGTAATTACAATCCGCAATTCTCTAATACAGATTCCACGACTAAGGTATCAGTTCATGATTTAACAGACGAACAATTGACTGACTTAGCTTTGTTCTATACTGCTTTGGTTAATGATTTGCGTTCTAAGGTTGGTACAGAACCACTTAAAGTAACTAAAGAGAGTATAGCAGCCACTAAACACGCACTAAAAGATTTGTTTAATAAAACATTCCCTGCATATAACAATATGTCTGAGGCAGAACTCAAGGCTAATGGTTTCTGGGGACCAGAGTCTATTAAAAAAGTAACAGAGTCAAATCAAACACAAGAACACTTAAATTCTGTTCAAGGTTCAGGAAAACTTTTAAATGGTGTAGTAGCTAATCAAGTACAGTACCAAGGGCATAATGGTGCTTATCAGACTATGGCTGATTTAAAGGCTAATTTGCTTGCTTTTGTAGGAAATATGCTCTACGGTTCTACTGGTACGGGTTCTAATGTATCAACAGCAGGTACTTCACGTGATAATTTTTCAGATGCTCTCGCTTTGCTTGGTCTTAGGGGCAACTGCAACTCAGCTGGGGTAGGTGTAGACTTCTATACTACATTTAACGGACTGGGGTACTCTGCACCAGCAACTTATGCTTTGATGTTAAACACTAATGGAGAGGCTATCGATAATCCTTACCAGACTTTAACAGGTGGAAAAACAGAGGTTGTTCCTGTTTATGAAACAAAAACCATTGTAGATGAAAAAGCAGTAGCAGGTGCTCAAACTAAGTACGATACTGCTGTTAAGGCAGACCAAGATGCTAAAGCTAAGTTGGCTGAGGCTCAAACTAAGTACGATACTGCTATGAAGGCTTTGGCAGATGCTCAAAAACAACTCTCTGACTTGCAATCGGGTAGTGTAGATATTCCTGCTCTTGAAAAAGCGGTAGTAGATGCACAAGCACAGTTAGATGCGGATAAGGCATCATTGCAATCTGCTAAGGAAACACTTGCAGTAGCTAAGGCTAGTGCGGTTGATAAAGCTAATGCTCTTTCTAAGGCTCAGGCTGAACTTGTAAAAGCTAAAGCAGAAAATACTAAAGCTCAACAAGCTATTACACAAGCTAAGGAAGAACTAGAAGTACTTACCAAAGCTAATGGGGTAGCTAAACAGGCTGTTGAGTCTGCGACAGCTAACCGTGATAAGGTAAAAGTTCTTGCTGATGAAGCTAATAAAAAGTCTCAAGACCTTGAAACGGCTTTAACTAACAAACCAGCTGTACTTAAAGAACTCAGTTCTAAACTTGCAGAAGCTCAAACTAAGGCAGCAGCAGCTCGTGCAGAGCTTGAAACTGCTAAAGAAGCACTTTCTAAGTTGCAGGCAACAGCTAAAGAAAAGATTGTTAAGTACAATGAATTAGCTAAACTTAAAGCTGAACAAGATAAGGCTGAAGATGATGCTAAACGTTTGCAAGATTTGAAAAATAAGGCTAATGAAATCCGTAAAAACGGTGGTCAACCTAAAGAAATTCTTGATGCTAAAGGTAATGTTGTAGATGTTGTTGATGAAGCGGTCAAAGAAGTGCCTACTAACTCTAAGGTAGTTCCTGTAACTTATTCACGGGTTGAAAGAAGCAAGCAGCTACCAAACACAGGCTCAAAAGGCTCTATGCTTGGTTTACTAGGACTTAGCCTGCTAGTAGGTCTAGGATTGGGATATAAAGGAAAACATAGAAGAGGATAGGAAAATGAGTAACACAAGAAAATTTTTAAAAGAATTTATCAGATATAATTTATCCATTAGAGGTTTTGCTGTAATGAATCAAGGAAATTATTTGAAAGCAACAAAAGGTAAAGAAAAATTTAGAATTTTACCAGTAACTAGAACAATTCCGATAGATTCTGAAACCACTACAGTTGAAGCAAACTATGATTCTGTTAAGAAATTCCAAAAATACCATAATGAAAAGTATATTGATTGTATTGCTTATGGAATAAGTAAAGTTTCAGATAATGAGATTAAGGGGCTTGAATTATTTATAATTCCTATTGCAGAATTTGAGAAATATGTCCAACCTGACCAGAAAACAGGGGATGTTCTATCTAGAGCTTCTAATCACTATCATTACAATTATGCAAAATATAGTCACCCAATCAATGAGCTTATTCATAGCTCTTGGATAAGCAAGTAAAAAAAGAAAAATCTTCTTACGTGGTGTAGGAAGATTTTTATATTCCACAAATGATTGAAAAGACTATGCTATTCTACTTATTTTTAGGAATGAAAAAAGCCCTAAGAATCTTCTAGGACTTCTCATTCTTCGATTGTTGACTTTCTTTTTTATTTCAAAAAAGGTTGCCAAAAAGGTTGCCATAGAACTGATTTCAAATGATTTGTAATGAAATTCAATATTTCAAAAATCGCATGAAATCAAGGTTTTCAGCATGTACTGAAATGTAATGAAACCTTATTTAACTTCTGTAAACACAACGTGTTTGCGAAGTTTTGGTGAGTATTTCTT
>ERZ773197.2197-NODE-2197-length-12604-cov-20.084310_pt1 | contig 12604 bp, 8 predicted proteins | sample MGYA00580999_ERZ773197 | MGnify/ENA primary metagenome ERZ773197 (study PRJEB29015, sample SAMEA2738166) | human oral metagenome | biome: human oral; feature: human-associated habitat; material: saliva | place: China | collected 2185 ...
ACAACAAAACAGACAAAGACATCAGCTATGCCATGGAACACGGCATCGGCTACTTCGTCGCAGATAATGTAGAGGAAGTAATTGCAGTCGAAAAGGAAGCAGAGCGCAGAGGCCTAAAGCAAAAGATACTCCTAAGGCTAACACCAGGAATCGATCCACACACCTATGAGGCAATCTCCACAGGTAAGGTTGACTCTAAGTTCGGAAGCCCAATAGAAACGGGCCAGGCAGAAGAAATCACTGCCTTCACCCTAAAGCAGCCACACATAGAGCTGATGGGTTTCCACTGTCACGTGGGCTCACAGGTATTTGAAGAGGATGTTTTTGAGCGTGCAGTAGTCGTAATGCTAAAGTTCGTAGCGGAGATGAAGGAAAAGTACGGTTTCATCACACCAGAGCTCGACCTCGGCGGAGGTTACGGCGTAAGATATGTAGACACCGACCCATACCTTGACATAGAAACAAAGGTAGGCCAGGTTGCGGCGGCCGTAAAGCAGGCCTGCAAAGACCTTGGAATTGAAATGCCAGAAATCCACATGGAGCCGGGCAGATCCATAGTTGCAGACGCAGGCATGGTGCTCTACACAGTCGGTACTGTAAAGAAAATCCCTGGCTACAAGAACTACGTTTCCATAGACGGCGGAATGACCGATTCCCCAAGATACGCACTCTACAAAGCAGGTTACACCTGCCTTCTCGCAAACAAGATGGACGAAGCAAATGACTTCAAAGCCTCAGTAGTAGGCCGTCTCTGCGAGTCAGGTGACATCATACAGGAGGACGTAATGCTTCCAGCATCAGTAGGTCGCTACGACACGCTAGCCCTATGCACAGCAGGAGCTTATCACTATTCCATGGCATCGCACTATAACAGGCTGCCAAAGCCACCAGTAATCATGCTCAAAGGCGGAAATGAAAGCTACGTAGCAGTCAAAGGCGAAACCTTCGAAGAAGTCCTCAGAAACGACGTGTAAAAGGACACAGAAAACTTTTGCATACAAAGGAGTTATAGGATGGTAGTTTTTTCAGATTGTATGGAATGTGAACACTTCTACAACGATAGGGCCTCACACAAGTGTTGTTGTGAGGCATACCCCGATGGCATACCTCGAGAATGGTATCTTAGCGGGAACCCTAAGGAAGTAAAAGAATGTAATAATGGAATCGGTTTTAAACCAGAATGTAACGAGGATTTAGACATGGATGAAACACTAAATCACCCAAAACTAGGCAAACTAGAATACCTAGAAAGCCCAGAGCAAATCCACTGCTGGCACGGTGAGCTAGAAGGAAGCGAGCTAGGCTTTGACATAATCCTAGAGACATCAAAACTTGACGAGGCAGATACGGACTTCATAGCCAAAATAACCCAAAACTGGAAAGTTTACGAAGAGAAGGCTCTCGCGGATCTCAGGGAAAAGCTAACCTCGGAGCCAGAACTATTTGGTCTATCAAAAGAAGATGTAGAGAGTCTATCAAAGCAAAACTCATTACCTTTTGGCTGTCCACAGTTTACCTTCTATGAAAACAAGGAATGGGCAATTATCTTCCTCGAAAACGATCTAGGCATAGGTGAGCCATTTGGCATATCAGTGAACTATGATGGAGAAGAACTAATAGGGGTATATGATTTATCAGATTCAGAGGAATTTGATTGATTTAGATTTAAGATAAGCATAAAATTTGATATTTAATACCATAACAATGATTACAAAACTCCAGCTGAATGCTGGAGTTTTTGCTTGAAATCAATTTGGTCAAACCCCTATCTTACTTCAGAAAAGATAAAATCGATACAACTACTGAAATATCAACTGTTATGTCGGTTTTCACACACACTTTTTGTCCTATAGCAACCATAAAAGATTAAATCGCTACAGATATTGAATTCTCAATGTGCATGGCGATTTTTATCAACACTTTTTGTCCTATAGCACTGTTTCCAATTATGCACATAAAAAGAGCCAGGAACTTCCTGGCTCTGTTGGGATGTCGCTGTATATCGCTACACGCTACGCTTACCGTATCCCTTACGGTAATAGTTCTTGGCGAACACTGAATTTCTGACCCCCAGTGTAGGGTGTAGGTGACTACTACCTACAGTACTCTTATTACTAGATAAAGTTTATCATTTCTCAGGATATATGGCAATAGGTTATATCAATTAAAATTCAAAAAAGGATAAGTGTATATGAAAGCACGATGAACTAATATCTATCAAGAATAATTACTGAAAATAAATATAAAATATTGACAAGTTAGAATTAATGCACGAAAATATAATAGATTGGCAATATATTAATATTCTAAAAGGATTATATAAGAGAATGATTTGGGCACATAAAAACAATGAAACAAATGAAAAACAAAGTTTAATTGAACATCTTGTAAATACAGCTACAGAATCAAGAAAATTAGGAGATAAAGCAAATTTTGGAAGTATATGTTGTTTAATAGGATTATTACATGATGTGGGTAAGGCAGAAACGAAATTTCAAGAAAAATTAGAGAAAAATACTAACAACAACATTATTCATTCAACAGCGGGAGCATATTTTCTATACAAAAATTTCTATAATAACTCTGATTATAGAACTATGGTAGGTAAACTTCAAAAACGATTCATAGAAATGTGCATGTATATCATAGAAGCGCATCACGGATTATTTGATACTGTTGAATCAAAAAAAATAATAAAGAATAATGAGATTCCTGAGGAAATCAATCTAAATAATATATTTTACAGGTTTAGGATATATGAAAGAGATGCTTATACTGAAAGTGAATATGATTGGAATAATGTAGACGCATACATTCGTGATGAAGTAGAACCTCAGATTGGAAAAATAACTAACCTAAAATGTAGAAATTTCAAAGATTTAGTTGTTTGTTCTTTTAAAGAATTTTATCAGTTTCAAAAAAGATATACTGACAGTTACAAAATAAATACAAATAAATATGAGTATAGTAACTACAATAAATCCATAATTATAAAACAGGAATATGAATTTTTCGAAGCAACTTTGACAAGACTATTATTATCTATACTTAAATCTGCAGATGTCAAAGACTCAATAAATGCATATGGCATTCAAATAGAAAATAGCTGTGAAGATGATTATGAAACTATAAGAGACTCTTTTATTAAATCAATAGAGGCTGAATATCTCAAATTTAGTAGCATAGATAAAACCCCTTTAACAATCAATTCAGTTAGAAATAGAATAGCAGATGAACTAAAAGTGAGAGGTGGGCTTGATGATGCTGGTATTTATAGATTGGATGTCCCAACTGGTGCAGGAAAAACAAAAAGTGCAATAAGATATGCGTTGCATCAGTTTAAAAGTAAATCTAAGAATCGAGTTTTCTATATTACGGCATTTCTATCTGTATTAGAGCAAAACGCTTTGGAAATAAAGAAAATTATTGGAGATGAATATGTTTTAGAACATCATTCAAATATTGATATTCTAAATGAATCAGGGACAATAAATGAGTCTAGCTTGGATGAGAAAGAAAATATACAAAAGGAATATATCGTAGATGAATGGGATAGTCCGGTAGTAATTACTACAATGGTACAGTTTTTTAATACATTAATTAAGGGAAAATCTGCAAATATAAGAAGGTTTTCATCATTAATGAATAGTGTGATTATAATTGATGAGGTACAGTCGTTACCAATAGAAGTCACATACATATTTAATCTTTTTATGAATTTCCTAAAAACGGAAATGAACTGCAATATTGTATTATGTACAGCAACACAACCTACATATGACCATAACTCAATTGAACATAAAATATGGTATGGAAATAAAGAAGGCAAAGATGTGGATTTAGTAGAATTAGATGAAACAGAAAGAGAATGTTTTAATAGATGTACAGTCAGCAAGAATAAGGCAGGAATAGAAACAACATCTGTAGAAGAAGTTGCCGAATACGTTATGGGAAATCGAGATGAATCAATATTGATTATCGTAAATACAAAAAGAGCGGCAAAGGCAATAGCAGATATGCTTATAAATTATGGACTCAAAGATGAAAAACTTTTTTATCTTTCTGCAAATATGTGTGCTGCTCATCGTAGTCACGAAATAAAAAGGATTAAAGCTGCACTTAATGCAAATAAAAATATAGTATGTGTAAGTACACAAATCATAGAGGCTGGTATTGATGTTGATTTTTATAAAGTTATTCGCTCATTTGCAGGAATAGATTCAATTGTTCAATCAACTGGTCGTTCAAATAGAGAGGGCAAATATAAGAATAGTGGGAAAGTAATTCTTATCAACATGGATGAATCAGTTGAGAATACTAAAGGGCTTGAATCAATAGAGATAAAAAAAGAGGCAACTATTGATCTAATAAAAAACATAGATGAACCATTAGATATTTACGAGTTACAAAAGGATTTTTATAATAGTTATTTTAATCTCGAAAAAATGAAAGGCCCCAAAATGGAATATTCATTAGGTAAGGATAAACCGACACTTTTTAAAGAAATAATCTCCTCTTCAATTTTACCAGATGGACAAAAAGGATTTTTTAATCATAGCTTAAGAAAAGTGGCAGATGCATTTGAATTGATAAAAGATGATATGGAAAGCGTCTTTGTATATTACAATGCAGAAGGCAATGAAAAAATAGAAAAACTTATAAAAATAATTAGCAAAACTTACCTAGATTCTAACGATTACATTGAGATAAAGAAGTTAATGAGAGAACTGAAACCATATACAATAAATGTTTATAAAAGTAATAATCTTAATCAGTATGTAGAGGAATATTTAGGAGGAGAAATAAAGGTTCTTGATTTTGATCATTACAATCCAAAATTTGGTGCAATAATCAACACAGAAGCTTTAATCGTGTAATGAAAAGAAAGGAGGAAGTTGTGCAAAATAGTATTAAAGAATGTTCTAAGTATTTTTATATGAAAGTGTCATCAGATTATGCACTTTGGACGGATCCAGCTAGTAAAGGTGGTGGAGAACGCATCTCATATCCAGTACCAACAGCACAAGCTTTAAAAGGTATTGTTGATGCATGCTATTTTAAACCGACAATTGTCAATGTAGTTGATAGTGTTAAAGTCGTTAATCCTATAATGTACAAAAGTTTTGGCTATAGAGCTCTATACCGTGATATGTCAGCAGATTTAAATCATGTTACAGCATTATCTCATATTGAATATCTTATTAAATTTCACTTTGAGTGGAACTATAATCGTCCGGACTTAATGCATGATCGAAATATAAAAAAACATGAATCAATAATGGAACGAAGCCTAAAGAAAGGTGGGAGAAGAGATATATTCCTAGGGGTTAGGGAGTTTATCGGAGATGTTGAATACATAGACGAATATCAATATACAACGTGTAAAACAGCATATGATGGTAGCTCGATAGATTTTGGTTATATGTTTCATCACTTCGATTATCCAAATAATAATCAAAAGAAATTCAAATCTATTTTTGCAAAAGTAAAAATGGAATCGGGGATTATCAAATTTGATTTAGATGGGGTTAAGTACATTGAAAATGAACTATCATCGTATACTTTTAGGCAAAATAAAACTATCGTAAGTGTAGATGAAGAACTAAAAAATTATAGAAAGGGGGACTAATATTTGAGTATATTAACTAACTTACTTAAGACATATGAATACTGTCAAGAAAATAATCTAGTTGACAATTATAGTGAAAATGATACAGTACTTCTTCCTATATATCATCAAAATATTAAGGCTCAAAATATGAATCTACTAGAAGTAACATTAGATGAAAATGGTAATGTTTTACAGACCAAATTTCCACAAGACAAAACTTACATTTTTCCAGTCACAGAGGATTCCGTAGCCAGATCAAGTAATGTTGCACCCCATCCCATAGAGGATAAAATGCAATATTGTATTAATGAAATTGCGGATCCTGCAAAATATGATTCATATTTAATGGAATTTGATGGATTTTATAATTATTTAAAGCAGGGTAATGCAAAAGACTTCATGTCATCGATAAGATTGTTTATAACTAACAAAAATAGTTATGATAATCTACTAGAAACAATTTCATTGCCAGAATTAGTTAAACTTGATGGTGGAAAAATAGAATATAAAGCCAGAAATGGACGGATAAAAAAATATAATTTTGGGGACACTTTTATTTGCTTTAAAGTTAGGAATTCTAAGACAGGTGAATATAGAGATGTCAATAACTTTTATGATTTACACCATTCATTTATAAATTACATAGATGATATATCGAGAGGGAAATCAGGACAGTGTAATATAAGTGGAGATAATCAGATTTTAACAGAAAAGCATAGAGGTTTACTTGGTACAGCCAAAATAATTTCCAGTAATAATGCAGAAACATACTTAGGCAGGTTCAGGACAGAATCAGACATTATCCGCATTGGCAGAAAAACATCAGAAAAAATTCATTTGATGATGAAGTATCTTCTTGAGAATAAAAACAGCTGTAAAAGTCTAGCAGAGAATCTGTTTCTGGTAAATTGGTTTTTGGACGATGTAAAAAATGAGAGTGGATTTAATCTTACAAATAATGAGACATGGTCTGGTGAGGTTGATCTGGAAGAAACAGAAAACACATTCTATGAACCTACAAAACTTTCAGTATCTAATGACAATGCTAAAATTGGCGATGCATTTTCAAAAGGATCAAATAAATTAAGCCCTAAATCCAACTATTATCTTATGCTAATTGATAGAATAAGTAAGGGAAGAATTTCTATAAAACATAATAGAGAAATGACGAAATCTCAGTTGATTGACAGTCTAGAAAGTTGGCAAAAAAAATATGTGTGGGAAAGATATGACAATATAAATAAAAAATATATTTGTATTGTGCCAAATTTTTATAGTATGTTGATCTCTGCGTACGGTACAGAACGAGATAAAAAGTTGGTTTTGGATAATAAAAATTTCAAAAAGGATCAATATCAAAACTTGATTCTTTCAATGTTAGACAACAAGAGTGTGCCAATGAATATTAAAAAGGCATTGTCTAAAAGTATTAGAAATAGACATTGCTATAATAATCAATGGAATTTTGTACTTGGTACGGCACTTGCAGTCCTAAGTGAAGGAAGAAAGGAGTTTATTTCTATGAGACCACAAGAAGAGCAAACGAGGTCGTTCTTATTTGGGAGATTGCTTGCTATTTACGAAAAAATAGAACTTGATGTTTTATCAAGAAATATTAAAATTCAAAATCCATCTAATGAGGATGGTTTAAGCGCCAAAATCAGAACAACAAATGCTTCAAGGCTTTGGAATACATATGTAAATAAGCCTGACAGCACAGTTGTAACATTGGAGCAAAGGACAAAAGTATATGCAAACAAACTTATGAGTTCTGAAAAACAATTTGGTAGTTATGTAAAAGCTGAAAAAGCAAAGGAAGAAATTACTAAGTTATTTGAAGAAAAAGGATTTTGGGCAGTAAAGAAAAATACACCTTTAGATGATGATTTTATTTTTGGCTACTACTCACAAAAGAAAGATTTATATTCAAGGAAGAACGAGGAGGGTTCAAATGAATAAGATTGATTTTATTATGACATTTACAGTATCTAATGCAAACCCTAATGGAGATCCATTAGCAGGTAATATGCCGAGAACTAATGCAACTGGATATGGTGAAGTTTCCGATGTCTGCATTAAGCGTAAGATAAGAAATAGACTCCAAGATAACGGATTTGATATATTTGTTAAATCAAAAGAACGCTCAGATGATGGGTGCAAGTCACTTGAGTCAAGATATAAAAATACCTTCAAAGGTAAGATGACAGATGAAGAACTTGAGAAGGCATTCAATGAAAAATGGATTGATGTAAGAGGCTTTGGACAGGTTATTACCTATGATAAACGTTCCATTGGTATAAGAGGTCCTATATCTATAGGTATAGCAAAATCTCTTAACCCAGTTAGCATTGAAAATATGCAAATAACAAAAAGTATTAATGGCATGGAAGCAAAGGCTGATAAAGGCGCATCATCTGACACAATGGGAATGAAGTACTTCGTAGAGTTTGGAACATATATTGTACAAGGTGCTATTAATGCATACTTTGCCGAAAAAACAGGCTTTGGTGAATCAGATGTAGATGCATTTAAAGAGGCACTAAGGACATTGTTTGTAAATGATTCTTCCTCAGCAAGACCTGATGGATCAATGGAGGTACAAGACATATTTTGGTTTGAACATTCATGCCCAGTTGGAAATGTATCTAGCGCTAAAATCAAGAACCTTGTTAAATGGGATGAATCAGATGAACATAAATGTTATGAGGACTATAATATCAGAATAGATGAAGAAAAACTCAAGGAATATGAGGGACTTGGATTGAAACTTACAGTTATAAAAGGTTTATAAAAACGGTGTTAGGATGTACAGTGAAGATGAATATCTAATGCTTAGTGGTATACAACACTATTATTTTTGCAAAAGGCAATGGGCTTTGATTCATATTGAGCAACAATGGCTAGAAAATGATAGAACTATAGAGGGTAAATACATACATTCTAAAGCAGACAAGCCTCTAATTAAAGAAAAAAGAAATGATGTAATAATATCTAGAGCGATTCCAATATCTTCAAAGAGACTGGGGTTATCTGGTATTACAGACATAATTGAATTTCGAAGGTCTGAAGGAGGTGTAAATCTTGCAAATAGAGAGGGATTATGGTTACCCTCAGTTGTTGAATATAAGAAAGGCAAAGAAAAAACTGATGAAAGAGATATAGTACAACTATGCGCTCAAATAATGTGTTTGGAGGAAGAATTTAATATCAAGCTTGAAAAAGGATATCTATTCTATTTTGAGACAAATAGTAAAATTGAAATCAAGATTACAGACGAACTTAGAAATAAGGTTGCAGAAGTATCTAAAAACATGCATAGAATGTATGAGCAAAAATCTACGCCTAAAGCAGAACATCATAAAAACTGTACATTATGTTCTCTATATAACTTGTGTATGCCAAACTTAATTAAAAGAAAACCTTCAGTAGAAAATTATTTATTTGGAGACAAATGATGAAGAAGTTATTAAATACTCTGTATATTACCGATGAAAAAAGTTTTTTATCTAAGGATGGAGAAAACATAGTAATACTTAAAGAAGGTATAGAAATCAAGAGATTCCCAATACATATACTAGATAGTATCATATGCTTTAGTTATATCGGTGCTAGTCCAGCAGTAATGAAGATGTGCTCGGAGAGATGTGTAGATATATCATTTGTTACTCCTAATGGTAGATTTTGTGGCAAATTAGTAGGAGCGGAAAATGGCAATGTTCTTCTTAGAAGAAGGCAATATGTTATGGCAGATAATGATGAATCTCTTGAATTTGTCAGAAACATAATTTATGCAAAAGGACAGAATTCTAAAAAAGTATTAAGGAGAGCAATGATTGACCATAGAGATAAGGTGAATGTCGAAAAGCTTGATGCAAAAATTGAAAGTATTGAAGATAGTCTTTGTAAAATAAAGCAATCTCAAACAAAAGACTCAATCAGAGGTCTTGAAGGAATGATTGCAAAAGAATATTTTGACTGTTTTAATGACCTTATAATAAAACAAAAAGAGGATTTTCAATTTACACGGAGAATACGCAGACCACCTAGAGATCCCGTCAATACTATGTTGTCTTTCCTTTATACAATTTTAGGACATGATGTTGCTTCAGCATTAGCGTCTGTTGGAATAGATAGCTACGTAGGTTTCTTCCACACCGATAGACCAGGAAGAATGTCTATGGCATTAGATATGATAGAGGAGTTAAGGGCTTATATGGTTGATAGAGTTGTTCTTTCAATGATAAATCTTAGAATCATAAATTTAAAGGATTTTATGATAAAAGAGAACAACACTGTACTACTTACAGACAATGGACGTAAGAAAATCATCGAAAATTGGCAACGTCGAAAACAGGTTGAAATCAGGCACCCATTTCTAAATGAAAAAATAAAAGTAGGACTACTCCCATATGTACAAGCATCTCTTCTTAATCGTTATATTCGAGGTGATTTAGATTTGTATCCGCCGTTTTTAATAAAGGAATGATGATATGTTAGTGTTGATAACGTATGATGTTAGTACGGCATCAAACGATGGTAGGATAAGGCTAAGAAAAGTTTCAAAGCTATGTGTTAACTATGGTCAACGAGTTCAAAACTCAGTTTTTGAATGTAGCATTGACCCTGCGCAACTTGTAAGTATCAAACATGAGTTAAATAAAATAATAAATCATACTGAGGATAATATAAGGATATATCATTTGGGAAAAAATTGGATAAGAAAAGTAGAATCATTAGGACGAAATGATTCATATAATCCTGATACTGATGTCCTAATGCTATAGCTTGATACAAATAAGCAAGTTATAAAATATGTTCCAACGAGAAATAGGGTCAAACATATATTCGTTATAGTTTCAAGTAAAAATACCAATATTTTTCTTAGTTTTAATATAGGAATTAAAAACAAATAGTGTATTTTGAATATTATTTGCGCAATAACTAACAATATATTGCGGTCGCACTCCTCGCGAGTGCGTGGATTGAAATTAACCCATAAAGCCATACATTGTCTTCGCACAAAGTCGCACTCCTCGCGAGTGCGTGGATTGAAATTATTTCTTTACTTTTTGGTACTTCAAAATTTCCGTCGCACTCCTCGCGAGTGCGTGGATTGAAATATTGCCTTTTTGATTGTTACAGATGTTGATGTAGCGTCGCACTCCTCGCGAGTGCGTGGATTGAAATATCATTTAGGTATTGTTTTAGTTTGGTTGGCCACGTCGCACTCCTCGCGAGTGCGTGGATTGAAATTCGTCCTTGCAAATACTCTTCCGCAGTGATTCATGTGTCGCACTCCTCGCGAGTGCGTGGATTGAAATTCCTTGCTCATACATTCCTATAGTAGATGGTTTGATGTCGCACTCCTCGCGAGTGCGTGGATTGAAATAATGAACATCTACCATCAAACAGAAATTTTATTAGTCGCACTCCTCGCGAGTGCGTGGATTGAAATAATTGTTCTGCCCGCTATACATGTTTCTCTTATCGGTCGCACTCCTCGCGAGTGCGTGGATTGAAATGAATTTGGCATTTACCGAAAGAGAGCTTGCAAATGGTCGCACTCCTCGCGAGTGCGTGGATTGAAATATAAAAGTCTATGGGAGGTATAAGTAAAGTGAAGGTCGCACTCCTCGCGAGTGCGTGGATTGAAATCAAAAAAGCAACTCGATTCCGTCAGTGGGCAATTGTCGCACTCCTCGCGAGTGCGTGGATTGAAATTCTTTAACAAAGTCCACGACATCCTCCTTCAGAGGTCGCACTCCTCGCGAGTGCGTGGATTGAAATCGAGTTACATGGACTCAATAAAATTGTATCTCCTTGGTCGCACTCCTCGCGAGTGCGTGGATTGAAATTTTCCATTGCTTTTGATTAGTAAATGATTCCCAGTCGCACTCCTCGCGAGTGCGTGGATTGAAATTGGTATCATCTCTGGAGTAGTAAGTGGACTAATCGTCGCACTCCTCGCGAGTGCGTGGATTGAAATTACTTTGGTTGAGGATTGGACTATGCAAGCGATTGTCGCACTCCTCGCGAGTGCGTGGATTGAAATAGCTTTTGAGCCATACGGATGTCAATTCCTTTTCGTCGCACTCCTCGCGAGTGCGTGGATTGAAATAGGTTGTGAACGTCGAGAAGCACAAGGATTACACGGTCGCACTCCTCGCGAGTGCGTGGATTGAAATACGCTTGACCTTGTATAATTTACCTCGCCCGGTATCGTCGCACTCCTCGCGAGTGCGTGGATTGAAATTGGAATATAATATTTCCGTCCGTACTTTCTGCATCGTCGCACTCCTCGCGAGTGCGTGGATTGAAATCATGAGTTTACCACCAAGTGGTGAAAACCCTTGAGTCGCACTCCTCGCGAGTGCGTGGATTGAAATTGTATAGGATATAGAGTTAGCCCTGCAAATTCTGTCGCACTCCTCGCGAGTGCGTGGATTGAAATTAACATCTTATATGACTTGTTAATGCTGTTTATGTGTCGCACTCCTCGCGAGTGCGTGGATTGAAATGCTTTCTAAGTTCTTTTATGTCCATTCTTTCCCCCGTCGCACTCCTCGCGAGTGCGTGGATTGAAATTGGTTCATGACCACCATGGATAAAAATTTTATATGGTCGCACTCCTCGCGAGTGCGTGGATTGAAATAACTGCATTCATCGAGTCAATGCTTAGTGTTGCTTGTCGCACTCCTCGCGAGTGCGTGGATTGAAATTTTGAGGCAATCAAAAAGACTGCTGGTGCTGGAAGGTCGCACTCCTCGCGAGTGCGTGGATTGAAATTATTGTTCTTCCTGCTATGCATGTTTCTCTTATCGGTCGCACTCCTCGCGAGTGCGTGGATTGAAATTGAATAACTCAAGGGTTGAGCTTGTAATAATTCCGTCGCACTCCTCGCGAGTGCGTGGATTGAAATAAATGCTTCATCACGGGTTATAATGCTCATGTACGGTAAGGAAGCAAGCAACCGAAAACAAGAGATAGACCGCC
>ERZ773197.2198-NODE-2198-length-12604-cov-5.421388_pt1 | contig 12604 bp, 10 predicted proteins | sample MGYA00580999_ERZ773197 | MGnify/ENA primary metagenome ERZ773197 (study PRJEB29015, sample SAMEA2738166) | human oral metagenome | biome: human oral; feature: human-associated habitat; material: saliva | place: China | collected 2185 ...
CTTTTTGAGTTGATATTTGTGAGAATATCATAAAGTAAGGTGGTAACACGTAAATGATTAGACGTCCTTGCAGAAGCATAGCTTCTGTGAGGACTTTTTTATTTCTCAAAATAATCAAAAGGAGAATTAACTTAGAATTTTATATGAATATTGGAGGAAAAAAACAATGTCAGAATTATTAAGTATTTATAAAACGTTAAAATCTAAAAAATGGGTGAACTTAAGTCATAAGATTGATGAAAACTCTCCGAAGTTTCCAGCATTACCAGCATTAGAAAAAGAAACATTATTTACACTGAAAGATGGATTTTATGTCCAAAAATTTTCAGTAGTTGGTCAATATGGAACGCATATAGATGCCCCTATCCACTTTGTAGAAGGTGGAAGATGGCTTGATGAGATTGAATTAAAGGATTTGTTATTACCTTTATATGTTATTGATAAGAGTGCTGAAGTAGCTGCTAACAATGATTATGAAATCACTAAACAAGATATTCTTGATTTTGAAGAAAAATATGGGGAGATTATTCCGGAATCGTTTGTAGCATTCCGTAGTGATTGGTCTAAGCGTTGGCCTAACTATGATGAAATAAGAAACCTTGATGAAAATGAAGTGCAACATACACCAGGGTGGTCTCGAGAAGCATTAGAATTTTTAATTAAAGAAAGAAAAGTTAAAGCAGTTGGACATGAGACTTTGGATACTGATTCTGGAGTGAGTGCTGCGGCAGAAGGTTTAGTAAATGAGTATTATTTATTGGAACAAGATATTTATCAAGTAGAGGTTCTTGCAAATCTTGACCAGGTACCAGCAACTGGTGCATTGATTTCAGTAGCTTATCCAAACTGGACAGAAGCGACTGGATCTCCAGCTCGTGTAGTAGCAATACTACCAGAAGAAGAAAAATAAAGGCCTTTTATAGAAAAAGTAAAGAAGTTTATAAAACATAGAAGTAAAGAAAGTAAAGAAGTAAAGAAAGTTAGAAGTTTATAAAATATAGAAATTAAGAAAGTAAAGAAGTTAGAAGCAAAAAGTTTTATGAAGTAAAAAAATCAGGATTAGAGAGGAAAAAATTATGTGTAAAAATTGTCAAAATAAATTAGTAGGAAAAGCACCATATAGAGTAGATCATGTTGGATCATTTTTAAGACCAAAAGAATTAGTAGAGGCACGAGCTAAGTTTGCAGCTGGTGAAATTACTCAAGAAGAATTAACAAAAGTAGAAGATAAAACAATTACAGAATTAGTTGAAAAGCAAATAGTCAACGGCTTAAAAGGAGTAACAGATGGAGAGTTTCGTCGTGCATACTGGCATCTTGATTTCTTCTGGGGGTTGAATGGAGTAGAACATACTCAGGCAAAAGTTGGTTATCAGTTCCATGATGAAACTACAAAACCAGACTCAGCTGATGTAGTTGGAAAAATTTCTGGAGAAAATCACCCATTTGTAGAACATTATAAGTTTTTACGTGATTTGGTAGGTGATAGAGCAGAAGTTAAGCAAACTATTCCAGCACCAGCACAGTTTTACTTTGAGTTGATTCGTGATGAAGAACATATTGCCCAAACAAATAGCATTTATCCAAATAAAGAAGAATTATTCGCGGATATTATTGCTGCATACAAACAAGTAATTAAAGAGCATTATGATGCAGGATGTCGTGTAATTCAACTTGATGACTGTACTTGGGGAGCAATTGTTGACGATAGATTAATTAAATTAATTGCAGAAGGAAGTGGCTTTGATCCAGAAGGAATCCGCGAAACATTCAAAAAAGAATTTATTACCCTTAATAATGGGATTTTAACAGATCTTCCAGAAGACTTAATGGTAAATACTCATATTTGTCGTGGGAACTATCACTCGACATGGGCTAGTTCTGGCGGTTATGACAGCGTAGCTGACACGTTATTCGGTGAAGAGAACGTTAATGCTTACTACCTAGAATACGATACAGACCGTGCAGGTGATTTCAAGCCACTTGCCAAAGTGGGAAAAGATAAGAAGGTTGTTTTAGGACTACTTACTTCAAAATCTGGAAAATTAGAAAATAAAGATGAGGTAATTGCACGTATTCGTGAAGCAAGTGAATATGTACCATTAGAAAACATCTATTTAAGTACACAATGTGGGTTTGCTTCTACAGAAGAAGGAAATATTTTAACAGAAGAAGATCAATGGAAAAAAATTGCACTAATTAGCGAAATTGCACAAGAAGTTTGGGGAGATAAGTAATATAGAACATTAAGTAATATAACTTATCGGGCTGCATATGAAATATTAATAAGTTTATATCTGAAATCATCTTAAGTTTGAGTATATATAAGAAAGGCGGAAATTCTATTTTTGAGTTTTCGCTTTTTTACATATTATTATAGAAGAAAAGATAAGAAGGGGGATAGGTTAGTATAAAATTAAGAAGAATCTAGCAATAAGTTTTTGACACATATATTAGTTTGGAGTAAAATATAGTTTATAAATAATTGATAAAATTCGTGTAAAGGTAATATAATGAGGTAAAAGTATGGTTAAGAAAAAAGAAATGAAAACAAATGCTATGAGATTTTTGGATGATAATAATGTAGAATATACCCACTTTGAATTTGACGCAACGAGTGACGCCGCAAAGACTGGTGTTGGAGTTGCTGATATAATTGGTCGTAATCACAATCAAGTTTTTAAAACAATTATGACGACAGATGGTAAAGGAAATTACGTAGTAGGTGTGCTGATGAGTGAAGATAACATTAACTTCAAAAAACTAGCAAAAGCAGCTGGATTAAAAAGTTTATCGATGCTGCCACTAAAAGATTTAACAAAAATCACTGGTTATGTAAAAGGTGGCTGCTCGCCATTTGCTATGAAAAAACTTTTTCCAACATTTGTAGACGATAGATGTCGTGAAGTTGAAACAATTATTGTTTCAGCGGGGAAAGTAGGGCATCAAGTAGAAGTTAAACCAGAAATATTGGAAAATCTTATAGATGCAAAAATAGTCGATATTAAAGCAGAATAAAATAAAAATAGTTTTTAGTAAATTTTTACTAAAAACTATTTTTTTATGCCGCTACCCAGAATTGAACTGGGAACGGAGCATTACCATTGCTCTATTATGCCATTTAACTATAGCGGCTCATAAGAATTATATCATATAAGATATTTGCTATGCAAATTTACTTTATGGGACAGCCACATGAATTATTTACAAACTTGTTAGTATATTAATTAATGAAGACCAATTTTTTTATGGTTTTTAGAATAGACTTATTGAAATAATAATTAAAATGTTGGTTTAATTAAATAAATTAATAGTATATTTTATAGTAAATACTTCTTGCTTATTCACAGAAAACATTGATTTTACAGCGTTTTCAAGTGGTTTTTTTATGAATTGAAAGAGGATTGTAATGGAATTGAAATAGTTTAGATATTCTACTGAAATTTTTTTTTGTTATAATCTTAGAAGTGAAGGAGGCGTAATATGTTATTTGATACACACGCGCATTTAAATGATGATGCTTATTTAGATGACTTAGAAGAAACTATAGAGCGCGCAAAAGAAGCGGGCGTAAAACTAATAAATATAGTAGGCTTCGATGATAAAAGTATAGAAAAAGCGCTAGAAATCACAGCTAAATATGACTTTTTATATTTAACAGTGGGTTGGCATCCAGTTGAAGCGATAGATTTTACAGAAGAAAAGTATGAAATGATAAAAAATATCGCATTGACAAATGATAAAGTAGTTGCAATCGGAGAGATTGGCTTGGATTATCATTGGGATAAAAGTCCAAAAGATATTCAAAAGGAAGTATTTAGAAAACAAATACAGCTAGCAAAAGAAGTAAATAAACCAATCGTAATTCATACAAGAGATGCGATGGAAGATACTATAAAAATCCTTCAAGAAGAAAAAGCTAGTGAAGTAGGTGGAATAATGCATAGTTTTTCAGGTTCAGTAGAAAGTATGAAGATTATGTTAAAAGAAGACTTCTACATCTCGTTAGGAGGTCCAGTAACATTTAAAAATGCTAAGACTCCTAAAGAAGTAGCAAAAGCTTGTCCATTGGATAAACTTTTAATAGAGACAGATTGTCCATATTTAACACCAACACCATATAGAGGTAAAAGAAACGAACCTGCATATGTGCATTATGTTGCACAAGAAATAGCAGACTTAAGAGAGATGACTTATGAACAACTAACAAAACAAACATTTAATAATGCATGTGAGTTGTTTAGAATAAATAAAAAGGAGATTGATTAATAACAATGAAATTAGGAAAAATTTTAGTAGCAGCGGCTACATCAGGAGTATTATTATCAGGGGCATTTATGATAGCAGAAGAGTACACAGGAAAATCAGCTTTTGCCGTAAATATGGATAATACACGCATCGAATTAAAAACTAAAAAAGGAACTGTAAGAGAAGTGCTTATCGCTAATGACATTCCTTTTAGTGCAGACGATAGAATCGAGCCAGGTCTTGATACAAAAGTTAAAGGCGGAGAAACTATTAATATCTACAGAGCGCGTGAAATTACTATAGTTGATGGAGAAACTACAACAACAAGAAAAACTACTTATAGAAAAGTAGAAGATATTCTAAAAGAGCTTAATATTACTTTAGGAGATCAAGATAAAGTAACTCCAGAATTAAGCAGCGAAGTAGCAGAAGTAGATACTATTAAAATCACAAGAAATAGTACAACTACAGAAACAAAAAAAGAAGCTGTAAAATTCGAAACTAAAGAAGAAAAAGACGATACTAAATATGTAGACGAAAAAGTTACTAAAGTTGAAGGTAAAGACGGAGAAAAAGAAGTTACTTACAACGTAGTAAGAGAAAATGGAAAAGAAGTATCTAAAACAGTTGTTTCTGAAAAAGTTTTAACAGAAGCAACAGCAAAAGTAGTAGTTGTTGGAACTAAACAACGTCCAGCTAGCCAAATGGTGAAAACAGCAGGTGGAACAGTAGCATTAGCAAATGGAAATACTGCTGGAGCAACAGGTGCAGCTGCAGCTCAAGAAATGGCTCGTCGTACAGGAGTACCAGCATCTACTTGGGAATACATCATTGCTCGTGAATCAAATGGTCAACCAGGTGCAAGAAATGCATCAGGAGCAAGTGGATTATTCCAAACAATGCCAGGATGGGGATCTACAGCAACAGTTGAAGATCAAATCAATGCAGCAACTCGTGCATATCAAGCACAAGGCTTATCTGCTTGGGGAATGTAATATAAAATAAAAACTCTCGGAAATTTTTTCGAGAGTTTTTTTATACAATAGTAAGAAAAACAACTCTTAGAAAGTGGCTAATAAGGAAACCACAAATTCTAAGAGATTTTTTACTTTATATTTTTTTCTCAATTGCTTTATATAGGAAGAATGCTGTGGCTGAACATATAAACATAGCCAATGCACTAGAATAGAAAATATTACCAAGTCCAACTAGTGGAGAGACAACACCACCTAAGAAGAATGGAACAAAACCTGATAAGGCAGAAGCACTTCCAGCGCGCTCACGTTCTAGATTCATAGCTAGAGCCCCACCTACAGGTAGGATAAAGCCTAGTCCTAAAAGAAGTAAAAAGAAACCAATCTCAACAAAAATAAATGGCAATGTTAGAGTAAGAACAACTGCTAAATAAATACTAACTAAAAGCATAATAGATAATCCTAGAGTCATACTTGTTTTTTCTCTAAATTTTGTAGTACTTCTACTTCCTAACACTAATGCAAAACCATTAAGACCAAAGCATAGGCTATATGCAAATGAAGATAAACTATAATGAACTTGTAGGATAAATGGAGATGCAGCAATATAAGCAAACATAGCTGACATAGCTAAACCTTGAATCATAACAAGAATAAAAAATAGTTTGTTCTTAGATACTCCTATAATAGAAGAATATGTTTTTAAGACAGGAACATCGAGGCGTTTTTCTTTTTTTAACGATTCATTAAATTTTACTGATGCTATAATCAAAGGTAAACCTATAAGTGCTAAAGTCACGAAAATTCCGCGCCAATCGGCAAATTGAAGCAATAGACTACCAACAATAGGTGATAAAATTGGAGCAAGTCCATTTACTGCCATAAGTAATGCAAAAAATTCTGCCATTTCTCGACCTCTATAAAGATCGGTAGAAACAGCTCTTGAGATAACTAAAGCTCCAGCAGATGCAAGACCTTGGATAAGTCTAAGGATTGCCATTAAATATATATTAGGTGAAAAAATAATGGCAACTGTGCTGATTAGATAAACAATAAGGCTGATTAATAGTGGTTTTTTTCTTCCATATTTATCGCTAATAGGCCCGATAAGTAACTGCCCTAAAGCAAGTCCAACCATACTTCCTGTAAGTGTAAGTTGAACCGTAGAGGTACTAGCTCCAAAATACTCTCCCATAAATGGTAAAGCTGGTAAATATAAATCTGTAACGAATGGCCCAAATGCCGATAGAGTTCCTAAAAATAAAACTAGGAACAATTTTGAATTTTTTCTATTTGTCATTACGACTCCTTTCTTTTTTGAGAATACTAACGATTATAGCACAAAAAATTTTTTTGTGTAAGTTTTTTTTAGCGTATTTAAGAAAATTTTTTGAGCAATAAAAATAAGAGTATAAAATAGAATTTCAATTTTATCGAGTGTTTTCGATATGATTTTAAAAAACTAGATTATACTCTTATTTTACTTTGAAATCAACACTGTCAATTTTAGCGATTAGTTTATTATTTATAAACCAAATTAGAGAGCCTACATAAATAATGTAAGTAAACATAAGTAAGCTGGTTGTAATAAAAAGGCGATTATTTTTTAAGAATAAAAAGTTTAATATTGAAATAAGACAATATATACTAAAGGCAACAAGAAGTTTTAGTTTACTTTTTTTTATCCAATTATTATATTTAGTTAATAGTTCTAATCTTTTGTTTTCTTCGGTTGTTGACATTGTAGTCTCCTTATCTGATAATATCTAAATTATAACAAAAGAAAAATAAAGGTGCAAATAAAAATAGATAAAATATTTTTATAGTATGGTTCCAAATAGTTTATTGGTATTGCTAGAATATAAAGATATATGGTATAATTAAATTGCCATATTATACACAATAGGAGGAAATATGTCTTATACAAGAGATGGTATTTTTGAAAAAATTATAGAAAAATTACCTACTTTAAAAATTCACGAAAGACGAGAAAAAGATAATAGTATATTTATTTTAGAATATAATAATCGCCGAGCAAAGATTGATATAGATAGCTTTATAAGGAAGCTAGGCGACAAAAAAAGTGAAAAAAGTGATACAAAGGTAGAAGAATTTATTTATTATATTGTGAATAATTTTACAGCTCAAGATAATGTATCTTTAGACGATATTACAAAAGAAGAGTTGGTAGATAAGGTTTATCCCGTTGTTCGCTCAACAGGATTTAATAAAGATAACAAGCAACATCTTGTAAAATATCCGCATACAAATGAGACGGATATTTATCTAGCTTATGATTTTGGAAAAGGGTATAAGCTTCTAGATAAGACTTTTCTAGAGAAACTTTCGTTATCATTAGATGAAGTTTTTGAATTTGCTAAAAGAAATCTAGAGAACTTGCCGCTAAAATATAATCTAGATGAAGTAGAAGGAAATAAATTTTATTTTCTAAATGCTAAAGATGGCTATGATGGAGCACGAGTTATTGATAAAAATATTTTAGATTATTTTTATAAAAAAATTGGAGAGTCATATTATTTAGGCTTACCTCATCAGGATGTTCTTATTATAGCGGATATAAAAAATAAGAAAGGGCTGGAGATTCTGCAAAAAATGATGGTTCATTTCTTTACAGAAGGTACAGTTCCAATAACAACAATTACATTCAAATATGATGGAGAAAAATTAGAAAGTTATTTTATTTTTGTTGAATAAAGCGACTAAAATTTAAAATAGTATAGGAGAACGATTATGTTATTTTTTTACAATAAGAAAATGCTAGGAGAAACATTATTAATTACTATTCAAAATAGTGAAGAGGTTACTTACGAAGATAAGAAAAATATTACACTTATTAAAGATAATAATGGAGTATTAGTAGGATTAAATATTTTTAATGTTGAAAATTTGAAACTAGAAGGTGAAGGAAGTATTGAATTATCTGATGAACAAAAAGAAATTTTGAGCAAACGTCTAGAAAAGAATGGTATCAAAATAGATTTAGAGGGTAATAACGATGATTACTTCGTAGTAGGGGAAGTTCTTACTTGTGAAAAGCATCCAGATGCAGATAAACTGAAAGTAACAACAGTAAATGTAGGAGAAGAAACTTTACAAATTGTTTGTGGAGCACCTAATGTAGAAGCTGGACAAAAAGTCGTAGTAGCTCTTAGTGGAGCGATGATGCCGAGTGGATTACTTATTAAACCGTCAAAACTACGTGGTGTAGATTCTAACGGTATGCTTTGTTCAAAACGTGAATTAGGTTTACCTCAAGAAGAAGTGAGAGGTATTTTAGTATTAGATGGAGATACTAAAGCAGGTACTAAATTAAAAGAATTGAATTTAAAATAATTTAGAAGTAGGAGGTGTAACTATGGTTAATTGGAAAAAATGGTTTTTAGAAGAAGATGAAGATGAAATTTATAAAGCTGAAGAAGAGCGAAGAGATAAAAAAGAAAAACGTGTTGCTTCAACTAAAAAGAGTGATTTTGATATAGAAGAATTTGAAGAAGAATTGAGTGTAGACAAAAAAGAAGCTAGAAAATACGAAGAAGAAATTGATTTAGATGAATACAGTGTCCCAGATGATTTTGATATAGAGTTTACAGAAGAAGATGAATATTCAGCTCCACAAAAACATCAAAAAGAGCGAAACAGCAGTGGATTATTAGGTCGCATAAAAGGTTTATTCTCTAGTGCGAATGATAAGCAATTTTCAGATGAGGACTTTGAAGAAGATTTCGAAGAAGATGATGAAGTAGAAGATTACAAAACCTATTTAGAACGTCAAAGACGTGAAGAACAGTTAAGAAAAGAAGAAAATTACACTATAGCAGAAGACTTTGATGAAGTAGAAGAAGATGAAGAAGAGTACGAAGAAAAGCCACAAGGATTCTTTGGTCGTCTAAAAGAACGTTTATTCAACGTAAGTGAAGAAGAGATAGAAAAAGAAGAATTAGATGCTCTACTTGATGATTTGGAAGATGAAGAAAGTTCAGATAATTTCATAGAATTTGAAGAAGTTGAACAAACTGAAGAACAAGATTATTCAGCGCAAGTTCATAGTGATGAAACTAGTGATATAGAATTTGAAGAAGTTGATTTATCAGAATATGAAGAGGGATTAGAAAAAGTAGAAAAACCCGAAAATACTACTAATCTAACAGATGCGTTAAAAGAACTGGGAGTTGAAAACTCTGAGATAAAAGATGTTGATATCTTTGGAGATAAATCAGAAAGAAGAACTCATCCAACCCTTGCGGCGGTAAGAACAAAGAGATTAAAACAAGATCATAAGATGGATACTTTAGGAACAGATGTGGCTTTAGAAAAAGACCAAAGTGATTTAAAAAATGAAGTAGCTAAGTCTTATAAGTTAAGAGAAGAGTTTGCTGAACAAGATTCAGAAGTTAGAGAAACTAAAAACAAAGAAGCACGTGCTGAGTTAAGTGAAAACTTCAATAAATTAGAACGTCGTGAAGATAAAATACAAAAAGATAACTTTTTATACAAACAAGATAAAGAATTAGATGAACTTTTCGATGAGATAAAAGTTAAAGAAGAAGAAAGCCATCAAAAATCTGTACCAGAATTAGAAGTTCGCACTGTAGATGCAGAAGGTGAACGTCGTGAAAAAGTTAAATACACAACTGTTGATGATATTTTAGAAGGAAACGATGAACTTTTTGAAGATGATATAGATAGAACTAGCAAAAAACTAGTAGGTGAGCGTTTCGATGAAAATATTAAAGCAACAAAAGAAGTAGAAGACTTTAGAAAAGACTTGTATGAAGGTAGAAGAGTAGAAACGGCAGGAAAAACAGCCTTAGACGAGCTTATTGAAGCTGAGAATATTGATATCTTTAAAAAAGAAGAGACTTTACCTGAAATAGAAAAATTAAACACAAATCTAAAAGAATTTAGAGAAGAAAACTATGTGGAAGATTCTGAAGAAGATATTGATTTAGTTGAAAAAGCTGCACGCATAGAGGATATTGACGTAGAAAACTACGACAAAATAAAAGAACATAAAAAAGATAGGCTAGAAGGATATAGTGATTATCATTTAGACGAAAGTGAAATTATTGAACTTGAAGAACAAAATCATTTAGATGAGACAGCGATAGAGGTTGATATTGATATTGACACATTATTAGCAGATGTTTCTCCTAATAAAAAAGTGAAAGTCGTAGAAAATGATGTTGATAAATTTGTTGATGAAAAAGTTGAACCAGTAGAAGTTGCTGTTCAAAGAGTGGAAAAACACTTAGAAGAAGATGAAGTAATCAAAGTAGATGAAACACAAGAAGAAGAGGAAATAGGCATTGAGTATACTGAAAAACTTTATACAGATGATGTCTTTGACTATTTCGATAAAGGTAATGGAAGAAAACTAGGAGAATATAAGACTATAGACCATGGTTATAGACCTGTAAGCAAAGAAAAAATAGAGAACAACCAACGTATCCTAGAGTCAATTTTTGAGAAGTATTCTAATAATAATATATCATCAAATAAATCTGTAACATCTACAATGATGACAACGAATACTATTACTCCAAAAATGAGAAGTGTAGGAAAATTCAAACCTACTCCAGTTTATTCATCAGTTTATGGTTCGGGACCACGTAAAGATGTGGAAGTTAAACCTACAGCCAAGCCAGTAGAAGAAACGAGTTTAAAGGCTAAAAAAGGTGGACCTGTGAAAAAAACTACTGAACCAAAAAACAAAAAGAAGTCAGAAGCTAAGGTAGGAAAAAATGAGCAGGTGAGTGCTGATATTTACAAAGAAATAGCTTCTCAAGAAGAAACTGTATGGAATATTGGCTCTGCTAAAAGAGTACCTAAAAGCAAAATAAAAACAAAAAAAGACAAAAAATAATTTAATATTTTCCAATTAACCAAAAAATGCCAACCGTAAGAATTTAATTTTTACGGTTGGTTTTTTATGTTATGAAGTTAGTAATTTTCTAATATTTCTGCCCTTACTGCAGATATTAAATATAGCGAACCTGTAATTAAAAGCACCTCATCGTCTTTCAAACTCGGAATAAGGCTAGAAAGAGCAAGATCGTAATTATCATATTTGGTAACGACAGTATCACCAAAACTATGAACAAGATTATCCAAGTTCGATTCTTTGATTTCAATAGGAACTTTAGTTGCAGAGAATTCAGCAGAGATAGTTTTTAACTTAGCTACCATATCTTTATAATCTTTATCTTCAAGGATACCTAATAAGATTTTTAGTTTTGGGAAATTATTGACACTAAGGTAATTGACTAAACTATTAATACCATCATTATTATGAGCACCATCTAGCAGTATATTAGGACGAATCCATTCTAAGCGACCTGCCCAAGTAGATGCTGCTAAAGTGGAATTAATTGTTTTATCATCTATATCAATAATACCGCGAGAACGTAGACTAAAGATTGCTGCTAGTGCTAGGCATGCATTGTAAATTTGGTGTTGACCAACCATCTTTGTGGTATAGTCGATATTTCTGAAGCTAAATTTATTGCCGCGAGCACCAATATCTTTTATTTCTATATTGTTTTCGTCTAGAATAGAGAAATTTGCATTTTTTTCTTTACAAATATTAGAAATAACATCTACAACACTATTATCAGCTGGATAGATAAGGACGTTATCATTTTCTTGGATAATACCGGCCTTTTCGTAGGCGATTTTTTCCAAAGAATCACCTAGTATTGCAGTATGGTCTAATCCAATTTTTGTAATAATCGATAATAACTTTTCTTTAAAAATATTTGTCCCATCATAACGCCCACCAAGACCAACTTCCATAATAACAAAATCTGTTTTTTGATCTCGAAAATATAGCAGAGCAACTACTGTAATAATTTCAAAGAAAGAAAGCTTATCGCTAGAGTCAGGATTATTTGCGTCATAAACTTTAACAACTTCTTTAAAGAGACGATATGCTTCTTTGTATGGAATAAAGTCATCGTTGACACGAATACGATCGTTAAAACTTAGCATGCCAGGACTAGAATAAAGACCAACACGATAGTTAGTTTTTAGTATGTCTTTTATATAAGAACATGTAGAACCTTTCCCATTAGTTCCCGCGACATGAATAACTTTCAAGTCACGCTCAGGATTATTGAATAGAGCCAAAACATGCTCCATGCGATGTAGACCAAGCTTCATTCCAGTGCGCTCTATTTTATAAGAAGCAGTAATAAGAAGTTCTTCGCAGACGCATTCCAGTGCGAAGTTGGTCAACTCATCTTGAGAAAATGTTTCTAGTTTATCGATAATATTTTCTAGGTTTTGTTCTTCTAATAATTCTAAAATATTGTAGTTATCTACTAAATTATTTTTTGTTAAAAAGTTTTCAATTTTATTTTTAC
>ERZ773197.2199-NODE-2199-length-12598-cov-18.469345_pt1 | contig 12598 bp, 9 predicted proteins | sample MGYA00580999_ERZ773197 | MGnify/ENA primary metagenome ERZ773197 (study PRJEB29015, sample SAMEA2738166) | human oral metagenome | biome: human oral; feature: human-associated habitat; material: saliva | place: China | collected 2185 ...
AAACAGGCAGACAGGCATGGTGTGGGGCCGGAAGCAAGAGCTTCCGGCCCCACACCTCATATAGCCGACAAGTGTTTAGAACGCAAGGACTAAGAGATATACACTACATCCATGGTGACGCGTTCTGACAAACTGGCTATGATCGGTCCTTCTCTCGCGGATTTGGTCCTGGAGATCTTTTGTTTCGCCGCCTCGCCATCGTTCCGCGGTGTCGCAACACTCGTGTCCAAAGCCCGGCAGGCGGTGAAGGATGCCGGTTCTTCGTCACCAGAGCTCGCCAAGGATCACAGTGACCTCGGCAAGCACATCACGGATGTCCTAACAATTAAGGTCAAGGCAGCGCGTCAGCAACGTCTTGACCTCGGAGTTGATGTCTCACTCCTGACACAGGCCGAAACAGCAGTCGCTGCACTCATTTCAACTGATGCTGAACAAGACCTCGTCGTACTATCTGCTGTGCGCGATCCAGCCGGCTTTGAGAATTATTTAAGGACACGCGCAGCCAAATACCGCCAGCAAATCGAGGAGCAAGCCGAACCGTATTTTGACGCGCTCGTTAGGGCAGTTGCGGCTGCTTACGTTGAAATCGCGCCTTGGTCTGACAGCTTCGTCGTTATCGCACTGAAATCACTGCTCGGCGAATGCAGTGACATCAAAGAATATTTAAATGCTAGTCAAATCGAGAACCGTCAACTGTTCAGCCAGATCCTCCAAATACTTCAGAGCCTAACAGAAGCAATTGAAGCTCTAAGCAAGCCATCCCACACCGAGCGCGTCTTTTTCGGTGGCCGACCGGACGTGGTGGCGGAGAACCGGTTTGTCAAGCGTAGCGAGCAAGAGCATTTGAATCCGCTGATCACCGACCCAACAAAACAACGCACGGTCCTGGTGGGCATGCGCGGCTGCGGGAAAACTCAGCTTGCTGCATCTCTCGCCAAACAGTGCGAAGACGCAAACTGGAACCTCGTCGCGTGGGTAAATGCAGGTTCGCGCGAGTCCATCACGAGCGACCTGGTCGAACTCGCGAAAGAACTGAAGATTAATACGAGTGACCAGCCAGCTGCCGATTACATTATTCGTCGGCTCTTCACCCGTTTGAATTCAGCGGTTCCCTCCGACAGGCTCATCGTCTTCGACAACGTCGAGGACATCAACGACATTTGCGGACTTGTACCGACCGGTGACGGCCTGCGCGTGGTCGCGACAACGACGAACGACAATGGTTGGAACTTTCAGTGGGACACCGTTAGGATTGGGGTCTTTGATCACGAGAAGTCGATCGACTACCTCCGTACGGTCACCAACTCCACTGATCGCGACGCCGCAGACACGTTGGCGCGCCGGCTCGGCGATTTGCCGCTGGCTCTTGCTCAAGCAGCAGCAACAGCACTTAACGAAGATTGGACACTGACGCAATATCTGAGGCTTTTGGAAAAACACAGAAGCGAACAAGTTATCCGCTCGATTCCCGGAGACGAGTATCCGCACGATGTCTACGGAGCACTGCGGATGGCCATCAGAGGCGCTCTCAACAACCTGGATGAAGGCACGAGGTGCGCGGCTCGACGTCAATTAGGAGCACTTGCACTGCTCGCGGAGTCCGGCGTACCCACACACTGGCTCGACCCCATGTCAGAGGAGCCTAACGACGCAGAATTCCAAGACCAGGACCGAGCCGCAGATGAAGATGCACATAAGGCTTTAACCAAGCTCATTCGCAGGTCTATCGTTCAGCAGAGCGCAGACAAAGCGACGACGATGCTTCATCGCCTCCAGGCGAGAGCTTTCCGCGAATCTTGGAGCAAAGAAGAACGTAAACAAGCATGCGAATCAGCTGCCAACCTCCTGGGCTCCGTCAACATCGCCAAATTCCGGAGGACCGATACTGAATCACGTCGGCGAGAGGCGCGCAGCCTCATCGAGCAGTTTCATGCGATCGGCGACCAAAAACACTCCCTTAACCTTCGCACAAACGAGCAAGTCACTTCGGCCCTGTCACAAACGCTCACTCATGCACGTGATCTTGGACTTGTGCGCGAGTCTGTCACCCTTGAGGAGTTCGCAAAAGAGATTGAACATGTTTTGGGCCCAAACGATCTTCGCGTGCTGAATGTACAGGAAGAACTCGCATATATGATCATGCATGCAGGCCGTTCCTCGGAAGCGATCAACATGTACGAACGTATCCTTGATGCCCGAACCAAAATGCAGGGCTCTGACCACCACGACACCCTTAAGACTCAGCAAAACCTCGCATACGCCTACTACTACCAGGGCGATGAGTATGACAAGGCGATCAAGCTTCTTGAGCATGTGTACACGACACGACAACAACTCCGAGGAGACGATGACGTTGACACGCTCATGGCGGGCAGCTACCTTGCGCTCGTGTACCACGCGGATGGTCGCTTGCAGGAGGCGATGAGTCTATACGAGCAGGTCATTGCAGACCGCACTCGCTTGATAGGAGCGGACCACGAACACACCCTCGTCACGCGCAATAACCTCGCATACGCATACGCGTTACAAGGTCTTCTCCCCAAAGCCATCGACCAATATGAGCAAGTCCTTTCAGCCCGCACACGCACGTTGGGCGCGCTGGATCGACAAACCCTTATGACGCGCAGCGATCTGGCACTCGCATACGCATTAAACGGCGAACTAGCCGAAGCCGTCGGTCGGTACGAGTCGGTTCTCAAAGACTGCGCGAATGCGCTCGGCACCCAGCATCCACTCACAGTGGACGTGCGTGAGAGCCTCGAGGCAGCCCGGCGGGAGTTGGCAGAGCAGGAAGAGTCATCACACACCGAGGAGCGCGTGGAGGACTGACGCGCGTCGCGTGCACTGCTACAAGCAAACTGGAGGGCTCTGGGTTTTTCGGACCGTTTGTTTTGAGAGGGTTGTTCTGAGTAGTCCCGACTGCTTGTGACCGGGCAGAATGGATGACCATGAGGAAGTTTCCTAAGCACACGGATGAGCAAATTGTCGTAACGCTGGCGGAGGCAGCGTTACGGGAGCGTCAGCTGGGACATGCTACTTGGCAGATTGCACCCACGACGAACCAGCAGATGGTGGGCCGCCTGGCCATGGAGCAGCTAGGGGCCGGCGCCTCCGGCAAGCTCGTCGCCGGCGAGGACGTCGTCGAGGAGCGCATCCACGAGGCCTGAGCACCTCACGCTCTGACGGTCTCTTCAGGCGCGCGTTCGGGCACAACAAGCGCGCGCTGACAAACAGGCAGACAGACACGGTCTGGGGCCGGAAGCTGATGCTTCCGGCCCCAGTGCCATACGTCCCGTCACGTGTTTACAGGCACCAGATACCTCGGTATAGACTACGTCTATGGTGACGCGTTCTGAACAACTAGCGACGATCGGCCTTTCCCTCGCGGATCTGGTCTTGGAGGTCTTTTGTTTCGCCGCCGCGCCGTCGTTCAAAGCAGTAGCTACTCTCGTGGCCACAGCGAGGCAGGCGGTGAATGACGTAGGCACCTCATCGCCGGAGTTTGTCAAAGACCGCAGTATGCTCAGCAAGCGCGTCATCGAGGTGTTGACGAAGAAAGTCAAGGCAGCGCGCGAGCAGTGTCTTGACCGCGGAATTGATGCCTCGCTCCTTGCACAGGCCGAAAGTGCGGTCGCTGCACTCATCTCAACTGATGCTGAAGAAGACCTTGTCGTTCTATCCGCTGTGCGCGATCCCGAAGGCTTTGAAAAATTCTTCACGACACGTGCGGCTAAACACCGCCAGCAAATCGAGGAACAGTCCGAACCGTACTTTGATGCTCTCGTGCGGGCAGTTGCCGCCACGTATGTCGAAATCGCACCTTGGTCTGACAGTTTCGTCGTATCGGCGTTGAAATCGATGCTTGACGAATTCACCGGCATGAAAGAACAGATGACAATCCATCACATGGAGGACCGCCAGCTGTTCGACCGGATCCTTCAATTACTCCAGAGCCTAGCAGAAGCAATCGAAGAACTAAGGAAGCCATCCCATACCAAGCGCGTCAACTTCGGTAGCCGACCGGACGTGGTAGTGGGAGGCCGTTTTGTCGAACGTGACGAGCACAAACAATTGAAAGCGGTGATCACCGATACGACGAGGCATCAGACAGTCCTCTTGGGTATGCGTGGCTGTGGGAAAACTCAGCTTGCTGCTTCTCTTGCCAGACAGTGCGAAAACGCAAACTGGAACCTCGTCGCATGGATCAACGCGGGATCACGCGAATCAATCCAGAGCGACCTGGTCGAACTCGCCAAGCGACTCAAGATTGACACGAGCGACCTGCCCACTCAGGACGAGGTCATCCGCCGTTGCCTCAACCATTTGCAGTCTGTTGGCCCCGCCGACAGGCTCATCGTCTTCGACAGCGTGGAAGACATCAATCACCTGACGGGACTCATTCCGAGCGGCGACGGCGTGCGCGTGGTCGCAACGACAACGAACAAGGTGGGTTGGGAAGACCAGGGGTGGAATAGCATCAGGGTCGGAGTATTCGATCGCAGCACGTCGATCGAATACCTCCTCACGGTCACCAACTCCGATGATCGTGAGGCCGCGGATACGTTGGCCGAGCGCCTCGGCGATCTGCCCGTCGCTGTCGCCCAGGCTGCTGCGACCGCACGTAACAAAGACCTGTCTCTGGCACGGTATCTCCAGCGATTGGAATCCCGCGGCGAGGAACTTGTCATTCGCCCTATTCCTGGAGATGAGTATACGGACGACGTGGCCACGGTACTGTGGATGGCCGCCGAAGACGCCGTCGACAGTATGAAGAACGGCACGAAGGAGATGGCTCGACGCCAGTTGGGTGCGCTCGCGCTACTCGCAGAATCCGGTGTGCCCACGCGATGGCTCGACCCCACCATTGAACAGCAGGATGACTGGGAACTTCAAGGCACTAATCCCGCCGAAGACGAGGACGCTCACGATGCGCTCACTGAGCTCATTCACAGGTCCATTGTTCAGCAGTCCACAGACAGATCGACAACCATGCTGCACCGACTCCAGGCACAGGTGCTGCGCGAATCCTGGGACGAGACAGAGAGCATGCAGGCAACCCAGGCTGCTGCCGCCCTCCTGGGCCGGGTGAGCATTAACGCAATCCCAAGGAATGACACCAGGTCACGACGGCGGGAGACACGCGATCTGATCGAGCAGCTCCAAGCCATCAGCACGCAAGACTATTCAGGCTCACTTTTTGGCTTTAGTCAGGTCAGATACCGCCTGAACGAGGCGTTTAGACACGCGTACGACCTTGGACTCCCCTTCGAAGCACTCACCCTCAACAAGGCAGTGGACATCATCGGAGCACTCCTGGGACCAGACCACCACGAGACTCTCACCTCGCGCAACAACCTTGCATATACCTTCTTGACGGTGGGCCGCACAGAAGAAGCCATCACCCTGTACGAGCAGACCCTTCAAGACACTATTGGCCTCGGTGAGGACCATCCCCGCACCTTTATTGCGCGTAGCGACCTCGCACACGCATACCAGACGGCGAGCCGTCTGGACGAGGCCATCGAGCTACGCAAACAATCCGTCAAAGACCGTTCCCGAATTCTAGGTGAGGACCATCCCCGCACCTTCATTGCGCGTAGCGACCTCGCACACACATACCAGTGGGCGGGACGCCTGAACGAGGCCACCACCCTGTTCACGCAGAACCTCCAAGACAGCATCCGAGTCCTGGGCGAGAAACATCCCTACACCCTCGCCTCACGAAACAACCTCGCACACGCATACCGGCGGGCGGGCCGTACAGACGAAGCCATAACCCTCTTCGAGCAGGTCCTCACCGAGCGCACCCGTATCCTCGGCCCAGACCACCCCGACACCCTCGCCTCACGAAACAACCTCGCACGTGAATACCAGTGGCTGGAGCGTACAAACGAGTCCATCGATCTGCTCGAGCAGAGCCTCCAAGACAGCACCCGTATCCTCGGCGAGAACCACCCTCAAACCCTCGGTGCGCGTATAGACCTCGCACACGTGTACCAGGCGGACGGCCGTCTGAATGAGGCCATTACTCTACTCGAGCAGAGCCTCCAAGACAGCACCCGTATCCTCGGCGAGGACGACCCTCAAACGCTCAGTGTACGTAACGACCTCGCAGACGCATACCGGTGGGCGAACCGCACAAACGACGCCATCACTCTGTTTAAGCAGGCCGTCGATGACCGTTTACACGCCCTCGGAGAAGACCACCCCCGCACCCTCAGCGCGCTCAACGACCTCGCACGTGCATACCGCTGGGCAGGCCGACTGAACGAGGCCATCACCCTGTACAAGAAAACCCTCCGAGACTACATCCGAGTCCTGGGTGAGGACCATCCTGATACCCTCAGTACGCGCGACAACCTCGCGGGAGCATATCGGCGGGCGGGCCGCCTGGACGAGGCCATCCAACTGTTTGAGCAGACCCTCCACGACTGCATCCGCGTGCTGGGCGAGGCGCATCCAATCACAGCGACGGTGCACGAGAACCTCGAAGCAGCCAAGCAGAAGCTGGAGCAGCAGGAGAAGGAGACACCCTCCGAGTAACGCGCGCCGCCGAAAGATACGCGTTGGGGCCCTCAGTGAGTTCCATGCGAAAGAAGTCGAGCCGCTGCTACAGTTCCTGGCCACCATGGACCGAGGGCTCGACAAGGAACCCATATCTACAGTATCACACCAATCGCAACGGAAAACTAGGAAACAACACTACAAAACACTAACCAGGGCAGAGCAAGACGAAATATGCCACTTATATTCCACTGGCACACTAATTAGGACAATCTGCTCAAAGTTCAGCATTTCAAGGACAACCGTTCATCGAATCTGACGTTCGCGCGGACTCCCTCCTCGTCAGCGCGGTCTCAACGAGACCCAGAAGGACGAGGCGACAACCCTCTACCTTGAGGGCAAGTCCCTTGCTGCACTGGGCAAGCTCTTCGACGTCAGCCCCAGCACCGTACGCGACTGCTTGCTCCGACAAGGAGTGGCGATGCAACCAAGAAGAGGGCGGAAATAGAAGGTTCGTATCTATACGTTCAATTATATTACTCTTTATATATAACAACCACGCGCGCGAAGCGTCCCGTTTTGGAATAGATATCGTATAATAAATACGACGCAATGTGCGCCAAGAACACAGGAAGGAGATTGAGTCATGAAGTTAACATATGCCGAAATTCGTCGCTACAGAAGCATTAGTGAGCCTACTAGTTTCGATGTCGAATCAGATGTGACATGCCTTGTAGGAAAGAACGAGTCAGGTAAAACAGCAATTTTACAAGCTCTGTATAAGAGTTTCCCCGCTGGAAGCTCCTCTTGCTTTGATACAGATCTTGATTATCCAAGTCACCTGACACGCGAAATTAGAGGAGATAAGAGGGCGAAGGTCACGGAACTGACCTACGAACTCGATGAGGCCGATATTGCTGCCGTGGAGGAAGTTATCGGACCGAACTCTGTGTCGAATAATGTGGTCTCAATAAGCCAAAGTTACAACCAATCTGAGTGCACATGGTCGGTTCCTGTAGACGACGAAAAGGTGCTCCACTTCCTGCGCAGCCAGCTCGATCTTCCACAAGGGGATACCGAACGGATTGAGAAAGCAGATACCGTCGAAAAGTTTATCGAGATTTTGGATACTTTAGAGTCAAAGACTCCAAGTAGCGGCGATGTCACCAAGAGGATTAACGGGTGGCGTAACCAGAGTCCGTTGCTCGCAGCGATTGACGTTCTTCATAAACGTCGCCCAAAGTTTGTCTACTTCGGCGATTATGACGTAATGCCGGGAAAAGTATCAATCCCACGACTCATTGATAAGGAGAATAACGATACGCTTGAGCGAGGTGAAGAGGCACTGCTCGCACTCCTGTCTCTGGCTGGTGTTGAGCTTAGGGACTTCATTTCAACCGACAATCATGAACATCTAATCAGACAGATGGAAAACGCGTCTAATACGATCAGCGACGAAGTATTTGAGTACTGGAGTCAGAACAAAGAACTTTCAGTAGAGCTTAAAGACATTTCCTCGCCAGAACCAGGTGCCGAGCCGCCACTTGATTCGGCACCCTTGCTCCAAGTTCGCGTCCGAAATCAACGTCATCGAGTGACGGTCCCATTCGATGAACGGTCAAGGGGATTTGTTTGGTTCTTTTCATTCTTGGCATACTTCTCAAAGTTGGAGTCGGAATCCGAGTATCCATTAGTGCTTCTCTTGGACGAGCCCGGCTTAAACTTACACGCTACAGCCCAAAATGACTTACTTCGGTTTATTGATGAACGTCTAGCGCCAAAACATCAGGTCATATTCACGACGCACTCTCCATTTATGATCAATCCGCATAATATCAAGAGGGTACGCACGGTTGTGGATGATCAAACACGTGGAACGACTATCTCGGACGACATACTTCGAACAGATAAAGAATCTACCTTTCCGCTACATGCCGCACTTGGTATCGAATTGACGCAGACGTTGTTTGTTGGCCCCCACGTTCTCCTTGTTGAAGGTCCTTCTGACGTGATATTTCTCCAGTTCCTTTCCGAACAACTGCGTCAAGCCGGGAAAGAATTTCTTGACGAACGTTGGACCTTAGTCCCCGGTGGAGGAATTACTAAGCTTCCGGCTTTTCTTTCATTGTTTGGGGCAAATAACCTAACGGTGGCATGTCTTTCAGATTCTTCAGTCGAAAATAGGCGCATTCTTACTGAACTAAAAAAGACAGGGAAACTGTATAACGCTTCATTGGTCCAAGTCGGCGATGCTCTAGACACGACAGAAGCTGACATAGAAGATCTTCTCCCCGAGAGTCTTTACATTGAGCTTGTGAACGAAGCTTATGCTGGCCAAGTTTCAAAAGATCCTCTCAAGGTAAGTGACCTTCCTGATGGAGACCGCATTACAAAACGTGTTGAATCCGTATTTTCTGCGCGAAACATCAATAATGGACACCTCAACCACTTCGCTCCCGCAGGCGCACTTTTGCGTCGAGATACGACGAGCGGACTGACAGAGTCGATTCTTTGCCGTGCTGAGAAACTGATAAAGGAGATCAATAGTCTGCTCAAGTAGTGCGCTCGCGATGTGTTGGCCCATTGACAACGGGCCAACACATCACACCTCACCTCATCAGCTCCTCTACCTCTACGCCCATCTGCTCAGCGATGCGTTCCAGGCTGCGTAGGGTGAGGTTGCGCTCTTCTCGTTCCAGTCCTCCCATGTAGGTCCTGTGGACTCCGAGGAATCCACACCGCGCTCGGCACCCTCGAAAACAACCCGGCCGTGCGCTACTTCCTCGTCCCTGACGGCTACCAGCTCAACGAGGGGGACAAGGAGCTAGCGGACCGCATCGTCACGGTCCTGGCCCGCCGGGCTATCGCCTTGGTGCTAACTGGGAAAGGAGATGACCGATGACCGCCGACCCGCTGGAAGCCATGGGCCAAGCCCTCACTCCCAAAACGCGCTATCTGGCTCTTCAGAGTTGGGTGTGGGTGGAGGCGTCTAGGCCTCCTGCGATGAGGAGCATTCGGAGTTGGTAGTTGGTGGGGTTGCGGTAGCCTCTGGCGGTGCGTCTTCCTAGTTCGATGATTCCGTTGATGGCTTCTGTTGGCCCGTTGCTGGCTCCGCCGGTATCGAAGTAGGCCAAGAATGCGTCCTCCCACTTGCGTAGGGTCCGACCCAGGCGAGCGATCTCGGGGATGGGACAGGCTGGTAGGCGCTCGACGAGATGTGCGGCCAGGCGTCGGCCTCGGGCGGGTGTGGCTTGATGGAAGACCTCGCGCACTTGCTGGGCGCAGTGGTAGGCGACTTCCACACTGATATACGCCTCATCTGCCACGAAGGCCTCACGGAGTCGTTCCTGTTGACGTGAGGTGAGCCTGCGTGTGTGAGGCGCGCAAAAGATTGCGGATCTGATAGAGGGGATCACCCTTGCGCCCGCGATGACCCAGGGTGTCTTGCTGGACGCGGCGACGCACCTCACCTGGAGCTTCGCCAGCGAGCGTGACGATATGGAAGGCATCCAGGACACTGGTGGCGTCCTGGGAGCTGGCCAAGCGATGGCGTTCTTACTGTCCCTGGAAGTGATCCAGAGTCGCGATTCGCACCCCGCGCGGAAGTCTTCGCCACGCTCGGCCAACCAAGTTCTCATGCGCGGTGCCAGACCTGCCTGGGACCAGATCCAACAAGCGGGCCGTGGGATGATCCTCCCCTCGCGTCAGGTCCACGATGCCGGTGAGCTCACGGGGCCCTCGTCGGCATCGGTCCTGGTGATGCCACACGCCTCTCATCAACCCCCAGCACCCGCACCCCCGCAAAACGGGCAGGGTCATCAGATGCGGCTTGCAGACACGGCTTGACATGGGACCACACAGTGTTCCACGTGGTTGCCAGTTGTCGGGCCAGGCCAGCGATAGTGGCTCCCTCGAAGCGCAACTGTCGGATCGCCCAGCAGATCGCCCGCGTACCCAAACGCGCCCTGGGAGCACACACCGAGTGGTTCTGCTCAGTGAAGGTCGCGATCTGGCAGGTGTGTTCGCGGCATATCCATCGCCGTTTGTGCCACCGGATCCGCGCCGGGACCCCAGCCCAGGGCGCGTCGATCACCTCCACCACCACACGCCCGTGGCCTTGAGCGATTCACCCCACACCCAGGGCAGCCAGCAAAGCAATCACAGGACTCTATGTCGAGCACCAGAGCCTGTAAGGTGCGAGCTACTCTCATCAGATGGAAGCCCTCCAAACCGACGAGCAGATCACACCGATCACAACGATCAAGCAACACAGAGCAGCAGGTAAGGTGAGACACCGCCCGAGGTCCTTGACGACAGCGGGGGTAGAAGTCCGCTCATCATCAAGGACCTCGACCTCTACCCACAACCCCCGACCAACACCCGGTCACCCACACTCAACTCTGAAGAGCCCGCTATCTCCTATATACGTGTCTCCACCCGCGGGCAGGCGCAGCGGGGCGGCGGAAGGCTTCTCCATCCCCGCCCAACACGAGGCCAACAAGAAGAAAGCCGCCAGCCTGGGCGCGCTCATCGTCAAGGAGTTCGTCGACCGGGGAGAATCCGCCCGCAGCGCCAATCGCCCTGAGCTCCAGAAGATGCTCACCTACATCCAAGAAGCGGGGGACATCGACTACTGCATCGTCCACAAACTCGACCGTCTCGCCCGCAACCGCGCCGACGACGTCGACATCAACAGGACCCTCGATCAGGCGGGCGTCCGCCTGATCTCCACCACGGAGAACATCGACCAAACCCCCGGCGGCATCCTCCTGCACGGCATCATGAGCTCCATCGCCGAGTTCTACAGCCGCAACCTGGCCAACGAAGTAGTCAAAGGAATGAGCCAGAAAGCCCGGAGCGGCGGCACTATCTGCAGGGCGCCCCTGGGCTACCTCAACAAATAGGGCCGTGACCCGCAAGGGCGGGAGGCCCACTGGGTCGAGCTCGACCCCGAACGCGCGCCCCTCATGCGCCTGGCCTTCACCGAGTACGCCACAGGGGAATGGACCCTGTCCACCCTCACCGACCACCTCACCGCCCGTGGCCTGACCACTCTATCCACGCCGACCAGGCCATCCCATCCACTCGACCACAACAAACTCCTCGACCTGCTGCGCAACCCGTACTACCAGAGAATCGTCACCTACCAGGGCGTCCAATACCCCGGCAAACACGAGGCCCTCGTAGACGAAGCCACCTGGCAGCGGCTCCAGGCCGTCCTCAGCCAGCACCGCAACGGGGAGCACCAACGCCTCCACAACCATCACCTCAAAACCACCATCCGCTGCGGGCAATACGGTGGGCGCCTCATCGTCCACATGGCCAAATCCCGCTCCGGACAGGTCTACCCCTACTTCGTTTGCTCCCACCGCCAGCGCCACCGCGACCAATGCCAGTTCAAAGCCATCCTCATCGACGAAGTCGAAGCCCGCGTCACCGACATCTACCGCTGCATCACTATCACCCCCGAGGAGAGGCGAACCATCGAAGAACACCTCCACGACGAACTCGACCGACTTCACACCGCCATCCACCAGCACACCAAGGACCTCATCCGCCAGCAGGGCGCACTCAAAGCCCAGCAAACCAAACTCCTCCAAGCCCACTGCGCCGGGGCCATTCCCCTCGACCTGCTCAAAACCGAACAGACCCGCATCGCCCGCGAACTCGCCGCCATCACCGAAGAACTCCACTCCCTCACCTCCAACCACCACGCCGTCAAGCACCACCTCGCCCAAGCCCTCGACCTCCTCCAGGACTGCCACCGCCTCTACACCCGCGCCCCTGCGCCCCTCAAGAAACTCCTCAACACCATCTTCTTCGACCACATCACCGTCAACCCCCAGGACGACGACGCCCCACAACCCCACCGCACAGCCACCCCGCACCCCGCACCGCCCTTCAACCACCTCACCAACCCCGCACTCATCCACGTCGCCACACACGCAAAAGCTCCCCCGGCGAACGCCGAGGGAGCCCAGAACCATATTCACTTCGGCCCAGTTTCGTGTAAGACCCTGGTGGTGGGCCCTACCGGGTTCGAACCGATGACCTTCTGGGTGTAAACCAGACGCTCTAACCAACTGAGCTAAAG
>ERZ773197.2200-NODE-2200-length-12596-cov-22.174946_pt1 | contig 12596 bp, 10 predicted proteins | sample MGYA00580999_ERZ773197 | MGnify/ENA primary metagenome ERZ773197 (study PRJEB29015, sample SAMEA2738166) | human oral metagenome | biome: human oral; feature: human-associated habitat; material: saliva | place: China | collected 2185 ...
TGAACGTGAGCCCGCAGGCGGTGAGCAAGTGGGAGAACGACATTAACTATCCGGATATCTCGCTGTTGCCAGATCTTGCGCGCTTCCTTGGCGTGTCCGTTGACGAGCTTTTGAGTGGCGCAAGTGCTGCCGCTCAGGAGAGTGCTGCTGCCCAGGAGAGCAGCGCTGAGGTTGTTTCCGTTGCAGATGACGAGCCCGCAGAGATTGTAGAAGAGCCTGCCGAGCACGCCGACCAGGGTATTGCCACTCAGTCTTCGGGTTTCAGCTTTGGTAAGCTTTTTGGTAAGAGCATGGTCAAAGTCGAGAAGAACGACGAGGCTGACAACAGTAAGAAGAAGGGCGTCCGCTTGGGCAACGGCTCTGCAAAGCACGGTTTGCACGTGTATGTAGTTTCTGACGACGGCGACGTTGTAGATATGTGCGTACCTCTGGGCCTGGCAAAGTTTGTTTTGAATTCGGGAATTCAGGTCAGCGGAAGCTATCTTAATCAGGAGACTCAGGAGCAGCTCTCTAACATTAATCTTGATGCGCTTATGGATGCTGCAAAGACTGGCGAGAGTGGCACACTTGTGGATATTACTTCCGCAGACGGTGACGTCGTGAAGATCTGGTTTGACTAAGCACTGACTATTACATAGACTAATAAAAAACGAGATACGCCCGGGCAGTTGCTTGTATATGTTTTTGAGTCACTTAAGCAAGGCTTCGTTTTGACACAGCGATATTTTGGCAAAATTAGGTATAATAGTTAATAAAGATACCCGCCCAATTCTACTTGATGTGGATTTGCGCGGGTATTTTTAAGTTTTAGCGTAGTAACATTCTGACTGGTAATGTTTGATAAAGATCAGCTATCCAATTTAGATCCAGATGGAAAGCGCTGGTCATAGCTTATTTTGTTGACATCATATTGAAGGAATGTAGAATTACATTAACAACGCGTAGCATAGTAAGCAGTGCCCTTGTTGGAGATGACTCAGGTGCAATTCCTGGCCGTTGTGATTAGCCGTCTTAGGGCGGCTTTTTGTTTAGTGTGGATTTTGATGTGTGGTTGTACGTCAACAAAAAAAGCAGTTCAGTCATCCCACAAGGGGGATAGCCGGGGCGCTTTTTCTATACGATAGCATATGCCTGCTGTGGGAAGTCAATCGGCCGTGCAATCTTATCAACTATACTTGTGGCAAATAATTTGACGTAATGTCTCAACGGCACGTTCTTCTCGACTGATGGTGGAGATTCTTACATGAAGTCTTTGATTGTGTACTATTCATATTCCGGCATCACAAGAAGGCTTGCGGAGGATATTGCGCTGATTACAGATGCCGAATTGCTGGAGCTTAAGCCTCAAGATTCCTATTCTTTCTCGTATAACACGGCGGTAAAAGAGGTTAGGGCTCAAATAGAAAAGGGCGTTTGTCCTGCGCTCATGCAATATGATACAGATATTGCTGACTTTGATACTGTCTTTATAGGATCGCCCAACTGGCTAAAAACATTTGCTCCTCCGGTGCTTTCGTTCTTACGGGCAACGGATTTGAGTGGAAAGACAATCATTCCGTTCTGCACGCATGGCGGTGGAGGATTTGGCAACATGATTGAGGAGTACAAGAGGGAGTGCGGTACTTCTCGCGTGATACCAGGATTGGCGGCAAAAGGCACGTATACTTTTAGTGAAGTGCAAAATTGGCTGGAGTCAATGGGGTTGGACGATGCGAGTACTTCTAGCTGAAGACGAGAAGAGAATGGCTGCGGCTATCGTGGCCCTCTTAAAGCAGGAAAAATACGACGTCGATCATATGACTGACGGCGCGTCCGCCCTTCTCGCCCTAGAAAGCAACATGTATGACATGGCAATTCTTGATGTCATGATGCCCAAGATGAGCGGCTTTGAGGTTTCTTGGAGGGCTCGCGCCAAGGGAATCACCATTCCTATTTTGATGCTGACGGCAAAAAGCCAGCTAGACGATAAGGTCGAGGGCCTAGATAACGGTGCCGATGACTACCTGACCAAGCCATTCCAGACGGCTGAACTGCTGGCTCGTTTGCGTGCGCTGGGAAGAAGGAGTTCTAGCTTTCAGGAGAGTGTCCTGCGTTTTGGTGACCTCTCGCTTGATACCACAACCGCAACACTGACCTGCGAAACTTCTGGTCAGAGCGTACGCCTGAGCGAGAAAGAGCTGCGCATTCTTGAGTATATGATTGGCAATCATGGTCATATTATGACACGTGATCAGCTTGCCATTAAGATTTGGGGATTTGAAAGCGACGCCGAGTACAACAACGTTGAAGTATACATGTCGTTTACCCGCAAAAAGTTGGCGTTTATCGGCTCTACGGTAGAGATTAAAGCAGTTCGCGGCTTGGGATATGAATTGAGGGATTAAACTGTTTAGGCAATCCAGAAGAAAAATTATCCTCTCCATTATGATGTCGCTTATTCTGCTGTTCACAGTGACGCTGTCGGTCATCATGTTTGCTAGCACTCAGGAGATCAGACAGAAGAACATGGACGTGCTCAACCGTTATGCCAATCAGTATTCGCTTGAGCAGACAACAAGCAGCTCCGAGGGACAGAATGGCTCAGAGGGGCAGGGTAGCTCTGGGGGGCAGACAAGCTCCGAAGGTCAGAGTCCACAGCAGCCACTGGTCAAACCTGACGCTCAGCTGTCAAACAAATCTGACAATCAACCGCCAGGCCAGAGATCTGCTTACGAGCTTTCAACGTTTTACTCAGTATCGTTTTCTGCAGATGGTTCTGTACTCTCAGTCTTTAATGGCGAGAAAACCGTTAGCTCCGATGAAAACCTTACTGAGTTTGCTCGTCAGATTTTGAACGAAGGAAATTCTTCTGGTAGAACAGGTAATCTTTCCTACGTGGTTATGAAAAAAGATGGCTATACGCTTGTAGCGTTTATGGATAACACCGTTTCTGAAGTCGGTCTTCAGACCATGATGCGAAACGCTCTGCTTGTAGGAGGCGCGTCGCTAGTAGTTATGTTCTTTATTTCTATGTTTCTGGCAAAGCGCATTATTCGCCCACTTGAAGAGAACGATAAAAAGCAGAAGCAGTTTATATCCGATGCAAGTCACGAGCTCAAGACTCCTATTGCGGTTATTGACGCCAATGCAGAGGTTCTATCCAGAGAGCTTAACCACAACGAATGGCTCTCCAACATTCAATACGAAAGCAATCGTATGGGAAAGTTGGTAAAACAGCTGCTAGATTTTTCTAGTGCGGAGAATAGAGAAGTTCCTATGGAAAAGCTGGACTTTTCTCATGTAGTTACTGGAGAATCACTGGTCTTTGAGACGTTTGCGTTCGAGAATGGCAAGGCACTTCAAAGTAACATTGAAGAGGGGATTGTTCTTACAGGCAATCAGAATCAGCTTACGCAGGTTATTTCTGTGCTGCTTGATAATGCCCTGAGGCATGCAACGGGTACTCAGATTGAGTTAAATCTCAAGAAACAAGGTCATAGCGCCATCTTAAGCGTTAGTAACGACGCGGAAGAGATTTCTCAAGAAAAGCTTGAGCATCTATTTGATCGTTTTTATCGCGTTGATGACGTTCGAAACAGTGAGGATAATCACTACGGGCTAGGCCTTTCGATTGCACAAGCTGTAGTTCAAAAGCATGGTGGAACCATTAATGTAAGCTACTCAGAAGGTAGGATTACCTTTACTGTTCAGCTTCCTATTAAGGGAAAATAACGTATAGGTTGAAGTTCAATTTTCAATCTTTAGTTCAATAAAATGTTTTATTTAGACGTCTTTCTCATGAAGGCGTTTTTTATTTGCGCAGGTAGATGACTATAGAGCAAAATATGCGAAAATCGCATATTTTGCATTTGAACTGGTGTTTTACTAACTTTCCAAAAATTTCTAAAAAAACTTTGAGAATTCAATCTTTGTTCAATCTTCGCCCCCTACTATGTCCTCATCAGATGCAAGGGAGTAAAAAATCACTTCATTGCATACACCAAATAAGTGCAAGGAGGCGCACATTATGCAGTACACAAGAAGAGATGTAGTAGCCGGTCTTCCAGTTTTGATGGCATTCGGACTTGCTGGTTGCAAAACCGCAAAAGCAACCGCTGATAACACAACCGAAGCTACCAAGAAGGCTTCAGAAGCACTTCGGATTACCGCCGCTCAGACACTGGATGGCTATGTAGTCAACAGCACTACTGCTGATGAGAATACCATCCTGGTCAATACTACCGACGATGTAACCATTACCAATTCCACGATTACTAAGACAGGAGATTCCGACGGCGGAGATAACTGTAACTTCTACGGTCAGAACGCTGCAGTTCTTGTTGAGGGAGGTTCAACCACTACGCTGACTAACCTCACCGTTACTTCAGATGCAAAGGGTGCCAATGGCATTTTTAGCTACGGAGGCAATGGCGGTCAGAACGGCGGTGACGGCGATGGCACTAAGGTTATTATCAAGGACACCACCATCACCACAACCGGTGACGGCGCGGGTGGCACCATGACAACCGGTGGCGGCACCACCAATGCCTACAACCTCACGGTTACCACTAACGGTCAGTCTTCTGCAGCTATTCGTACCGATAGGGGCGGCGGAACAGTCCACGTAGACGGCGGTACCTATACCTCCAATGGTCTGGGTTCGCCAGCCATCTACTCCACGGCAGAGATCCATGTTGCCAACGCCACACTTGTTTCTAATCTTTCCGAGGGCGTTTGTATTGAGGGCTTGAACTCCATTGAGCTCACCGATTGCGATCTCACGGCAAACAACACCAAGTGCAATGGCAATGCAACCTTCATGGATACCATCATGATTTATCAGTCCATGTCCGGAGACGCAGCAACGGGTAATTCCACCTTTGCTATGACCGGTGGTTCCCTCACCAGCAAGAACGGCCACATGTTCCACGTTACTAACACTAACGCTGACATTGAGCTCAATGGCGTCAAGTTAACTAACGAAGACGCTGTTAACGTTCTTATCTCTGTCTGCGATGATGGTTGGAATGGCGGCAATAACAAGGCAACCTTTAACGCTAAAGCTCAAGACCTGGTGGGAGCGGTGCTTGTTAGCAACAACTCCACACTTGCTCTGAACCTCACCGAAGGAACCACGTTTGAGGGTTATGTTAACGGCAACATCGTCAACGCCACTAACCAGACTATTTCTACTGAGGTAGGCACTGTTACAGTAACGCTGGACAACAACAGTACTTGGACTTTGACGGCAGATAGCTATGTCACCGAGTTCAATGGCACTGCAGCAAACGTTATTGCTAACGGTCACACACTGTATGTAAAAGGTACGGCACTCACGGGAACCTAAGCGAGAAGGACGTGTAGTAACGCAAAGTTAAAGCTACAAAAAGACACCCTGCGGGTTATGAGCTCGCAGGGTGTTTTCTGTTGTAAAGGGATATGGATTGTGTTTTGCTGAAAGAAGCTGCGGTGGAGAGGTGGTTATTGCAAGCGACTGAGATGTAGAACCAGTTATTCGTCCTCTGAATATACGTTATCCTGGTAGGAATCCTCTTCGTTATCATCACGCACAAGCAGGGAGTTGAACAGCTCGTCGATATCGTTTTGCTTCTGGATAGTCTCTTCTTCGGCCAGTGTCCATGCACCGTCTTGGTAGTAGAGTACATCGCCCTGGCAAGCGTTGTTTGGCAGCTCGTTGACAGAAACGGTAAGCATATTACCTGGCTGATTGTCTAGTTCAAGCACGGCAAGATTGTTGTCTTCAAATCGATCAATGATTGCTTTCATTACTTGGTCCTCGATTTTGACGACGTGCCAGATTTATCTTGTGAGGTTGGAGCTACCACTGTGCCGGGTTTCTCGCCAGATATATCAATGTTTGTACCATCGCAGGTAATGGTAATGGTTCCATTGGCGCCTGTGCCCCAGACTTCAACGGAATGCTTGCGGAGGGCGTTCAGGACCGACTGCATGGGGTGGCCGTAGGAGTTGTCCAGGGCGTACGAGAGGACGGCGTAGGTGGGCGAGAGTTTGCGGACCAGCTGCTCGGTAGTACCTGTTCGAGAGCCGTGATGCGAGAGTTTGAGCACGTCAATGTGGCCTGGATTGGAGTCCAGGATGGCGTTTGCGGGCGCATCACCCGTGAAGAGGAAGGTCTTGTTGCCAACGGTCAGCTTGATGATTATCGAGTAATCGTTGGTATCGGGGAAATTTGCGTCTTTTTTGGGCCAGAGAATCTCTAGCTTGTAACTGTCGGTTTGGTCGATGATGGTGCCCGCCTCGGCAAGGGTTATCTGCAGGTTATTCTTCTGGATGGCGTTCAGAAACTTTCTGTAAGTTGCCGTGTTGTTTGTCTTATTTGGTGCGTAAATGGTCCCGATTTGGGTGCTGGAAATGACGTCCGCCATGCCGCCGATGTGATCTTCATCGGGGTGAGTGGCTACCAGGTAATCAATCTTGTTTCGACCAAGTTCTTGGAGCACCTGTTCGATTTTTGGTGCTGACCCTGTGGGACCGGCGTTGATAAGCACGGTTTTCTCGGGAAGTGCAATGAGAATGGCTTCTCCCTGGCCGACGTCGATAAACTTGATGGTTACGTTTGCGCTGGTCTGCGTGGTGGTGGATGGTGCGCCGGTGTCTGATTGGGACGGCGAGCCGGAATCTGGTTGGGAAGACGCGGCGGAGCCTTGCTGTGGCAATCCCGCAGGTGAGACGACAGTTGGAAGCGGTTGCGTCAGAGCGGCGCTAAAGTAGAGCGCCACACTCAGCGCGGCAAGTACGATTCCAACTTTCTGTTTTCCGGCGTATCGCTTGCGTAGTTTGAGCTTGCCTTTTACGAGTTGTTTGGAAGAGTCGGGGTCTTCGTAGATGAGGTTCAACGCGCTCTCGATAACCGGAAGCGAGAAAATTGCTGGTAGAAGGTAAGAAAGCAGCGACGGCAACGCAAGTATTTGAGCCAGGGCAAATGTGCCAGCGATTAGCGCTGCGTTTACAACAAGCCTGGTAAGTCCCGACTTCCACCCCTTGAGATAGAACTGCGGAATGCCAAAAATGCCAAAGATGAGGGAAAGAATAAGCGCAAATAAGTAGTCAGATTGCTTGCCAGAGGCTGTATGGGGCGATTCAGTTTTGCTGTCAAATTGCTTTTGATTGGGCATAAAACCTCTCTGGACACGTGCGTTCTGAAGAATCTTACCCTATTTAACCAGCCAGTCTAGGGCTTTCTGTATTCTTCCCTCAACGTTTTGGAAGTGATTTCCGCGGTTGAGTTCAAACGTTGAAGTAATCCCCGCGCTTTCCAGCTTGCTGGCGAGAAGTTCGGCGTTTTCTCGTACGTGCATTATTTGTGGATTGGGAGTTCGTGCTTCTCGGTCACCCAGCGAAAGATAGGCGTGTGTGAGGCCGACCACCCCTCCTCTGATCTGCTGGTCAACGTAGCCCAGAAGGCTTGGGAACCAGAACGATCCCGAGACGGCTCCGATGCGCTGGAAGGTAGCGACGGTGGTGTCGACGTGCGGCGCGCCGGGCTGCGACACGCCGGCCTGCGTCACGCCGGCCCAGAGGCTGAACAGGCCCGCAAGCGAATATCCCACAAGCACCCTATACGCCGGCGGCTTGGTGAGTTCCGATTCTGCCCAGGGGACAACATGGTTGATAAGGGTATCAAGTGTTTTTTGAGCGCCGTCGCCAAAGTTGGGACCCTTGGCAAAGACGCGCGGTGCGCACCAGGGCGAGAAATTCTTTTCCCACAGGTCAACGCCAACGTTCACTAGGCTGACGCCTGCAGGTACCTGAACGGGGGAGTTGTCGGCCACGTCACCCAAGAGGTAAACAATAGGAGCTTCTGCTACAGAGGACATCTGCGTGTAGATGGAAAGTCCGGAGATGATCGTTTTTCTCGCCACGAGGTTGGCGGAGTGCGGCGCTGCAGCCGCAACGGGACGGGAGGCTGCAGCGTCGGGATGCGTGTCTGATGAGGTGTTCATGCTACTCACCCAGAGCCATCTGCAGATAGTAGACGTTTTCGCGTAGGTGAGCAGCAACTTCGCGGTCAATGATGCCCTCAGACTGAAGGCGCGAGATCTGGTCCAACTCAATGCGCAGTGCGTTTTCTGCTACATCATCGGCGTACTCGCGAGCATTGGCAATCTGTTGTCTAAAGTGCGGTGACATCTTATGTGAGCTCAGATTGTAAGGCAGTAGGTAGGAAACTTGAGTAGTACTAGAGCCGTGCTCATCGTTGATATTGATGCGGCTCCAAATAGACTCAATTGCCGATTCGTGGTCAATCATCAAGTTTGACGCAATGACCGCCATTTCTTCATCGTCGCCGTTTGCAATGCGCTTCAGGTCATCGAGCTCCGCGTACTCCATCTCAAGCGCGTAAAGACACGCCTGGTAGTAGGACTGATCGGCGTCTTCCAGGTGCCTGATTCCGCCGTCGATGATGCGCTGAGCTGCAAGTTTAAGCTCGTGGAGGGCAACGGTAATTCGCGAGCGGTGGTTTGTCTTTGAAGCAATGTTTGCAACGGGTCCGCAGTAGCCCACTGACCTGCGGATTGAAGTAATGTCATCAACAATTTGGTCCCATGGAATAAGGTTGTTGGTCTTAACGTGACGCTTGCGAAGCTCCTCAAGGCATTTCCGTTGGACTTCTGTCTCGTGAAGTATTACTTCTTTCATCAGTTTGCCCGAGTCGGGCGCGGTAATACGAGAAGCAAATAGGCGGTTGGTATAGCGCGTGATGGTCAAACGAAGAGCAGGTAGATACTCTGACACGGGGTTTTCGGACTGTAACATGCTCCTGAGCTCAGCAAGAGTGGCTTCTAAAACGGCAATCTCTCCCTTGTGGAGGCGTTCGGGTAGGTCAGAGTCGGCTTCTGGAGATTTGGACAACGCAGGCAACAGGTTGTCTGCCAAGAACAATGTGGCGAGAATAACGCCGGCGGCAATGGTAATTAACAGATCCCTCTGTGGAAATACTGCTCCGGACTGAGTTACTAGGGGCAAGGTGAGGATGATCGACAACGTTACCGCGCCTTTTGCACCCGCAATGGTGGTGACTAGTACGTTTTTAATGAGCTCGGTAGATGTGATGGAGATAGGCTTTGGAGTACACGTGGCTTTGGACTGGTTGAGGGATTGTTCAGTACTTTGAGTAGAGTCCAGTTCAGAGTGCTGCTCGACGGTATTCTCGCCATCGTCCTTCTCGTTGTCTTTACTAGTGCAGAGGTGTCCACCTTTGTGGAGTTTGTGAGTTTCCAGCGCGTAGAGCCATGCAAAGCGGACGCCATGCATAAACAGAGTGATTGCAGCAACAATACTTAGAATCTGAAGAATATTAAGGCCACCGTTAGTACCAGGGAGTACGGCAAGTGGAAGCTGCATTCCTAGGAAGACAAAGATGGTGCCGTTAATGAGGAAGCTTATGACTTTCCATGTGGAATCGGACACTAGCTTCTGTCTTGCTACCAGCGCTTTATTGTGTTGTCTGCGAGGAAGTGCAATTACCAAGCCCGCTGCTACAACGGCAAGTACACCAGAAACGTGAAAGGTTTCGGCAAGAAGATAGACAAGAAATGGCGTGAGTACTTCGTAGAGGACGTTTGCAACAGTGTCCTCATAGCCCAATCTGCCAAGCATTGCGTTGATGGCAGAGAAGGCAAAGCCTGTGACAATTCCCACTGCCACGCCGCCTACAAAAAGCACCGTGAATGAACCTGCTGCGTCTATCAGTGAAAACGTGCCCGTAACAGCTGCTGCAACGGAGAATTGGAATGCAACAACGCCAGACGCGTCGTTGATTAGGGACTCTCCAGAAAGAAGTGTCTGCTGGCGATGGGTTAGATGAATGTTTGATTTAAGTGCAGTAACGGTGGCCGCATCCGTTGGTCCAAGCGCTGAGGCAAGTGCAAAAGCTGCAGCTAGGGGGATTGAGGGAACCATAAGATGAAGGGCGTAGCCGACCGAGAGAACACTGACAATTACTAGTGCAATTGCTAACGACAAAATACTGTTCAAGTTGAGAAGAAGTGCACGGATGTTGGTTTCTCTCGTCTCGTTGAAGAGGAGCGGAGCAATGAAGACCAGCATAAAGAGCTCGGATTCCAGATGCACTTCCTGGACGCTGGGTAAAACGAGCGCCACCAATAAGCCGATGACCACCTGGATTACCGGGATGGAAACGTTGACAAACTTGTCGATGACCGAGGAAGCTGCGACGCACGTTAAAACGATGAGCACAAATTCAAATGTCTCCAACTGACTTCCTTCCTGGTCGTAGGGGGTAATGAGGTGTACCTCGCAGCTACAAAACCCCTAGGAAGAAGAATACGTAGTCGAGGACGTTAATCAATATATAAATGCTAGCAAAAACCAGATACGGCCAGAGGTGCGCTTTAGTGATTGCAATAAACTCGCGAATAAATGCTGTAGGCCAGTACCAGCCTTTTGTATGAGATCCAATACCGTCTGCTTTAAGGCCCAAATTGTGAGCGTATTCAGCGCAACGGAAAACGTGGAAATCGCTGGTAACAACTGCGGTAGTGAAGTCGGCGCTTATGGTAGAAGCCGCGGAAGAACTGCTGAATGCGCTTGCGTCAGCGCTGATGGCACCGGCAGCTGCTGTCCAGTCGTTGTTGATAATGCCTATCGAGTATTTAAGGTTTTCCCAGGTGGTGGTTGACTTGTCTTCCATAAGGATTGCATCGAGTGGGACGTCCTTTTCTAGAAGATAGTCGCGCATAGCTTGAGCCTCGGAGACAACTTCATCAGCACCTTGACCTCCGGAAACAACAAACTTTCCGTGTTGATGTTGCTTGTTCCAAAGTTCAAGAGCTTTGTCTATTCTGCCTGCAAGTAAAGGAGTTGGTCGCGGACCATCAAGTCCGGCGCCATGAATGATGATGTAATCATAGGTGCGTCGACGGGGAAGGATTCGGTATATCCACGAATAGAACAGCAAAGCTACAAAGGTAAACGAGAACCATAGGCCTTCAAGCATAAAAAGCCCCAGTAAAACGACAACAATGCGGTGAGTATCTGGGTCCAAATAATTCACGATAGCGGGAGAAGCAATGAGTAGGATAAGGAATCCAGCCATCAAAAACGGCAGCATTGATGTCAGCGAAAATCCATTATTTTTTACAACAACTACCGTGTTAATCAGTAAGAAAATAATGGTCAGAAAGGGTGTTAGCAGCACAAGAGCAACTAAAATTAATCCAAGAATATAGTTGTTAAACCTTAATACTAGAAGAACTGAGGACCATGCAAGAGCTGCAAACAGGAAAAGTGCATTGCGGAACTGTCGAGGCTCTTTGATAAAGGAGTAAATAAAAAGCACACCTGGAACAACCGCCGGAGCCAGTAAAAGCGCAATTGAAACTACATATTCCCAGTTAAAATGAGCTCCTGCGTCTCTCAATAGGTTGTCTATAGGCATGCACATTCCTTCCGTGATTGCCGGTTTTCTCCTTTAAATGAAGCTTATTTGGCGAGAAACCCGTCTACAAGAATTATACCAGCAAGCTCAAAAGGGTTGAATTTGCGTGATGTTATGTCTGCGGCACGCTACTTTGCTACCGAGATGCCAGCGCATATTACTCGGCACCGCCCACGTACAACAGAAAATGGACAGTTGCCCTTTTGATTCGGTGGGTGGTTACCGTTCGCTGATAAGCGTTGCTCTTTATTGGTCGAGACTTGTTGCGTCATGGACTTCGTGAGGCATTTGTGCCGGCGTTCTGGCATGAGCAGTCGGACCTTGCTGATGAACATGACCATTCACATTGTGATCACGAGCACGGTCATTGCGTACACGAACACTGTGATCACGAGCATAGCCACTGTGAGCACGAGGGTCACGCGCACGAGCACGAGCACCACGCGCACGGCGCGCACCACGAGCACGGCGAGCACTGAGCTGCGAGCGCATAAAACTTGCAATTAAATAGAGCCTCCGACGTGGAGGCTCTTTTGCTAGTTCTTAAGCGAATTGAGTGGAGCGGGGAAGCGACCGCCGCGATGGGCAAGCACCGTGCCTGCAAATTGGTTGACCGGCATGATGGGCGCAGATCCAAAGAGTCCGCCAAACTCCAGGACGTCTCCCTCGTTATAGCCGATAGCTGGGATAACACGGACCGCTGTGGTCTTAATGTTGATGACGCCAATGGCCATCTCATCTGCGATAATGCCCGCGATGGTCTCTACGGAGGAATCGCCAGGAATGGCAATCATGTCTAGGCCAACGGAGCAGACTGACGTCATTGCCTCGAGTTTCTCGAGAGAAAGCGCGCCGTCTTGAGCTGCGCGAATCATGCCCGCGTCCTCGGAGACCGGGATGAATGCGCCGGACAGGCCGCCGACGCTTGAAGACGCCATGACGCCGCCCTTCTTGACAGCATCGTTGAGCAGGGCAAGCGCGCAGGTTGTTCCAGGGCCACCGCATTCGCCGACGCCGATGAGCTCTAGAATCTTAGCGACGGAATCGCCAGCTGCTGGGGTAGGAGCAAGACTTAGGTCCACGATGCCCTTCTCGACACCTAGGCGCCTTGAAGCTTCGCGGCTCATCAGCTCGCCTGCGCGGGTAATCTTGAATGCGGTCTGCTTGATCTTCT
>ERZ773197.2201-NODE-2201-length-12594-cov-3.979743_pt1 | contig 12594 bp, 7 predicted proteins | sample MGYA00580999_ERZ773197 | MGnify/ENA primary metagenome ERZ773197 (study PRJEB29015, sample SAMEA2738166) | human oral metagenome | biome: human oral; feature: human-associated habitat; material: saliva | place: China | collected 2185 ...
GGCAATATATACCGTGCTAAATGTTAAACGCTCATTTTCAACGTGCCTGGCATGATTTAAGTTTTCTTTCATGCATTCCAAAATTAAATCTTTGCATATTTTAAATTGTTCATCGTCGTATAATTTACTAAACATAGAATTTGCTATTACCTCTAAATCTATGCTCTCTTCCAGTTGCTTTTTTTTATTGGTCATAATATTCCTCGTAAAAATTTTATCAGTTTATAAAAATAACTATATACCTACTATCATGCACATATAAAAATTAGGTTGTTTTTCGACCTACTGTTCACAATCTAATTTATTGATGATATAATTAATTAACATTATATAACAATTTATGATATTTTCAATATTAATCAATTAGGAGAATACAACTATGGGATACAAATTCGCATTAATTGGCTTAGGCGAAATAGCAAAACACTACAGCAGCTTGTTAAATTTAAATAATATACACTTAATATCTATTGTAGACAAAGAACCTAGTCCTATCGCTGAAAAATATTTTCAAAAAATACGCCGCTATTTTGATTATAGAAAATTGTATAGCCAGGATATCGATTTCGTCCTTGTTGCTACTACAGCAGAAAATCATTATACAATAATAAAAGATTTACTGGTGCATAAAATCAGTGTTGTTTCCGAAAAACCTCTCGCCGGTAGTCATAACGAAATTCTAGAATTATACAAACTCGCAAAAAAAAATAATGTTAACCTAATCCCAATCTATCATTGGCAATATACTGATGAAAGTTTATGGCTAAAAGAAAATACTAATCATTTTGGAAAAATTAAGAACATAAAAGTAGTTATTCATGATAACTATGCATCAGCTAACGGCGTAAATATTGTAAAAGACAGAATAGGTATGATGGGAACAACCTTAGATGAGCTTCCAAATGCACTATCTATAATCAATGAAGTTATACCCTTAACAGATATACATAAATGCAAAATCTTACATCAACGGACAATATCTGATAAAAATTGTGGTTATAATATTTTTAGTAACTTCAACTTCATGTATGAATCTACCAACATTGATATAACTATAGAATGGCGAAAGAATTTAAATGATAAGAGTTTTTTAATTGAATTTTTTAACAATGACATTCTTGAAATTTTTCACTCTGAAAAAAAAATATATCTTAACGGAGAACTTAAATTTTCTTGGGAAAACAGCGATTCTTTAGAAATGCAATATTACCGCCTTTTTAAAGAATTTGATATAAAAAAACATAACAAAGAACTTACTAAATTTTTATTTGAATTTATAGAGAAATCTAAAAATATAAAAAGCCCATAAATATCGAGAATATGAGCTTGTATATTATTCCTTTAGACAAACTATTGAACTAAATCCAAGTATTAACATTAACCTACTTATCCGTACTTTGCCAGTCCCAAAGACCTTATACTTTCTAATTCCATTATTACAACTACTTATCTAATTTCTTTATAAATTATTCCACATAAGACTATCATTCACAGCATTCCCTTTTATTCTGAAAATGCTCTGACAGCTTCATACAGATTCTTCACACCAACAATCTTATTTGTGTCGATTTGGGAGATGCCCTTTGATGCTTTTGCATTTTTTACAGGCATAATTATTTTTTCATAGCCGAGCCGTATGGCTTCCGAGGCAATTTTTTCGGCAGAAGCAACTGACCTTAAATCTCCGGTCAGACCGACTTCTCCGATTGCCACAGTCCTCATTGGTGAAGTTTTTCCCCGCACGGAGGAATAAACGGCAAGTGCAACACCCAGATCCACGGAAGTACTGTCCGGTTTCAATCCCCCTACAACATTTACATATACATCTTGATTCAAGAGATTAAGCCCCTGCTTTTTTTCAAGCACTGCCAGAATCATGGCAAGTCTTTGATTGTCTATTCCCACAGCGGTTCTTCTGGCAAAGCCGATATTTGCAGGGATTGCCAATGCCTGAATTTCTAAAAAGACGGGACGGCTTCCCTCGTAAACCGCAGTAATTACCGAACCTTCTGTATTAAACTCTGTGCTTTCCAGAAAACTTCCCGAAAGATTTTCGATTTCAACAAGCCCCTCCTCTGCCATCTGAAATGCTCCGATTTCGCTGGTAGTTCCGAACCTGTTTTTAAAAGACCGTAAAATCCTCATATCATGGTCACGCTCACCGGAAAAATTAAGTACGCAGTCTACGAGATGTTCCACAATTTTGGGACCTGCAAGCTCACCGCTTTTCGTAACATGGGCTACGATAAAGATTGGAATATTTTCACTTTTTCCTATCTGCATCAGCATATTCCCACAAGTTCTCACCTGAGATACACTTCCCGGTGCAGAATCCAGTTCCCGTGTATACATTGTTTGTATCGAATCTATAATCAGAAAAATCGGTTTTACGGTCTCACACACCGCCATAACATTTTCCATATTAGTTTCAGCAAGTACGAAGAGATTCTCGCTAATACTGCCACCAGCCCCACTGACAGACCCACTGACAGGTTCACCGCCTGAATCAGCCATGCCGCAAACCCTGTCCGCTCTCATTTTAATCTGTTCTTCCGATTCTTCACCTGATACATACAGAACCGGTCCGTATTTCCTTGCCATATTCTCAGCCACTTGAATTATCAGAGTGGACTTTCCTATTCCGGGCTCTCCTGAAATCAGCGTTAGCGAACCTTTTACCATCCCATTTCCAAGAACTCTATTCAGCTCCCCAATTCCCGTATCCAGCCGTTTTCTGTCTGCGGAACCTATATTCTTAAGCTGTGACGGCTTTGCCGCTTTATTGGTGTTTTGAGTGGAAACAGCACTGCCTCTTCTTCTACCATCATTTTGTGCTGTCTCCACTACTTTTTCCTCTATCATGGAGCCCCAAGCCCCACATATACACTGACCAAGCCATTTTGGGCTCTCATATCCACATTCTTGACATACAAATACTGTTTTTGCTTTTTTTGCCATAAGCCCCCTTTACTGTCAAAGCTATTTTTATTCCTTTATCTGATGCTCTTCAATAATTTTGTCCGCCATGGCTTTAGGAACTTCCTGATACCTCTCGAATTTCATTTCAAAGGTTCCCCGTCCCTGTGTCATAGAGCGAAGTCCTAGGGCATAATCAAAGAGCTCTGCCTGGGGAGCCTCTGCAAGAAGCTTTTGCTCTCCCGACTGCTGAGGTTCCATTCCCAGGATTTTACCTCTGCGTTTATTCATATCTCCCATTACATCGCCCATATATTCATCAGGAACATAGATTTCCATGTGCATAATCGGTTCCAACAGACAAGGATTGGCTTCCGCAATGCCTTTTCTGAATGCAAGCCCTGCAGCCAGTTTGAAAGAGACTTCATTTGAGTCAACATCATGGTATGAACCGTCGTACAGCACAGCCTTTACATTTACACATTTGCATCCTGCCAGAGGCCCTTTATCCATACATTCCAAAAGTCCTTTTTCCACTGCAGGAACATAGTTTTTAGGAACTGAACCGCCAAAGAGCTCCTCACTGAATTCCAGACCGGGCTCACTTGACGGTGAAAATCTTATGTGAACATCTCCGTACTGCCCTGCTCCACCTGACTGCTTCTTGTGTTTTCCCTGTACATCGGAAGTTCCCTTGATCGTTTCCCTATATGCAATCTTCTGCGGAACAGTTTTAACATTAACACCGAATCTGTCTTTCAGCTTAGCCATAATAATGCTCAGCTGCATATCACCCTGACCTCCAAGAAGAGTCTGATGTGTTTCCGCATTTCTTTCTACTACAAAGGAAGGATCTTCTTCCCTGAGCTTCGCAAGTCCTGTTCCCATCTTTTCTTCGTCTCCCTTGTCCTCTGCCTCTATGGCAATATAATAGGTCGGAGACGGATAATCAAGGGGCAAATACCTGATTACATCACTCTTATCGCAAAGAGTATCCCCTGACTGAGTGTACTGGAGCTTTGCAACAGCTACAATATCTCCTGCTTCCGCATAGTTAAGTTCCGTCTGATTTTTACCTCTGAGGAAAAACAGTTTTCCCAGTTTTTCGGATTTCCCTACTCTCTCGTTATAAACTTCTGTTCCTGAATTCATCTTTCCGGTAACAACCTTCATTATAGAAATTTTGCCCACAAACGGGTCTACGATAGTTTTAAAGACAAATGCCGACATAGGTGCATCAGTTACGCACATTCTCTCAACAGGCTCGTTGGTATTGTTGAAACCCTTGTAAGCTCCATGCTGAAGTGGTGTAGGAACATAAGTCAAAAGAACATCCAAAAGTCCCTCAACACCGTGACCCAGTTCGAAAGCTGATGAGCAAACCGGTACTATAACGCCCTCTGAAATTCCTTTGACTAATCCTTTTTTGATTTCTTCATCGGTAAATTCTTCACCCTCAAAGTATTTTTCCATAAGTTCATCATCAGCCGATGCAATTGCCTCTTTCAATTCTTCGTCAATGTCTGCGGAAAGAGGCCATGAAAGAGGAATTAAAGTTTCACCAAACTTATCTTTTAACTCCTCGAAGGTCTTATAAAAATCAAATTCGTCCTTGTCTCTCTTGGTAATTACGATAAAACGAGGTGTGGAATATCTCTCGCATGCCTTCCACGCAGCTTCTGTTCCAACCTGAATCCCAGCTCCCGCATCAACCATGATTACAGCAGCCTCCGAAGCTCTAAGTGCCGCATTAACCTCTCCCACAAAGTCAAAATAACCCGGAGTATCAATGAAGTTAATCTTACTATCCTTCCATTCTATCGGTACAACTGAAGTGTTAATGGAAAATCCCTTTTCTATCTCCATCTTATCATAGTCAGATACGGTATTTCCTGCATCAATCTTTCCGAGCTTGTTGATAACCCCTGTTTCCAAAAGTGCAGCCTCAAGAAATGTGGTTTTCCCACAACCGCCATGACCTAATAAAGCAACATTTCTAATAGTTTCACTTGTGTAGCCTTTCATACTAGAGTTCCTCCTGTTCTCTTGTAAAGTTACAGTTCTACAACCGTTTTTTAGTCGCGATAATTCATCACTCAATATTGAGAATATTTTAACACAGAAGCCGTTGCTATGCAACGGCTTTATATGTTTTATTCATAGCTGAGATTCTTTATAAATCATTAAAAAATCAGGAGGATTTAACTGTTGGTACTGTTCGATAAGTCCGCTGGCGTTCTAGTGAACAGCACTATTTATTTTAAGTATTTTATATAACCGCAGTCTACAAAATATCAATGACTTCTCCTGCCAAAGCCTTATTCATACTTCTTACCGCACAGAATTTGCCACACATGCTGCAGGTATCTGCGTGATCCTCTTCCGGCTTTCTGCTTTTTCTTATAATCTTTGCGGCTTCAGGATCCAGTGCTTCAAGCCATTGCGAATCCCAGTCCAGATTTTTTCTGGCATAAGCCATTCTGTCATCTCTTTCCCTTGCTCCTGAAACACCCTTTGCAATATCTGCTGCATGGGCTGCAATCTTGCTTGCGATAATGCCTTGGTGAACATCATCAACATTGGGCAAAGCAAGATGCTCTGCCGGTGTAACATAGCATAAAAAGGCTGCCCCATGCCATGCAGCAACGGCACCGCCTATTGCCCCTGTAATGTGATCATATCCCGGGGCAATATCTGTTACCAAAGGTCCTAAAACATAAAACGGTGCACCCTTACAGATGGTTTCCTGTACCTTCATATTAGCCTCAATCTGGTCAAGAGGAACATGCCCCGGTCCTTCAACCATTACCTGAACATCCTTTTTCCATGCTCGCTCGGTAAGCTCCCCGAGCCTTATGAGTTCTTCAATCTGACATCCGTCAGTGGCATCAGCCAAACAGCCCGGTCTGCAGGCATCCCCAAGGCTTATGGTGACATCATGCTTTCTGCAAATCTCTAAGATTTCGTCATAATATTCGTAAAAAGGATTTTCTTCTCCGGTCATTGACATCCATGCAAACACAAGACTTCCGCCTCTGCTGACGATATTCATCCTCCTTCCTCCATTTCTGATCTGTTCAATGGTCTTTCTTGTGATTCCACAGTGCAAGGTGACGAAATCCACTCCGTTTTCTGCATGAAGTCTTATAACATCTATAAAGTCCTTTGCAGACAAGGTTCCCAAATCTCTCTTATAGTGAATTACAGAATCATAAATAGGAACAGTTCCAATTATTGCAGGACATTCCTCACATAATTTTTTTCTGAAAGGCTCAGTGTCACCATGACTTGACAAATCCATAATTGACTCTGCACCTAGAGAAACTGCCCGCATAACCTTTTCCATCTCCAAATCATAGTCTTTGCAATCCCTACTGACGCCTAAATTCACATTTATTTTGGTTTTTAGCATTCTCCCGATGCCGTTAGGCGACAGTGCACTGTGATGAATGTTGGCGGGAATTACCATTTTGCCTGAAGCAAGCAGTGGCAGTAATTCTTTAACAGAACGATTTTCCTTCGCTGCAACAATTTCCAGTTCAGGTGTAACTATCCCATTGCCGGCAGCTTCCATCTGAGTGTAATATCGTTTTTCCATGACAACCTCTTTTCTACAAAGTTAAAATTAAATAGCTATACTAATCAAGTTGTTTCTCAATAAAGACATTATCTTTACTAATTTCCTTCTACAAACTTGAAATCAAAAAATTATAATATAAATTTTTTACTGATACACTTTGAAAAAAACAATAAAAATGCGGCATTACCCCTCCGGATAATCCGCATAAATTCGTTTCCACATCCCTCCGTTGGCATTATCCAAATCAGGTTCAGGGTCGTAGTGCATTTCAGCATACCTCTCAGCAGTTTCGCTCCCCTTTTACTATATTTATTTCAATCATCTCTGTACTCAATCATCTATCCATTCTGAGTATATGTGCAAGCTTTGAGCCCTTCGGCAATAATTCAATATCCTCTTTCGTTACCAGCCCGATATATCATTGCACCATTGAGTATTGCTCTACTCTGCCGTCTCTTATACAACAGTTCTCTCTAAAATTCCGCTGTTTTGGGAGTTCTCGGAAACGGCAATACATCTCTTATGTTGCTCATTCCTGTAATATACATGATGATTCTTTCAAACCCCAGACCGTAGCCGGCATGTTGGACGCCACCATACTTTCTAAGTTCCATGTACCACCAGTAATCCTCTTCATTCAAATCAAGCTCTGCCATCCTGCTGCGAAGTACATCAATTCGCTCTTCTCTTTGGGAACCGCCTACAATCTCACCGACTCCCGGAACCAGCATATCGCAGGCAGCAACAGTCTTTCCGTCATCGTTCAGTCGCATATAAAAAGCCTTGATGTCTTTAGGATAGTCTGTTACGAATATAGGTTTTTTAAAAACTTTTTCTGTCAGATAGCGTTCATGTTCCGTCTGAAGGTCTATTCCCCATTCAACGGGATACTGAAACTTTTCTCCGCACCCCTGCAGAATCTCAACAGCCTTAGTATATGTAACTCGTTCAAAATCAGAGTTTACCACATGGTTTAACCTTTCTAATAAACCCTTGTCCACAAAGCTGTTAAAGAAATTCATTTCTTCGGGAGCCTTTTCCAAAACATAGCTTATAATATATTTCACCATGTCCTCTGCAAGGTTCATGTCATCTTCTAAATCGGCAAAAGCAATTTCCGGCTCAATCATCCAGAATTCTGATGCATGCCTTGCTGTATTGGAATTTTCCGCTCTAAAAGTAGGTCCAAAGGTATAAATATCACGGAATGCCATAGCAAAGATTTCACCCTCAAGCTGTCCGCTAACAGTTAAATTACAGGCTTTTCCAAAGAAGTCCTTTGAAAAATCAACTTTTCCCTCATCAGTTTTAGGCGTATCACCCAAATCAAGTGTAGTAACCTGAAACATCTCTCCGGCGCCTTCTGCATCACTTCCCGTGATTATAGGAGTATGCACGTATACAAAACCTCTGTCCTGAAAAAATTTATGAATTGCATAGGCAACCAGCGAACGAACCCTAAAGACTGCCTGAAAAGTATTCGCTCTGGGTCTTAAATGTGCAATTTCTCTGAGAAATTCCATGGAATGTCTTTTATTCTGCAGTGGATAATCGCTGTCAGAATCAGCCTCTATCCTGATTTCTCCGGCGCGGATTTCAAATGACTGTTTCGCATCCGGAGTAAGTGTCAAGATACCTTTAACCATAACTCCCGCCGAAAGATTAGTTTTAGAAATCTCCTCAAAATTATCTATTTCATTTGCCTCATAAACAACCTGTACGGGTTTAAAAAATGATCCGTCATTTATCGCCAGGAAACCAAACTTGTTTGAATTTCTGTTTTGACGAACCCAGCCTCTGACAATAACTTCTTTATCTGCATATTTCGAGGGATCCATATGCAGCGCCCTTAAATGAATATCCTTAATTTCCATCTTCTCTCCTTGCTCTTTACTTCTTTGGTTTAAAAGAACTCTTTAAATCCACAATTCTGTTAAATACCTTTTCTCCGTCGGTGGTCAGCTTACTGTCTGCGATATAATAACCGTGACGGAAAAACTGAAATCTTTCTCCGGGCTTAGCCTCTGCAATCATTGGCTCTGCGTAGCAAATCTTTTCTTCCGCCGAATTTGGATTCAGCACATTTTCACCCTCTTCATTTTCTATATACAAAGGATTATAGTTGCGAACTTTGACAGGTACCGCAGTCTTTGCATCTACAAAGTGTATTGTACCCTTTACCTTGCGCCCTTCAAAGCCGCTTCCCGACCTTGTTTCCGGATCATAAGTACAGCGAAGCTCCGCAACACTGCCATCTTCATTCTTTATCACTTCGTTGCAGGTGATGAAATATGCCCCCTTGACTCTAACCTCATTTCCCGGGAAAAGTCTAAAATATTTCTTAACGGGAACTTCCATAAAATCGGCTCCATCTATATATATTTCTCGAGAAAATGGAATTTCACGATTTCCCATCTCCGGAACATTTCTGTTATTTTCCACAGTTATCATCTCTGTCTTATCTTCCGGATAGTTTGTTAAAACAACCTTGATAGGATCTTCTATTACATTTCTATTCTGAACTTTTTCCTTAAGGTCTTCTCTTATGCAGAAATCCAACATTGCAGAGTCTATAGTGCTGTTGCTTTTCGCCACACCTATTTCCTCACAGAAATTTCTAATGGATTCAGGTGTATAGCCTCTTCTCCTCAGTCCTGCAATCGTTGGCATTCTCGGATCATCCCAGCCGTCAACAAATCCTTCATCAACAAGGCTTTTCAAAAGTCTTTTGCTCATAACAGTATTGGTTAAATTCAACCTGGCAAATTCAATCTGCTTAGGCGGATTTTTCCAAAATCCGACATTTTCCAAAACCCACTCATACAGAGGTCTGTGATCTTCAAATTCCAGGGTACATATCGAATGGGTAATACCCTCAACAGCGTCTTCTATGGGATGTGCAAAGTCATACATAGGATATATGCACCATTTGTCTCCTGTATTGTGATGATTTATATGGGCAATTCTATAAATAATGGGGTCTCTCATATTGATATTAGGCGATGCCATATCTATTTTTGCTCGCAAGACCTTCTCTCCGTCTGCAAATTCCCCTGCTTTCATTCTTCTGAAAAGGTCGAGATTTTCCTCTGTGCTCCGGTTTCTTGCGGGACTTTCCTTCCCCGGTGATTTTAGGGTTCCACGATACTCTCTGATTTCCTCAGGGGTCAAGTCGTCCACATAGGCGAGACCCTTATTTACAAGCTCCTCTGCGGCCTCATACATAGTGTCAAAATAGTCGGATGCCCAAAGCCTCTTTTCCCATGTGAACCCCAGCCATTTTACATCTTCTTCTATGGAATCTACATATTCCACATCTTCTTTTACAGGGTTGGTATCATCATAACGCAAATTCGTCTTTCCGCCGTATTTCTGTGCAGTTGTAAAATTAAGACAGATTGACTTTGCATGACCGATATGAAGGTAGCCGTTAGGCTCCGGCGGAAAGCGAGTGTAAACCTTATTCCCATACACCCCTTCTTCATTATCTTTATCTATAATCTGATGTATAAAATTGGTGGATTTATTTTCGCTCATCTATTTTCTCCCATTCAAAAGCTATACTATTAAGTGTTTTTCTTCTATAAACAATGCAAACAGCTATCGCAATCTCCAAAGACAGCATAAACATCACCTTGAAAAGTAAAAATAAATTCCTTCTTGAAAGCGGCAGCGGCTTTTACCTCGAAACTGCAAGGCTTCCATACGGAAAAGCATTTAATTATTTCCCGCAGAAACTCCCGTAGTATTTATGATCTCATCATTTATGCCTGACAAGGTAGCCGACGGCGTATAGTTTTTCTGCTCAAAAGCTTTCCTGTGAAGCCACCTTGCATTGTTATTAAGTGTAGTTGGAACTGCATACCAAACTCCGCCTATAATTCCTCCATAATAACTTTTAGGATAACTTATACTCTTACCCATATCAAAGGTAGGCGTTCTCAAAAGTAATGTTGCAATCTGAAACTGCGTCATATTGGTTCTTACCTTTGGCATAACTTTCTTGGATAGTTCACCGAATTTCCACGGAGATGTAGCAGATTTCTTAAGAACGCCCGCCATAACCTTCTTGTACCTGTTTGCTCTCCCCTTATCACCGCCTGAGTTCTTTCTTATTCTGCAATAGGTTGTTGCCTGTACGCCGTCTATTGTCTGAACCCCTGTTTTCTTTATCTTTTTGTATGGACGACCGACATTTTCTCCGGTTTCCGGTCCCCAGTGATTCAAATCACCGATTTCATTAGATTTAACATCTACAGTGATTCCTCCCAGAGTGTCTATGGTGTCGGCAACGGTTTTCCAGTTGAAAACCACATACTCCCTGATATTAAGGTCCAAACTTCTATTCAGTGCGGAAATGGTGTTCACACCTCCTCCGAAGGCGTGTGCATGGGTAAGCTTATCTAAAACCATGTCTCCTGAGGATCCCTTCATCTTCAGATAGGAATCCCTCATAACAGAAATCATTCTAATGTGACCATTTCTTTTTCTTATGCTTAAAATTATAATGGCATCAGTTCTGCTGCCGTCATAACCTTCTCCCTTCCTTGCGTCTGAACCTAGGATTGCGATATTTCTATATCCGTCCAGTTCTTTGTCCACCTGACTGTTGATTGCAAAATTCTTCCCTGTAGTGTCAACTCTGTCAAGATTAGAAGTTATTGACAGCACATACGCAAAAATCGCAACAGCCAGCACTACTAAAATCAAAAGGACATTTCTGACCATTTTTAGTTTATTTATGCGATAGTTCTTGCGTTTTGGCGGCTTATTTAAATGTGAATTTTCGGGTGCATCCGAACCTCTTCCAAATTTACCGCTTCTTTTCTTCAGTTTTCTTCTCTGTTCCCGTTCATATGCCTCTGCACGCCTGGCATATTCAGGATCTTCGTACCGTCTGATTACCTCAGGACTGTACCGTTCATGTTCATAATCATGTGTTCTTTTGCTCATTGCTTTATAATAACATCTTACAAATACAACTGCAAGTATTCCCATCCCATTAGGTACTGAAAAGTTAATTTCTGTACCGAAAATATTTGCAAATGCCCTTGCTGAATCCTATTATCAAGACTCATTGCTAAAAATTATTTATCCGATCTTATTACCCAAAATGCTTCATTGCATATTCCAATAAAACTTTCTTCTTATTTTCTATTCTTCCTAAAATTACTAAATTCAAAAGTTCTTCTAAAGCTATGCCAACGGCTTTTCCCTCCAGCCAGTCAAGATCTTTTCCGTTTATCTCAAGTTGATTCAAGCTGTAGCACTGTCCACTGTTCCTGATTCCATCAATAAAGCCGGGATTCTCACCATTTAATATGGCTCCTGCTCTTGTTTCCTCATATCCATATTTCTTCATAGCCATTTTAATATGGGATTCAATGTCGGTAGTGCCAGATTCAGGGTCGGACATTTCTTTAGGTAGTCTGTTGTTACCTACCTGTAGTTCTTTGCCTGCCAAGTAAATTTTATCAGCTCTGTTCAAAATTTTCTTATTGATTTTCAGATTTTCAAAGTTCCCCGGCATTATTCCTGCAAATCTAATTGAAGCTTCCTTTGGCAAGTGATTTAATCTGCAGTTATCTCTAAAATCTATGTTCAAAATATCTTTTAAAACATCTCCATACCTGTTTATTGCTTCGTCTGCAAAGTCTCCCAAAATCAATTCCTCAAATTCTGAGGAAAGCCGCTCAGATGCAATTCGCTTCGCTATATCTTTAAAGGCATATATAGCAGATTCTGTATTTTTTTCAATGGAAAATCCGAATTTAGATGCGAATCTCATAGCTCGAACAATCCTAAGTCCGTCCTCTGCAAAGCGTTTCTTTGGAGAACCTATTACTCTTATCTTTCCGGATTCCAAATCATCTAATCCTCCGAACAAATCAATCAGACCCCTTTTTCTATTAAATGCCATTCCATTTATAGTAAAATCTCGTCTTAAAAGATCCTCTTCAACTTCTTCTGTAAAAATCACATCCAAAGAATCCCCAGCACCGTTATCAATGCTGTATTGGCTACTGAAGTCCGTTACTTTCTTTCGTATCAATCTCAAATAGTCTTTTGAAGGATCTGTTAAATAATCATCCAAAACA